>JACLAC010008892.1_pt1 | contig 10178 bp, 12 predicted proteins | sample 8027881 | NCBI WGS metagenome assembly JACLAC01 (sample SAMN15725517, study PRJNA655200) | protist metagenome | isolation source: fluorescence activated cell sorting (FACS) single amplified genomes of... | place: Spain: Blaines Bay Microbial Observatory, Mediterranean Sea | collected 2016-01-19 | reverse complement strand
GAACAAACAGGGAAGGACGTTGGATGATGTGTGCCACGCAACTGCCTGGGTGAGGTAACCATGTGACCTCCTCGGGATTTTAATTTGTATTTCTGCTTTTTCCGTTCCCTGCAACACGCCTTGTGACCCGTGTGGAAGATCTTCTATAGCATTTGACCAGCATCATTGCACAACGCTACTGAACATGATGAGGAACTCATCTACTGCCTTGTGACAGTTAATCACACTGTGACGTCTGCAGTGTTACACTTCCTCTTTTACACTTCCTCCACCATCACCTTTCTGGATTGCTCTCATCTTTGACGATCGGATGACATGATTACGATGAGGTAAGTGGCTGGTGCTGCCTCGAAGAGAAGCCGCAATCCACTTCCTGTTTTCGATCCCACTGCTGCTACTGCTGTGCCACATCATCATCATCAGCGGCATCGTCATCATTATGATCACCAACATTATGACCAGCATCATCATCGTGCCTGGCAGAAAAGCCGCAATCCATTTCCTGTTTTTGATCCTACTGCTGCTACTCTGCCATCACCGGATTACACACAGAAGGCCCCTCCCAAAGTATTTTTCCACCCAAAGTATTTTTCTGGATTACATGTATGCAACAGCTCAGAAGTATTTTTCTACACACGAAGCCCCACCCCAAGTACTTTTTCCGCCGCACCCCTTTACATGTCATCATCACTTCATGTTTTGCAAGTTGAGAAAAAATTAAATCCCTCTTGCAGAATATTCGACCCTCAAGGGTTTGAATTACCATTTACCAAACATGGACGGCGCTACCCGCTGGGGATGGGTTATTAAACCCAAATATTTTCGTGTTCAGCCCTCCGTAATGATTTTTCACTGCGAGGGTCGTAATGATTCCAATATGTAAATCTGCTCACCATGTTCTTCATGAGCGCCCCCAGCTCCTTGGTGACGACGGCGAACTTCTGGAAGGCAGCGCCGATGTCATCCTCCTCGTCCTCCCTCTGCATGGCGGTGTCGCCCATCCTGTCCAGCGCCTTCGACATCTCCATCTCAAAGTTGGCATGGTCTGAAAGAGTGTCCATGTAATTCATGTCGGCAAGAATGATGATCCAATGACAAAGATGATGACAGTTAACAGGGTCATGTGGTGTATGAAGAACAGATGTGACACATATGTTTCCAGGCAAAAGCAAAAGGCAGGGTGGTAGGTAAGCTTGTAAAAAATGTGAAGAATGCTGCACAGCTGATAGATAATGATGACGAAGAGGCTGTGGGCGTATGTCACACATCTGTTTCTTCGCTCAGAGATAAGCTCTGGGAATTCTTTGGAATGTAAAAAAGCAGAAAAAGCTGCAACGCTGAAACCAAACACTTGACCAGTACTTGTCAAACTTGGGATTAGCAATAGCTCAAGTATTTTGCTCTGCGATGACGATGACATGATATTAATGATGACTTACTTGTGCCGGACTGTTGGATGTCTTTGACCGACTTCTTGAGCTTCATCAAGCCCTCCTTGTCCTGAGCCAGCGCCTGAAAAATACTTTTATCAGCTAGAGAAACATCAAATATTTTTATCAACTAGAGAAACATCAGATCTTTCATCATCATCGTTGCCACTATTTCTTGCAAAGGCGTTATCGAGATATCAGTGTTGCCAAACAAATTGGGTCATTAAATGTGCACAAGGGTGAGGAGAGAGAGAAATACTCAATTTTATATGTTTTAAACAGGTGAATGGAAGAATACAAAACAATTAAAAGATTAAAGAAATTTAATTGAAACAAATTCTCAATTGCGCAGCTGATCGTCTACAAATAGTGTTATCAACAGCTGGTGGCGCAATGCAAATAGAAACCCTCATCCGTTCCTGATATCGTCTCGTCCTTGTCAAACGATAGAGTCTGAGATGAATGGTCCTGATACGACCATAACCGCCGCGTCCAGGAGTCTTGACATGACCCAGGCTCAGTTTTTGCAGCAGACCTTGCAAATTGCCCAAGAAGCGCTTGCCAGCAAGTTTCTGCCCTAATGTCCCCCTCCCTACCAGGAAAATGCTTGAAAAGTGTCACAGCAGCCACCCGGTTTGTAAAAAGTGGCAAGTCAGCATAAAATGCTTAATGAGCCAAAAAAGCGCCAAACAAACATAAGAAGGTGCGTCTGAGCTCGACAAAAAGAGTTTGGCACGTTCTGGAAAAAAGTGGTGAGTCTGGCCCTGTGGCCCTCATCTATCGGAGCCCTGGAAGTTTTTGGGCTAATGAGCACTTTGGTCTGCTCCGCCTCCGTATCATGCAAAGCCTTGCAGCTGCTGATTGCTGAGGTCCAAAGGTTCACCACATGAAATATTCGACTCACGGACAACTCTTTGAAATACATCTGTTTAGTCTTCGCTTTTGAAGAATCATGATTTTTTGCTCCAGTGGAGTAGAATACTGATCATGGGTGAAAATGATGAAAATCGCTTGAATGAAAACATTTGATTGGATTTTTCCAGACTTATTGTTTTCAATTCATTAGAGAATGCACTGATTTGTGAAAATTATGGCCCAGGGTCCATGTCTGGCCATCTGGTTGAATTGTGTAATATGGCGAGCAATCAAAATATGGAGCTCCTGCAATCAAATCTGGATAATCTCGCGGAAAAACCGTGCCACCGGTTTGACTGGTCATTGCATTGCCTAATATCGGAGACATGTGGCCTTCCCTCTCATTCTGCGGCGATGCTTTTTTTATAATTACATAATTCTGCCAAATGTGCGCTGCATTCAATTACAAAAGAGATTTGGCTGCTGAATAAAATCTGTGAAAATATCGGCAGCCCGCCTCAGGAATGTTCGGTGTTCCAAGCACTTGAAACAGCCGGCGCAGACAGTAGGACGGGGAAATCGATACGATGGGAATAAATTTCACTCCTGCGATGGATGGGATCAAAATGAGGGGGCCGGCAGAACCACGTTGTCTGCGAACACCAGTGATTCCTCAGCGTAATGCAAAACCACTTTGGGATTCCATCTCAGATTTCGTGTGAGCCTGCGCCTGGGATTTTCAAAGATATCTCATGATTTGTTGGGATTTCATCCAAGTTTTCTCTCCTTATCTTGGAAGACTGGAGGTGTGGACTTAAAGTCTTCAACCAAGTGCCAGAAACACAATTTCTAAAAAGATGCAAATGAGGGAAATTAAATTCAGTAAATTTGTTTCCCGAAAATTGATTCAAGTGGTGAAAAAGTGGTCGAACAAGCAGTTTGAAATGCTAAATCGAACTTTTATTCAGCACATCGGCTGCAATTTCACTAATCCGCTAGTTTTGACATTCCTAGGCTTCCAGCTCCTTATCTACAGATTTCAAACACGACGAACTGGCGCTCGCCCAAAAATACAAATACGTAAACACAGTTGACAAACGGAAAAGTGAGAAATGTTTGAAACAAACTGGGTCTGGCAGTTTTTGGCAGTTTCGTTGTCGCCTGTCTGCAATTAAGGTCGCTTTGGCCACGGGGAGCGATAGCCTATGTCTGGCTCAAGGCCTAAAAAACTTTTTGCTTATTTTACAGAAAATATCACTTTTAAGATAGATTCATCATTGCCTTCTCCAAGACCGGCATGGCAAAATCCAAATTGACGATCCTGCAATGTCATCATCCCGAAACTCTATGATGATGATAATGAGGAGGATGAGGATGACGATGAGGTTCATATCTTGCGATGTCATCTTGCCCAAACTCCAACTTGGTGCCGCGTGCTCGACATTGTTTGAGAACATTTGGTGACAACAACAGTGGGGCGGAGATTTGTCATGGTGGTGGGACATTCTTGTAAAATTGGTAATATGTATGTCCCCGGGACATCCGAAAATCAAAATCGCCAATTTCATGAAATACATCACTTTTGCCTGATTTTTACCTTTGAATACTATATTGTGGCTCAAAAACATATTCGGCAATCTTAAAGCTCAGTTATCCAACATTTTGTGGCCTATCAATGAAAATTGATGTCCCGGGGACATATGGAAAAAATGTACAGCTTGTTTAACAACAAAAAATTATTTCTTTTGCAAAGAAAAAGTGTAAAAACATTATTTGATAAGATCTATGGAACACTCAATTTGCTTCTTGATACCTATGCATCCAATATATGTCCCATCAAATGTCCCAGGAACATAAAAAGTCCCGGGGACATACAGATAAAATGTACATCTTGTTTGGCCACAAAAAAGTATTTCTTTTGCAAAGATAAAGATTAAAACATTATCTCTTGAGATCTAGGGATTATTCCATTGGCTTTTTGATACCTATGCATCGAATATATATGTCCCATCAAATGTCCCAGGAACATAAAAAAGTGAAAAAAGAGTCCAGATACTATTTGCTAAGATATGTTTCCGTGTCTTTGATTTGTCAGACTAAATGTGAAATTGGATGCCTTGATTTCTGATCTGGATGACTAAAAATATATCAATAGATTATATGGTTGATGTGGGCTAATCATTATCATTCCAACCCAGCCGTGACGCCAGTAGAAATATCACTTTCTGGTCTGTTGAACACATTTGTAAGTAATATGTCCCCGGGACAATATTTGGAAATCATCATTTCTCTTTTCAAATGATGAAATTTAATGTTTAATCATTGATCGTTTATGTTTGGGATGTATTTGAAACCATTTTGGAGCGTCGCCGGCTTTAAAATAAGTTGTTGGACATTTTTATGTGATTATTTTTGCCTGTATGTCCCCGGGACACTAATCAACAAATCATGCTTGCACAAACTCCATGTAACAATTTTTTTCCATTTTTTTATTATTTTCATTCCAAAACATCATGATACAATAGAGGGAAGCATTAGGACAATATTCTAACAGATTTGTGTCCTCAAAAAATTGATTATGTGTATTTTATGTCCCCGGGACATTATGGTCGTCCAGGAGGTTTTCGTGTCATATTATTTTTTGAAGAGGAGATACATTCAAAGTAGATTTTCAGATCATGTTATATCTGTATCAGAGATGGTATAATTGCCAATTTAAGGCTCAGTTCTCTTTCAAACCTTGTTTTCCATGACCCCGCCTTTGCTGTCCCAGGGACATAAATTGGCCATGAGTCGGGCGTTACCAGTGCATTTGGAAATGAAATAGTAATTTCTGATTGCTTTCCTCTTGAAATAGTTGACTTCAAGTGTTTGTTGAATGAAAAATATGCCTGGAGGAGCTGCTGGGCAAACACAATGAAGATGGCACATGCTGGGAAAAAAAGTTCCACCTCAGATTTACAAAATTCAGGAAAATATTACCAATTCACTTTTTGGCCAAAAAAAATCAAATCCTAACAAAACTTGAAAGCAAATGCATTTTTTCAATTTGTATGTTTGATCTGCAAATTATAGTGACTTTTCCAAGGTCTGCCAAATGAAATTCAGGCTTTGGCTTGTGATTTTAACAGAAATTGCCAATATGTCCCCGGGACAAAAAAATCTTGAATCTTGCCAAACTAATGTGTTGGAACAAAGTTTAAGCTCGCCCCTTGCTTTTCCCATCTTAGTAAATATAAAACCATATCAGAAATACACCAAAATCACACAGAATGCAGTTTTCAATTTTTTTTCGGCCAAATTTGGTGTATTACCATTTTTACAAGAATGCCCCTGGTGATGAAGATCATGACCATTATTTTGCCAAACATGAATGCAGTTCTGAAACTACTTTAATGGAGTTGAAAATTAGCTCTAATGAGACCTTGGAAAATTTCATTTGTTTTAATATCACTCTGGAGCTCGTGCTGACATTATCCCTATCAAGGCGAGAAAAATTGCAGCAATCTAAACATATATGGTACTGGATTGGGGTGAGATTTTGTATATATGTATAGTATACATTGGGGTTATATATGTGTATTTTGAATATACAAACGACGAGGAGGTGTGGAGAAAAATTGCACCAGTCTAAACATATTTGCTACTGCTGGATGACAAGCTGTGGCCCAGATTCATGGATCGCATCATCAACACCATCTTCTTTATCGGGACTTCCAGCAGAGATATGTTTTGACTAGCTCATCAGTGGCATTGGCTTATATAATCGTTTCTCTTTTGTAATGTATACATGATGTGTGATTTCAACCAGAGACTTATTTTGACAAGATCATCGGTATCTCCAACAGCCCATAATCATCTCCCCAATGCTGGAGCATCAGCCAATTGACACGGGCCAGACATTTGTTCACAATCATCAGAATCATCTTCCAGAGAATTCTCAACACCTCAACGCCGTCGCAGCATCAGGTGATTGACAGAAGGCAGACACTTGTTGACAATGTCATCACCTGCTGAAGGCTTCAATATCAACACACAGTCATCAACATGTCAGCCAGAGGCTCAACACACTGTGTCATTTAAACCCAAACCATTGATATCCAAACAAAGTCCTCATGAGAAAGATGATGAGAAAGAGAAGGAGAAAGATGATGAGAAAGATGATGAGAATGAGAATGTAAGGCTGAGAGTTGGATGCAGCCGCCAGGGAGGAGAGGAAGACTGCCAAGCCTGGGATTGTCCTCACCCATGTCGGTGCGGATGGTGATGATGATGATGAGAGGTGATGGTGATGATGGTGATGATGATGACGATGATGTGAGATGTGATGGTGGTGATGACAAAGAGTTGGTGGCAAGGATGAGATTGTCCCCACGGGTGTCAACATGTCTGGTCTATGTCAGGCCTTCCTTGCTCCTTGCCAGGAGTGGGTGTGGATCTGATCATCATCATGACGAGGAGGATCGTCATCATGATAATGATAATGTGGATAATGGATATCTCTGGAGAAAGAACATTACAAATAAAAGCAACAGCTTGGGCAACTGGAAGACTCTGGGGGTTTGTCAACTTGGGCGGCCTTTGGGGGATTCGGGCGAAATGTGACTCGAAGTTAAAAACGGCCGCCGGACCCCAAGTTCGCCCACCTTGCAGTCGTAAAGTGATCTTGGGAGGTTTTAACCAGAAAATTGTTCCGAGTGGAGAACTAATTTTTGGCCGACACGACGATCTTATCATAATGGATTTTCCTGTGTGAACTTTTGCCCAATTACCGTCAAAATACTGTAAAATTACTGCCGAGTCGAGACCGAAAGAGGAATGCGCACATCTGGGATCCTCTTTCCTTCCCTTGGTTTCTATTTGCGGGCTCGTACCTGGCCCTCACCACCTTGCCAGCCTTGCCTTCCACCTACCCAGGATATTTTGGAAATTTACTGACTCCACCTCTCCCCCCAATAAAGATGTTACGATGTTGGCTTGTGCGGATCACATTATCTGCGCAATAAATCAGAAAAAGTAATTTGGAAAATCCAGCGTTGGATCGATTGGGTTGAAATATTTGGGAACAAATAGAGGGAAAGTCTTATTTATAGGCGCTACTGCCCCCCGGGGACGTCTGATTGGGCAGGTGGGGTGGAGAGTTATTACACCTGGTGAGCGGCTTCGGACACACACCGGTCACCTGGAAATGGTGTCCCTGATCATTCGGACACTTCGGGTCAGTGTCCCTGAGATCAACATGACATTTGAGATTGGTCGCCAAGATCATCGGGATACTCTGAATCGGTGTCCGAGACGCCATAAACAGCTGATGTCTTGAATCGCAAAGACCGGGATTGGGGTCCAAGTCGCCATAAACCTGGAATCTCGGACAGTTTACACATGGAAGGCAGCAGCAGGGGGTCTGAGGAGGTGAGGCTGATGGGGGTTGAGATGGAAGTGAAGGAGATTGAGGAATGCTGGACATTGTGGAGAACACCTGAGACATGCGTAGGGTCTTTGGCAAAGAAGCAACGCCCTCTCGAACCAGTTCAAATAATATACAGGGGACAAGTATACTATTACTAGTAAGCACTAAGCAGTGGACTAGTTCAAATGATATATAGAGGGCAAACTAGGACTAGTGTGCACTAGTCCAGGCAGGCAGAAGCCCAGGCGAGGCAGCGGCAGCTCAGCAGGAGTTGGGCGTCAGCCAAACTTATCAGAAACCGGTGCAAAGCTCAAAAATACACAACAACAACAACAACAATGGTTACAGCAGTCAGACGTCAACTGAACTTATTGGTGCTAGTGTTGGTGTTGGTGTTGGTGTTGGTGTCGACGCGCTCATCTGGAGCCACGTTTTGGGCGGAAGCAGCGTTGACAAAGGAAGCAGAAGATCTGCGTTCACACAATTTCCGGTTTACAAATCCAACCCTTGCTTGTCAGCAGTAGTCGATAGCAGGTGGAGCTTTAACAAATTCACGCCTGCCACTGTTTTGGTAACAACAGCAAAAACGGCACAGACAACAATAAAAAGCAACAATATCACCAACAACAACAACAAGATCAACCTGAACAACAGTAGGAGCAGGAGCAATGGAAAGGAAGACACCAACAGCTCAATCATGCCAACAAACGATGCAGCAGCTGGCGAACGAAAAGCAGCATTCACAATTTCCGGTTCACATTCACATCGTGGCCACAACACTACATAGTGACACAGCTGGAATATAAACTATTTCAAACAGGTGGGGCGACAGAGCTTACCACATGTTTCCAGAATTTTGCTGTACTGAACTTGCAGTGCTTTTATTTCTTTGCAAAAAAAATTTGCAAGTGAATTTGCTCTTCAGTCATGTCATATTTAAATGAAAGTTACAGAACTCAGAGACAAAAAACTCCAAAAGAGGGTAAAATGGGTGTGGCTGGCACACTGCACTGTGGCAGAGCAGAGGTGGATTGGTTCCAGCCTGCTTCAACTGTGACATCACTCACAGGCTGCGTACTATCAACCCACCAACTAAAAAAACTATCAACCCACCAACTATCACCGCCTGCGTACCAACAAACCACTATCAGCGACTGCGTTCCATCAGATGCTGAATACCATCAACCATCAACTATCACTGCTACAATCAAACTTACAAAGTCAAAATGGATCCAAATTGCAAGTTCTATCTCTTGATATCTGATTCCAAACTTTTTTACATTTCCACAGCAGCATAAAAGTTGTCCGAGCTATTACTCAGCCTGGCACACGGTGACAAAGAGCTTTATGTTATCTCTCTCTCTCTTTCTCTCGTGAGTGCATAAAGTCGCCGGACCCGCATCGCCCGGTGGCTGATAAGCCTCCTCTGAGAAAAGTACAGATTTGTTGCCCCATCTTTGAAGTACAGTGTACTTAGTACAGTCATCAACATTCTCTTTCTCATCTCTGTTTACAATCCCATCGCTGATCTGTCATCCAGAGATAGCTTGGTACTCTGTGATACTTTGACCACCATCAAAGAGCACGCCTCACTGTGTTCTGACATTTCATCCTTGTAAAAGGCCTCGCAGGCAATGCTAGTTCCCGATTTGGAGCTGTTTCAGAGTTTCATAAAAGCAAGAGTTGACCATAAACTGTGCAGCCGGCAACAGCCCCTCAATTTGCCGAAAACATATTTGGTATCTTTCACATCAAAGGTACTTCGTGGAAAGGCAAATTCGGATTTCCACGAAAGTGAGAGTTCTTCTTGAACTGCGCAGCCACAGCTCCGATCATAAAGAGCCAGTTTTGGTTGAAGGCGATTTGGCAGCGGTGGCCAACATAGAGATGGGTTGAGTCACAAATTCCCACACATTATCAACAACGGCCACAACCACAACAATGTCCCCACCAACACCGACATAAAGTTTTGGGATTTTCAGGATGATACATCGTGTGTGTTGCTCGTGTGTTCGATGATGAACATTGGAATAAAAATGTGTTACGCAACTCAGCAGGACGCCCACACTAGCGCCCGCAAGGCTGCTGCCATGAAATTGATTTGTTTGAGCCGAGAAATCGTAAGACTCGACTCTCGTTGAAGGAATCATGCACAATGGGATGAGGAGGAGATTCACAAATGTTATCAACAGCATTTGAGGTTGTTGCTGTCGACAAAAATACAAACACGCAACTACAAAAACACAAACACAAATGCACCCAAATGAATACAAAAATACAAATACAAAGGGGGTTGGTTGACTCTTTGTGGCGTTCGAGGTAGGTACAGTTACCCACCAAGTCGGCTGGCGCTCTGCTCGTCGTGGGCCTCACGTGCCTGACTACCTGCCTACCTAGCCACCGCCTTCTACCCTTCATCATTCATAAGTATCTAAAGCTTCCCCGAGGTACTTACAGGTAGTTATAGATACTTATAAAAGCAC
>JACLAC010007530.1_pt1 | contig 10179 bp, 1 predicted proteins | sample 8027881 | NCBI WGS metagenome assembly JACLAC01 (sample SAMN15725517, study PRJNA655200) | protist metagenome | isolation source: fluorescence activated cell sorting (FACS) single amplified genomes of... | place: Spain: Blaines Bay Microbial Observatory, Mediterranean Sea | collected 2016-01-19 | reverse complement strand
CGTAGTAGTAGTAGCAGCAACTGCAGCAGCCGCATTACTATTACTATTCGTATTCGTTTTAGTATTAGTATTCGTAGTCGTAGTAGTCGTCGTCGTCGACGTCGTAGTCGTCGTAGTAGTAGTCTTATTCGTAGTCGTAGTCGTCGTATTAGTCGTCGTCGTCGTCGTCGTCGTTGTCGTTGTCGCAGTCGTCGTACTCGTAGTAGTTGTGAATTTGTGACCATTTTGAATCCGATCTTCATCCAAATGGCCTCTGTGTAGGCAAATGGGCATTGACCAAATCGCTGAACAAGCAGTGACTCCGTGTGCGTGTTTGGCTCAAGGGTCTGACGTTAGATCGGCTGAAGTCCTGCGGACTGATCGACCTGCGGTCGTGGCATTCAAAAACGAACCCCATTCATATCTAATTCACCTTGCATTTTTGCATATTCACTTTGCACGTTGTACAATCGTTCCGCGAACGATTCAAGGAAGAGTGGATCCTGCGAGATCCACATTGGTAGCGGAGCCGTTCTGTGAAACGGCGGCAAAATGAGCGAACATGATTTGGGTAGTGAACCCGATGCAGGAGAAGATTTTCCTCCCCCTGATGGACCTCCATGGCTGCAAGGCGTCATGCAAATGATGGCCAATACCCAGAGGCAGATTGCTAATCGACAGCAAGGCGATCAACCACCTAAGACTAAAGTTCTGAGCAGTATTCGTCTGGAAGAATTCCGTGGTGGACACATGGTCAGCCCAAAAGCCTACAAGGAATGGAAGAAGTCAGTTGAAGTTGTCAAGCGTTTGTACTCACTCAATGATCGTGAGCTTGCTTTGTTGATCTATGACCAGGTCAAGGGTGAGGCTAAGACGCTGTTGCAGGTAATGGAAATTGAGGATTTGGAAGCCCCAGGTGCTTTAGATGTCATTTGGGATATATTGGACGGTGAACATCAGAAATTGGCTCATGAAAGTGCAGATGATGCCTATGCTGCATGGGATAGCGCTAGGAGACATCCAGGTCAGTCTATGGGTCAATGGATCACCTATTTGAAGAAAGTGAAAATGGAAGTTGAACAACAAGATCTTCATGTGCAAATATCTGATCAACAGTTTGCTTCCAAATTGTTGCGTGGTGCAGGCTTAGCGAATGAGAAGCGTACCCAAGTTTTCTTCAACGCTGGTGGTAAGTACGAAAGTCAGCGTATTGAACGTGTGTTGCGTATTTCCTTTCCCAAAATTGGCGATTTGGAACGAAGGCAGGGTTTTGTTGTACCAAGACCTAATCGTTCTAGTGTGAGGAAGCCTATGTCAGCAACCCATGGTTCTTCATCCACTTCAAGGGTTGCAACATCATCATATTCCAAAGGAAGTCCCTACAGAAAGGTGATTCATGAGGTTCACGGAATGGATGAAGAAGTGGTTGAAAGTGAACAAGAAGAAGAAGTGAACGATGTTGGAGTAGGCGAAGAGGAAGGATTGCCTGAGGATGGGGCGATCGAAGAATTGGATGAAGATGCAGAAGTTGACGTTGTGGATTTGGAAGCCCCCGAGGGCATTAATGAAGAAGAAATTCAGGAAGCATACTTGGCAAAATGGAAAGCAAAACATAAGATTGCTGAACAAAGAAAACAACGAGGTTTTGTCCAAAACTCAACGTCATCGGGGTCAGGTGGTTCTTCGGAGCAGAGAGTTCAAGATGGAGCCCCAGACCCCAGGAAGAAGAGCAGTCGATGTGCCGATTGCCAAAGATTAGGTCACTGGAGAGGAGATCCCCAATGTCCTCTTGTGCAAAGTGGGAAAGTCAAGCCTTTTCGTAAGGAAGAAGACCGTAGCAATTTGGGTTCCGGTCGCGCGCCCGGCGCGCCAAAACACGCTGCTGCCCGAAAGCCAATCCCGGTCCATTGGGTAGGGGTTGTTTCGACCATGTCAGGTGATGCAGCTGGAGAAGCTTCCTCTGCGAAGGAAGATAAAGAAGGCTGGACACTGAGCAAGATGTGTGTCAGACAATGGGAAGAAAACATGCCTTGGCCAGGTGATGAGAAATTTTCTACGTGGTCAGAGCGTCAATCCGATTGCATTCGGGTTCATGACGGAGTTGTACTTTTTGTTGAGGTCCTGCGTGACCATGATTACCCATTTTTGACAAGGATCAATGTGCAGTTTGGTGAACGAAGTGCCCTTGATCATGTGCGTCAGCGTGCTGAATCTGATCGAGCTATTCATGCATCGTTTCAGGATAATGTTTTCATTTTGAAGAACATATCGTTGTTGGATTATGGCAGTTTACGGATCCAGTTCGAGGTAGAGAACAAGCAAGGGGCAGTTTTGGAATACATTCATCCCCGGCATTATCGTGGTTCTGGCGTGGCATTGGAGTTGTTGAACTTGTTGAACAAGGTGCTGGGACAAGGAAGATCAACAACGCCAAAGAACGTGGGAGCACCTGCGCCAAAGAAAGCCTATTGGGCGATCTCACCAAATGCACCGCCACCTCCACCACCGCCGTCATGTCCACCACCGAGGGACGCGGGGGCCAGTTCATCGGGTCCCGGAACACATCGGCGAAAACGTGGTCACGAAGACCAACATGACGAAGACCAACAGGAGAACGAAGATAAGTCATTTTCAGCGGGATTGTCTTCGCGGTCAGTCGTGAGGCTAGAAAAGAAGAAGGTACCGAGGTACGACCCTGTCCATTTTGTACCTGAGCGGAACGTCGTCCCTGACAAAAAGGAGTCGTCGACGGAGTCGGATCCAGCCTGTCCACCACTCCCCAAAGAGAATTCAGGTTATCCGTACGTCAAACCAACAAAGGAGCCTGTGGCAAAACTGACGCCTAGGCCGAAGCTGGAAGTTCAACCATGTCGATCGGAACCTGAACTTCGAGAACGATCTCAGTCCCCACGTCGACATGTGTGCGGTTTGGACGTGAGCCTTTTGCGCCCAGTTCACAAGGTCATGGAGGACGCAGAACTAAAGGAGTTGATTGACAAATGGATTGATCGACAGGAGTTCTTCAAGGACTACATGATTTTTCCGGGTAGGATTCATGTCATTCATTCCAGTGCAGTGTGGAGCATCGATTTGTGGCGTCGTACGTGGTATCGACCGATAGAATCGAGTGCGGTGCTGTTTCACACGGCAGCTGACATTCTGGAGGCAATAAAGAGCATGCCAGGCAAGCCGGTGAATGTTGTGTATATGATGAACAGCATCTCCACTGACTCGTCAAGCCTGTCATCAAGCTTGCTGGAGGAATGGACCATGGAAGATACCGGAGTTGAAAAGTCGGAGGAGCCTTCGATTGACAAGGTCAAGTTCAAGATTCAGGAGGAGAAGAAGAAGATTCACGAAGAAAGACAGGATCTGGTGTGGAGAATCGAGGAACTCAATCAAGAGGAACAAGCCTTGGACGGCACCCTTGATGCGGAGGAACCGCAAGACGTGTATGCGAAGCTGAACGCGAGACACAGGGCTAGTAGGCAACGACAGCCTCAAGAGCAGAAGGAGGAGTCGGACGATGGCGTTGCCAACGTTTGGAAGAATGTGACGGGAACGTCAAAACCAAAAGCAAAGCCAAAGGCGAAGGCAAGCGAGTCTTCTGGCAGTTCATCGGTGCCAGTCTCTGTGACAGAATATGGAGCTTTGGCACAAGGAGATGCAGTGTACGATCGGGTTGCTGGACCAGAAGTTCATCCTGACAAGTTGATGGAGCTCCGGCGTGCCATGTATGATCAACATTGCAGTAACGACGTTTTCACACCAGGACCGCGTTCCAAGTATGATTCGAAGCAGTTGAATGAGCAGACAAAGTGCTTGCATCCATTCAAGAGCATTCAGTGGGGCAGCAACGCCTCGTGTACTTGGGGATCATGCAAAGACTGCGGTCTGCGTACCTGCATCATGTTTCGAAAACGTCAGGTTCACATGGTGACCAGTCCTGGGGAGTTTGATGCGGATGTGTCCGGAGACGATTTTTCAGATCTTGCATGGTCTGATGCGGAAGAGTCAGAACATCGGTTTGGACACGGAGATCAAGAACGTTTTCCGAAGGTTCGTGATGTCTCTCCAGACATTGTGAAGGTCAATACAGTTAAGGTGGATGCAGGCCGTGCTCTCATTGACACGGGCTGTCGACTGTCCTTGGCTGGTGCCTTGTGGCATTCTGATTTTCAGAAGTGCTTGAGGAAGATGGGCAAAACCTTCAAGTCAGAGAAGAAGGTGGAACATTTCCAGTTTGGACCAGGTGAAGTGATTCAGTCCACTCGCAGCTGGAGATATCCGGTTGGAATCATGGGCCAGGAGTTGGAATTGGTGATGGCAGAGATTCCGGTCAGTTGCCCAGGGTTAATTGGCCCAGACGAGCTTGCGGCATGGGATGCAGTGCTGGACTTCAGTCGAGCATCCATTTCCTGCGCAGCCACGGGGAAGGAGATTTCCATGGAGTCCACTGTCTCGGGGCATCCTTGTTTGAGTTTGTTGGATTTTGAGCCTGTGTGCTCCAGGAAAATACATGGAACATTCCTAGTGTTTTCCAGCGGATCGTCTGACGATTCTTTGATGAAGCTTTTGGACGAGACCAAGAAGTCTGATTTCAAGTTCCCGATGCCGGATGACATGTTGTCCTCAGAGGAGTCAAGCCATTATTGGACAAGCGATGCTGAGGACACTGTGATGTCGGAAGCCGGTGATCCTCAGGAGGACGGCGAAAAGAATTTGGAGGAAGAATTTTTGGAGAATGACGATGTTGACGATGATGAGGATTCATCATTGTGGATGAACAAAGGGCTGCGACGGCGGATTCGGACAAACGTGACGGAGCTGGTCAGTATTTTTCAGAATACAAATTGCAAGATGACCATCAAGGACCCGGACCCGGTCGAGGAAGACAGACTGTTCTTGCAAGCCACTGTCACCAGGTGCCGGAAACCAGGCGCATGGAGGATTGTGGAGCTCTTCACATGGAGCTTGTTGTTTACTGCGCTGGCCGGGGCCCAAAACTCGAATTGGGACGTGTTTGAGCCTGTGCAGGAAAACTGTTTCAACGTCCGAGAAGCCAGTGGAAGAGATCAACTTAGGGAGTACCTGATGAAGATTGATCCAGATGTTCTGGTCCTGTCGCCTAAGTTGTCACCCTTTCGTGTGAAGAATTTTAGAAAACTGCACAATCCGACATCTGTACGAATTGATCAACAAGAAAAACATCAACTTCGTCAATTATTGGTTTTCTTTTCAGAAATTATGTGCTGGCAAGAAGCTCGAGGACGTGTTGTTTTGCTGTTTGGATCTGTGTATCCAAGATTTTGGGATTCGTGGGCCATTCATCAACTGCGTGTCTGTGGAATGTTTGGTGAAACGGTTCTTGATACTTGTGCATGCGGGTTTGCAAACCCGGAAGATGGTCAGTTGATAAAGGAGCAGATAAGAGTTTTGGGAACTTTCGGCGTCTGTGAACACCTTGTTGCCGAGTGCGACAATCGTCATGAACACGCATTCGTTCGCAAAAGGTTGCGGGTAGAATGTCAAGGTCGGCATCTGCGCATGCCGCTGGTGGATTATTTGAGTGGTTTGTCAGAGGAACTGGTCAACATGGTGTTGAAGCAGTCATTAAACTATTTGAGTAGTCAGGGATATCATGATCCAGAAGGTGATGTTCTGATTGCGACTCTGGTCGCGTTCCCGACCTCCGCTGCAGAAGTGCCGACATCAGTGCCAGAAGCCGCGGGTGTTTTCCCGGACGAGGAAGAGCAGCAAGGCTGGTCAGCACAAGAAGTTCCGGAGCCCCATCGCGAGGAAGGAGGTCAAATTCCAGCAGAAGTCCGCCGAGAGGTGCGCAAGCAGCACTACGGTCTTGGACATCCTTCGAAAGACACATTTCTGAGAATGTTGAGATTGGGTGGAGCATCAGATGCAGCAATACGTTATGCGTCAATATGGCGATGTCCAGTCTGCACAGCCTCCGCTGCGCCGGGGGTGCCGCTGAGCTCATCACCACGGTTGCGTCCGTCCGGATTCAACAAAATTGTTGGCATTGATCTCAAGTACTTGAAGGATGCAGTTGGGAACCGTCACATCATGTTGAGTATGGTGTGTTTGGGAACCACATTTCATGCTGGGGCATTGTTGAAGAACCGAAATCCAGCACATGTGGTGAAGATGATCATGGTCTGTTGGATCCAGCCTTTTGGTGTTGCCGAAGAGTTTTATTTGGATCAGGGCGGTGAGTTTCAGGCCGAGTTCATCGCATTTTGTGAGGAGTACTCGATTGATACAAAGTTTGCGGGTGCTCATGCGCCGTGGCAGCATGGTGTTGTCGAACGTCACGGTGAGATCATCGGTCAGCTGTGGGAAGCGGTGTGTCATCAGCATCATATTGAGGGACGTCATCAAGCACAGCTTGCTCTTGGATGTGTGTTGCAAGGTAAAAACTCTACCATGACTCGTCATGGAATGACCGCTGAGCAAGCAGTTTTTGGACGAGCATTGCGTTGGCCTGGCAGTATGTTGGCGGATGACGGGGACCTGCCGTTATCCACCCTTGGATCTGATGGAGATGCCTGGCTCAGTTCGCAGATTCGGTCAACCGCGAGAATGGCGTTGATGAGCAACGATGCTAAGGACAAACTGCGCAGGAGCTTACTTCGTAAAGCACCGAAGATCGTGGGTGATTTGTTGCCAGGAACGGTGGTGTATTTTTGGGCTCCACATCCCATGAAAGGACGTTATCGCAGAGATCCTCATCGTTGGCGAGGGCCAGCCACGGTCATAGTTCGAGAAGGGGACGGTAGATATTTTGTGAGTTGGCGAGGCAGATGTCTTCTATGTGCCAAAGATCAGTTGCGCCGAGCAACGGTTGAGGAATGTGCAGCAAGCTCGGCTGTGTCCGAGAACTTGCGTCTGACTTCCCAGCGCAGCGACGCAAGGAGGTACAAAGATGTCAGTCAAGACCTTCCCCCGTCTGAACAAACAGTCGAGCCTCTATCATCATCATCAAAGGCAGTGAAGGTGGCATTGGATGCACCTCCCATCGAAGATGATCCTCCCATAGATGATGACAAACTACTCATCGATCTCATCAAGGAGAAAACTGGGGTTGTACCCCCAGCCATGTTGACGGAAAAGGATGAAAACGAGGACGACAGTGATGACCCTTTCAAATTCGAGTGGACCCCGGCTGACCAGGAGGCGGCAGCCGATTTATATGACAGATGCAACAATCAACTGAAAAGGAAACAGAAACAGTTAGCACTGGACGACATTGATCACATTCGCTTGCCAGTGCCAAATCTTGATCTTGATCATGATATTGATATGGGAGAAGAGTTTGATCCTGATTCCAAACCCTGGCGGAAGAGAGCTCTTTTGGACACTGGCCCTCTTGAGTTCAAACGTTATCGCGAGGAGCCCCAGGGAAGTAATCAATTGGTTTATTTTGCACGAGTCTGTGGACTTGACAATTGTGATGGTTGGTTAGGATCATATGAGACCAAGGGTCTGAGTACCCTGATGGGCAAGGAAGTTGTTGCAGCTAGAGTTCACGGGAATCCAAGATCGAAGCTGTTCCACAAGGTGTTCCCCGTGGAGGTTCAGAGATTGTCGGTCATGGTAACAAATGAGGGAGTCGGCTTGTGGGACGATGACGGAGCTGAAGTTTCAAACATTTTGGTCCCATGGGTTGGATTGACCGTGTTTTATCGAGATCGCCCAACGTATGATCAAACACAGGGAATCTTTTTCATGGATGGTCCAAGTGGGCTGTGTCCCATAAGCCTGACATGGCATCAGTATCAAGATGTCGGGCAAGTGTATCGTGAATGGTCCAAAGGAGGTGTTTCAAGTAGTTACCTTCTGCAATTGAAAACAAATGGAAAGGAACTTGACCCCCGATACTTCGACGAAAAGGAGAAAACGGCATTTGAAGCCTCAGATGCCAAGGAATGGTTGCAGTGGCATTTAAATGAAGCAGTTCGGGTTGTACCCCATGGTGAAGAAAAACAGGTGCCCAAGAGTTTGATTTTCTCCGCGCCAATGCGTATGCTGAGAGTCAATCGTGGAACTTCTGAGGAATTGATTGCAAAATCTCGAATGATTGCACCAGGGCATTGTGATCCCCAACTGGGGCTCTACCGGACAGATTCTCCCACCACATCCTTGTTGGGGCTGTTCGTTGTGGTGGTCGTCGGGATTTCCAAGGGCTGGCTCGGAGAAATATTCGATGTTACGGCTGCCTTTTTGTCCGGGTTGAAACTGGAGCGTAAAGCATACATTCGTGGACCTAGGGAAGGCATTCCACCAGTAAATTACAGAGGAAAAATCTATCCGGGACTAGATCCCTATCAATTGTTGGAAATGTTGAAGGGTGCCTATGGTTTCACGGAAGCGTGTAGGCTTTGGTATTTGCAGGCACGAGAATTGCTGATCGCCATCGGCTTTGTGGAACTGTTGATTGTTAGAGCTGTTTTTGTGCTTCGTGATGGCTCTCTTCTTGTTGGTGTTCTTGCTCTTCATGTAGATGACGGCATGCTGTTCGGAAACATGAGGAATCATCTGTTCCAAAAGGCAAGGCGTGAACTGGACAAGAAGTTCAACATCAAGGCATGGAGGATTTTGTCCAGCAAAAAGGACGAAACATTTTTGGGCATGGAATGGCGGTTGGGTGAAGACATGATTGTCATTCACATGAATGCTTATGTTATGGGGCTTGTTGCAATCAACGTTGGTGGCTGTCAGGACACTGACGATTTGACTGAGTCTCAACAACACGAGTACAAGAGTGGATTGGCAAAGTTGCGATGGCCAGTCAACCGAGTGTTGCCACGTCTGGCATACAAGGTTAGCTACTTGTCACAGAAGAAAGAAACGGACTTGAACATCGCATGTGTCAAGATGTTGAATGACACCATTCAGGAGGCAAAGGACATGGTAATGAGAAACCAGGGTCAGATAGTATTGAAGCCCATTGACCTTGAGGACCTGGTTGTTGTGACTTCCTTCGATGCGGGTTTCGCTGGTGAGGAGGGTCGTAAAAGCCAGAGTGGTTTTGTGAACATTGTCTCCACCAGTGCAGTTTGCAAACTGCCAACTACATGTAATCTGGTCGAGTTTCAGTCTTCCACCATTTCTCGTGTAGTAAGGAGTACATTGGCTGCTGAGTCGGCATCATTGTCATTGGCCTTAGATAGGCATTTGTTCCTGAGGGTATTGTTGGAGGCAGTGTTGTATGGGGAGCCATCCTATGGCGGAAATTGGAGACATGAGTTGAAGATCCCAGGCATATGCATCACAGATGCTAAGTCCTTGTTCGATCACCTGCATACTACCGGTTCCAGCCCTAAGGAAAAACAAACATTGATCGACCTGTTGGTTGCGCGAGACCTGGTAGAAGCCAAATCAGTGGACCTGAGATGGGTTCCTACGTCACACATGCTGGCTGACATCCTGACAAAAGCAATGATCGGCAACGAGATCTGTGGAAAATTCCTGGATGAGCAATTATATTCACTGGTGCCAACAGTTGAGCAAGCTCTTCAAGAGGATCATCGTCGAGAATTGCGCCAGGGACAGAGGCAGCGTCGCAAAGATCGCAGATGATTTGGTCAACTCTTTTTCAGGGAATGTGAATTTGTGACCATTTTGAATCCGATCTTCATCCAAATGGCCTCTGTGTAGGCAAATGGGCATTGACCAAATCGCTGAACAAGCAGTGACTCCGTGTGCGTGTTTGGCTCAAGGGTCTGACGTTAGATCGGCTGAAGTCCTGCGGACTGATCGACCTGCGGTCGTGGCATTCAAAAACGAACCCCATTCATATCTAATTCACCTTGCATTTTTGCATATTCACTTTGCACGTTGTACAATCGTTCCGCGAACGATTCAAGGAAGAGTGGATCCTGCGAGATCCACAGTAGTAACACGAGCATTCGTAGTAGTTGTAGTAGTCGTCGCAGCAGTAGTAGTCGTCGCCGTCACAGCCACAGCAGTCTGCGTCGTCGTCGTCGCCGTTGCCACAACAACCGCACAAGCAGCAACAACAGCAGCGGCAGTAGCAGTATTTGCAGCAGTCGTCGTCGTCGTCGTGCTCTTATTATTATTATTATTGTTCGTAGTAGTCGTAGCATTCGTAGTCGTAGTCGTAGTCGCAGCAATCGTAGTAGCAGTCGTCGTCATAGTAGTAGTAGTTGCAGTCGTAGTCGT
>JACLAC010005634.1_pt1 | contig 10180 bp, 8 predicted proteins | sample 8027881 | NCBI WGS metagenome assembly JACLAC01 (sample SAMN15725517, study PRJNA655200) | protist metagenome | isolation source: fluorescence activated cell sorting (FACS) single amplified genomes of... | place: Spain: Blaines Bay Microbial Observatory, Mediterranean Sea | collected 2016-01-19 | reverse complement strand
AGATGAGTTCGTAAATATGGGGCAGTTAGCGAAAAAGCAGTTTTTTCTATGTGCCAATGAAATTCTTGAATTTCAAGATGTCGATATGGACGAAATTCAGTCTTTTGAATTGAAAGACAGTGATAATGCTAAAATCTTTGACTGGAATAGATCCTTTTGGAGAGATATAACTTCTTCGAAAATGGGTTATTCCCAAAACAAAGTATTTGCAAAACCTGTTCTTGAAGATCGGATAGTAGAGATTGTTGAATCTATTGGGTTGTCTCATGTTCGGCGTGAAAGAAAGCCAACACTTTGTCTCAGTCACGACGTCGATTATCTCGAGCCAACTCCTCAGTTGAAGATAAAACGTCTTATTGGCCGAAGAAAAAATTCTTGGACGTTTAACAGTGATAGCTACCTTGCTTCAATTGAAAAATTGATGACAATTGACAGTGGCTTTTTAAAGGGGCAAGGCGCGACGGTATTTATGGCTCAGAAAATCAAAGCCATTGGCTTCAAAGACGGTCTAAAACAATGGATTGTTGATCCTTCCTACAAAGTAAACAGTGAGTTATTTGCTGGTTTGTCTGAATTGATAGGGAAATTTTCATGCGAAGTCGGCGTCCATGGAAGTATTTTGTCTATTAGCAATGGCTGGCTAAGTGAAGAAAAGCAGATTCTCGAAAAGCACTTTGATCGAAAAATCACTGTTGGTCGGCAGCACTGGCTTAATTTACCAGGCGAGTTAGCGCTGAATTCGATTTTTGATGCCGGAATAGAAACTGACAGTACTCTGGGATGGAATGGAGTTCTCGGGTTTCGCGGTGGCCTTACAGGAATGTTTCCAATACTATTTAAAAATGGTAAAGTATTGAACGAAGTGCCGCTTGTAATTATGGACGGCATTCTATTTGACGATTTAAAGCTCTCACCTAGTAGAGCTGTTATGGCATGCCAGAAAGTTCTTGGTGAAGTTCTTCAAAGAGGAGGGTGTGTGGCGCTTAACTGGCATGATCGTTCTGCGCACAGTGATTACGGGTGGGATGGAGTCTATCAAGAAGTATTGGAGTGGGCAGAAAATAATGGGTGTAGTTTTAACTGCAATTTTTAAGTTCTACAGAATCAAATCTGTTTTCGATAATATTTTATAAAACAACATTCCTACTGATGAAAAACTTTTAGTCATAGTTCGAGAACTTGATAAGGATGGTAAAGTAACATGTGAAACTATTGATCCTAAAAGTTCTTACTTTGCATGGCACAGGACGAACACTACCAACAATTGAAATCCATGAATTATAAATTACTCAGTTTTAAAAACATCCTGCAACTATTGTTCATGCTACTAACTTATTAATCTCCTTATTTGCGCGCCTAGTCGGAATCTGGTATTGTCGCCGTTGGAATTAATCGAGAAGTTGGCCGTACTGGTTCCTCCGGCGCTGGTAGTGGCTCGTCCTCCCCCACAACGTAAGTTGAACCTGGCAGTTTGAGTTTGGCCATGCCGTTGTCGCCGACCGCTCCGCTAAAAGGTCGCAAGAGTAGCGCTGTGCCTGAGATCTAGCTCCCCGTAGGGTTTAATTCGTTCACCTCTCTATATCTGGTCTTTTGGACCTCAGCCTTGGCTCCCCAATAGCTCCATCGGTCTTCTATTACGCCCCATTCCCACCTGCATCGGCTATAGAGCCAATGCCTGAGTGCCAAACAACTTGAAATGGCTTTTTAATTTCTTATACTTCTTAATTACATAGCTATTAAGAACAAATATTTACATTAATTACCAGATAATTATTATGGATTCTGAGGTCAAATACAGCAAGATTACAGCAAGTCTGTCACTTTGTCTTTTCTTCCATCGATTTAATAAAAAGCTCGACTTCAATAGATCTGAACCGCACGCAACGGGGTCCAAGCTTAATAGATTTAAATCCGAGGCCAATTCTTGAACCCCTTGACCACTCTTGCCGAAAACTCTTTGTTACTAGCCATCCATACGCAAGAAATGGCCTTTGTGGTTCCTATACGTAGAGAGATTAGAAAATGAACGACACGATGCGCACCACGTTCGCACGACAAGGCTACATCGTCGTGCCTGACGTGCTCAATCAACAACAACTGAACGAGCTCAATCAAGTCTACGACCAGCATGTCCTTGAGCGCGAGGAGAATCTGTCCACAGCCGGCACCGACACACAGAACCGCTTCTACATAGGCGGGCGCGACAAGAACGTGACAACTGACCGGCACGGCAACACCTACATGGGGAGAAGGTTCTGGAGCAAGGCCTACATGGACCTAATCGACAACGAGACCATGCTGCCCATCATGGAAGAGATTCTCGGCGACCCCTCGTGGGGCCACGCCCCGGCACATATGCCGGCAGCGCTTCGCCCTTTGTTCCGACTAGATCATGACAATGTGCACTACAAGCCCGGTCGGCACCCGACAGACGGCGCGGACCAAGGGGGGGGCGCTCCACGGCAGCCCAAGCAGCTTTCATATCACGTGTGTGTATGAACTTAAGACCGTCGGACCAAATGACGGAGGCTTCGGGTGTGTTGTTGGCACACACAAGCCGGCCAATGAGCAGAAGCTGTTGGACATCGACGGCGACTGGCGGCGGAGCTGGTGCGACACGGAGTGGACGTCGAAGCTGCCGAATTGGGATGAAGATGTGCCGGTGCACCGCATTGAAGCCAAGGCTGGGGACTGCATTTTGTTCAGTGAGAAGCTCAAACACGGTACAATTCCGTGGGCGGGGAGCGGCGAGCGCCGCACCCTCTTCTACAAGTATGTTCCTTTCGGCATGCACCACGGCAACGTCGCGTACGATACCAACGACCCCGAACTCACGGCGCGGCAGAAACGCATCCTGGAGTTCTCACCGTGCTGGTTTAACGAGCCCCGGGAGGACAAAGACTACGCCACGAACCCGGCGCTCACAAAGCTCCATCCGCTAGCGTGTGTGGAGAGCGACCCGAGTGTGTTGCTGCCGGGCATGTCGCCGCCGCACATCCGGCTGACGGACGAGACCAAGGCAATGCTGCTAAATGCCGATGCAGATGGAGCGAGTGCAAACCTGAAGTTGTAATGTTTGAGGTATTGTTCTGAATTATTGTCCAGACAACACAAGTCCTTCTCTATTACCCACTGCCAACCAATCAATCAGTCAATTGCAACCAGACTCAAGTCTACCGGATACCTGCCGACGGCTTGCTGCAACTGGAGCACGGCACTGGACTGCCGGCATGACAAACGCCACCCGGCGAGAATCAGGCCCACGGTGACGAGCGGATGCATCAGCAGTTCTCAGGCACACCTACCGGCGACGCACACCGGAGAAGGATCTCCCTATAGCATCTTTAGTCGATCACCTGGAGACTTATAGCGAGTATTCCCTGCCCTCCCATTCGCCAAAATAGATGCAATAGCCGAGATAGTAAGGGATAGAATATTGAAATTAAAACCCATAACAAAAAAGAGCGTGCCTGTGTTGATAAAAGTCTTGTGGGGAAAAGTGTGGAGATTCATGGGTATCTAGTATTTGAATTGAGGACGATAAGTATATCAGCATAGCTGAAAGCAGTTGAGTGATATCAATCCCGACTGGCAAGTATATAATGCAATCATTTTTATACACTGCTGCACCCTCTAATGCTTTTCAAGGATTTTCCGTTACTTTAAGAAGTTCTAAATAGGTAAAATAAATGGATAACTGTCGACCCAACATTTTGTTTATTATGTCCGACGATCACGCTGCTCCGGCTATCAGTTGTTATGGAAGCCAAATTAATAAAACACCCAATATTGATCGAATCGGTAATGAAGGCATGCGGTTCAATAATTTTTTCTGCACAAATGCGATCTGTACGCCTGCTCGAGCTTCTGTTTTAACCGGAAAATACGGGCATAAAACTGGAGTTAAGACGTTAGGTGACACCATTGATCAAAGCAAACACAGGACATTTGCCCAGATTCTAAATCAGGATAAGTATCAAACAGCAATTATTGGAAAATGGCACTTGGGTCAGGATGAAGTGAGTAGACCATGGGGATTTGACTATTGGAGCGTCTTGGAGGGACAGGGAAGTCATTCTGATCCAAGAATGAATCTAATTGGAGAAACTCGAGAATTCACAGGCTATACTGCGGATGTAATCACAGACTTATCACTGGATTGGCTGGATCGAAGATCTACGGATCAACCCTTTTTGTTGATGTGTACTTATAAGGCTACTCATGATCCGTTTGTGCCAAACCCCAAATACTTAAATTTATATCGGGATCAGCATATTCCTGAACCAGATAATTTCGAGGACAATTATGAAAACCGAGCTAAAGCAGCAGAAATGTCAACCCAGCGTGTTGCAATTATGCACCAGAAACATCACCTACCAGAATCTCCACCAGATGGATTGTCGCCATCTGAAACTAAAAGATGGAACTACCAATGTTATATCAAGAACTATCTACGGTGCGTAACATCAATCGATGAGAACGTTGGCCGTCTATTGGATTATCTTGATAGAACAGATTTGAGCCAGAATACGATTGTAATTTATACTGCTGATCACGGCTTTTTTCTGGGTGATCATGGTTGGTATGACAAACGATTTATGTATGAGGAGTCACTGCGAATCCCCTGCCTAATTCGTTACCCTAACAAAGTGCAAGTTGGAACAAGTGATCTAATTGGTCTGAATATTGATTATGCTTCAACACTTCTGGATTATGCTGGCATACCAATACCGTCTGATATGCAGGGACATAGTCTAAGAAGTATTTTAAGTGGAACGAGACCAAAAGATTGGAGAACATCAATGTACTATCGTTACTGGATGCACCTAGCTCACTTTAATGTACCAGCGCATTATGGTATTCGGACCGATAGGTATAAACTGATTCATTATTATGGAGAATCAGATGGAGCAACTGGTGCGATCGACCAAGCAACACCACCTGAATGGGAACTATTCGATTTGAATAAAGATCCAAAGGAAATGAAAAATGCTTATTACAGTTTGGAATACGCAGGAGTTATTTCAGAACTGAAAGCCGAATTAGAAAAGCTTCAAACAGCATTGTACTAATAACTCAATAAGTAGAGGGAATTCTAAGCCTATCCATTACTTGTGTAGTAGATAGGGCCAAGGGGTTTAATTGTGACTAAACGCTTCAAAAGTAAAATTGATTGGTGTCTAGCTGAATGCCAGAATAACTTGGAAGATGGCTTTTGAATTTCCTATACTTTCAGGTAATACATACGCCCAGTAAGATCAATATCGTTGGGATTGTGCCAGATTATGTGTAAAAAGACATCAACCAAAAGCCGTCATCTGTAGTTAAATAATTCGCCTAGAAAGATTGACAACCATTCCAAATCAATCCGGATCATATTGAACAATTGTAAGTGGTTATTATACTGATTAAAACAAAAAAGCAGTTAGCGTAACATGAAAAAATTATAGTTTTATGGAGAACAAGAAACTATAATGCATAAAATATGAGTCCATTACCAATCTATGGTAATTCAATCTCACTAAGTATCTATTGAATTAGGAAAATTATTCACTCTATTCTTCTATAAGGGTAATTTTACTATTGCTTTTCGAAGTACTTGTACATGGGGCAGCAATGTACATAACAAGGATGAAAAATTGGACGACCACACCATATCAATGACATTAGAGAAGAATTTTCTGCTCATTCCTATCTGTAATGAAGCAAAGATGATTCGTATTAATTTAAGTATTGATGGCCAGAATGTACGTGAGTTTGATGCTGAACTTGCAACTACGAAAGAACAAATCAGTTTTTGGTCATTCCTTGATATTACTGCTTTGCGGAAAAAGGAAGCTATACTTGAACTAAATGGAGCAACGGAAGAAGGAATCGCACTAATTGCTCAGGCCGACGAAATCCTAGATGCCAGTAGATTTTATAATGAGCCACTGCGTCCACAGTTCCATTTTTCCCAAATGCTTGGTTGGAACAATGACCCGAATGGTATGGTCTACTATGATGGAGAATGGCACCTCTACTTCCAACACAACCCTTATGGTTGGAAGTGGGGAAACATGCACTGGGGGCATGCGACTAGTACAGATCTGGTTCATTGGCAACAATTGCCTATTGCTATTTATAACAAACAACATGGTGATTGGGCTTTTTCTGGTAGTGCTGTGGTTGATGAGAACAACACTGCGGGTTGGCAAACGGGTAATGAGAAGGTTATTGTCGCATCATGGACCAGCACGGGTCGAGGGGAATGTCTCTCCTACAGTAACGATCGTGGTAGGACATTTATCGAATATGAAGGCAATCCAGTGGTACAACATGCTGGGCGTGACCCAAAGCTCATCTGGTATCAGTTTCTGTACTTTTTCCTTCCCAAATTTTTGGCAGACAAAGTCATTGGGGTTATCAAGTCGATCGAATAAGAAATCTTTCAGCGCCCCCCTAAACCAATGCCTTAAAGGAGTTGGAAAACCCCGCTTCGGTCCGCGAGAAATTCCGATAGGCAAATGCTCAACAGCGACCTCTTTCAGTAAAGACTTTAGTTTTCCCTCTCTCATTTTAATTTTGAGCGGAATCGTAGATGCTACTTTTTCAATTCTCTGAGTCCAAATGGGAACCCTAGTTTCAAGACTGAATGCCATTGAAACCTTGTCCTCTACACTCAATAACCCCGGAAGGTACAATCTATGGTAGTAATTATTCAATTGAGAGATCGACGAACCCACTTCTACTGAGCCCTCGAATGGATTTTTACCCCTTATTTTTTCTCCAAACATATTTGGGGCAAAAAACAACTTATTTTTGGTCACTCTGTTCTTTAATGCGTAGGCAATCCACGGGAGTTCCGAACACTTAATCGTCAACAAAGATTTCAATCGACTCAAAAGATCAGTTTCAGAATTCAATAAGTAAAATGCTTTAAACTGAGGATAGCCTGCGAATAATTCATCACCTCCATGGCCCGCCAAAACTACCCTATCTTTTTCAGCGATTTTTTTAGCTACCATATATTGCGAAAATGACCCCATTCCCATTTTTGGCTCATCTAAACTAAACATCAAATTATCAAAATGATCGACAAAGCACTGGGGTCCTATTTCGACCTCGACCAACTCCTTCAATCCAATGTGCTTGGCGGCCAATCTCGCAAGTAGTCGCTCGTCGTACATCTCACCTCTTCCACGAAAATACCCCGTATAGCCAACAATGTCTTTTTTGTGCTTTACAGCCAACGAAGCGACGAGCGTACTGTCTACTCCTCCGGACATGTAGACGCCGAGTGGACGGTCACTGATCATGTGATTTTTAACAGATCGGTGAAGCTCTTTGTTAAGAACAGATTTCCATTCATCAAACGAACGGGGCTCAGAAAACCCTGGATTGTATTCAAACTCTATATGACTCAGAGACTCTTGAATGACGCCGTGATCGCCTATTGTTAGTTCTTGAACTTCGCCAACCTTTAGCCGCTGAACTCCGGAAAATAATGTCTCCCCTTCACTCACATTTTCGTAATTCACGTACTTGCCAAATGCCGATACATTAAGTTCTCTCTTCGCCTCAGGAAATATTTCGAAGATTCCCTTTATTTCAGAGCAGAATACAATAATTTCCCGATTGGGATAGAAGTAATAGAGCGACTTAATTCCAAGCCCATCACAAAAGAGTGTCAGGTTTTGCGACGAAAATCCATAAAATGCTCCTGCAAACATTCCTTCTACGCGATTGAGAAATCGAATACCATATTCATCAAGTCCATGTTGGAGCGTCTCTGTGTCGCACTTTGTTCTATATTCATTATTATTTATCTCTTGGCGTAGGTCGAAATGATTATATATTTCACCGTTGTAGCTTAGGCAACTTTGTGAAGTTAAAAAGGGTTGCCTTGCATTTTCGCTGGGGTCCTGAATGGCCAGGCGCACATGGCCCAATATACAATTTTGATCTGTAGAAATGTATAGTCCTTTTCCATCCGGCCCTCTGTGATACAAAACTCCGAGTCCCTTTTCAATATTTTCTTTGAAATTTGCCGCATTTTTTCCAAATACACCAAGAATACCACACATTATAGACTCTTAACTTTTACTTTGCTTGTTTTTATCAAGAACTGCTATAAGGTGTCGAATAACCTCGTCTTGTTGAAGTTTTAACAAAAGAAACAATGAGATAAAGGACAATGCTTGCATCCCGAGAATCAAAAAAACACTCGCAATGACAACAGTGTGCGGAGATTGGTTGAAAGAGCCTGAAAGTCCAATCCATACCCCACGCCAAAAATTATCATGAGACTGATAGTGCTGAAAGAAAACTCTTAGCAATACGACGCTCTCATAAATACCAATTGAGAATAAAAATATAGCAATAGCATTAAATAGTTTTGTTGGTCGAGCTAGCAATCCGAATAAGAGGTGACTGCGAGCCGATTTTACAAAGCGAAGATTCGGCGCTCTACGCTTCTGACCCTTTTCTATTTTCCAAATAAGTCGCCCCGGAATTTCAACAATATTAGCATCGATGATCGACATTTTTCGCAAAATCTCTAGGTGCAGTTCTTTTCCTTCTTCAAAAAGAGGGATATTTCGTATTAGATCGCCACGATAACCTCTGACCACACAAGTGACGGTCGAAAGTTTTTGAGAAAAGATTCCCGCAAGCACCCAATTTGCAGTCCGAGAAAGCAGGTAGCGGGAAAAAGGAACCCCGCCAACTTTTCCACCTTTCATATAAGGACTCACGACCACGACATCCACTTTCTTTTGCTCGCGGAACGTCCTAAGTATATCAGTAATGTGCTGAGCATCGTAAGAAAGGTCTGCATCGAGAAGAACTACTTGAGTTCCCTTCGAAAGAGTAAGGCCCTTTTTAATTGCCGCTCCCCTTCCCATATTCTCTTTTAAGGAGTATGACTTGACCTGTGGATATTTATTGGCCGCTTCATTAATGTACTTCTCCGTTTGATCACTGCTACCATCATTAACCAAAATAAATTCAAATTCTACGTCACTATGATGCTCTGACATGTGTGAACAGACGGTGTCAATAGTGGCCGATATGCCACCATCTTCATTAAAACATGGAATTATAATTGATACGAATTCTGCCATAATACTCCTGCTCTCAAAGATCTCATTGAGGCCCTAAAGTCAAGTATTAAATTTATTAAACCGATTTACAACTTACTAAATGTATTTTTAAAATCCGTTGCAAAAAAACAATGAAATAATCGTTTTCGAACACAATCGCCTATGAAATCAACCATGACACTTGCCACACAGAATAATCTTAGCCTATGAATTACCAGCACAAAAATAAAAACGACTTCGCCAATCAACGCTATTGTTCCTAAAATAACAGAAAATAAATACTCTCCTCTAAGTAAATTGGCCAAGTTCAATACACTCATTCGATAATATCAAAAATATAGTAAGAATCTCCACCTGGTGCTCTAAGTGAAACAAATGGCCAATCTATACCAACATCAATAAGCTTATTTAAACCAAGCATAGAATAAAACACTGCAAATTAAAAACTTAGAAGTGAAACGCGAAGTTTTTATCAAAAGGTCTAAAGGATTTTATAGGCTGAATCTTCTGGAAAAGTTTAGATCGGTTTGTCAATTTCAAATTTCTTCATTGCACTAACAATTTTGAAATCCTCTAATTTAACTGTCAATTCGCATCTATATACCTTGTTCAAAAATAATTTTTTAGGTATATCCGAATAGTCAATAGAAGCGTAAACCGAATAATTTTATTAACTTAAACAAAAAGGAAGAAAAAACAACTTTCCATTGATTCTTTTTGCAACACCTTTGTTAATTAATTTAAAATACAATTCTCGTAAATTGTATTTTTTACTATTGTAAAAAAAGCACCCAAGAAACACTATGTTTGTGCTCGTTATTTCCAACATGAACATAATCGCCGAAGTGCAGAAAAAGGCCTCTCCCCGTCATATATCCTATTTTGCCTTCCTGATATTTAAACTTTCTTTTGTCGAGTGCTAAATATAAATAAGCTGAAATCGCTTGGCTTTCTTTAGTTTCATATTTATAATCAGCCCTGACGATCGATGCTCCAAGCATCTATAGAAAATAGAAGAGAAAGGTAAAATCCAAGGATGCATGAGATAATGCAAAAAAGATGTGTGTATATAGCAACCCTCGCGTTTTTTAACACCC
>JACLAC010017754.1_pt1 | contig 10181 bp, 9 predicted proteins | sample 8027881 | NCBI WGS metagenome assembly JACLAC01 (sample SAMN15725517, study PRJNA655200) | protist metagenome | isolation source: fluorescence activated cell sorting (FACS) single amplified genomes of... | place: Spain: Blaines Bay Microbial Observatory, Mediterranean Sea | collected 2016-01-19 | reverse complement strand
AGGGTTGGTTCGACAGAGACTAGGGCTGGGTGTTGAACAGTGACGATTTTTTTAACTTACCTCTCAGTCTCCTTTCTACCTTACGTTACGTCCATCCTGTCATCATCTGATTTAGCTGACCTTTGAGTGTTGCCATCATTACCAGTCAGTGCATGCAGTTGCACTTGTGTCTGTTGTTGTGGCTCAGCAGGATTCATCAAGCCAGATCCTATGTCCAAGCCTGATGTGTTGTTAAGATCTGCACTTTGCAGGTCAGGTGATCAATCATGGCCATCTGGGATTGTTAGGAGTAGTCACTCTGCTGGGTCATTCCAGTCGAGGTCATTATTACTAGAGTTGTATATAGCATTATCTGCTTCTGTAAGTAATTTTTCTTGTTCTAGAATGATCATTTCTTCTTCTGATAAATTTGTCTCATTATTCCCCTCGTTAAGTATCCCCTTTTCCTATAATACTTTTTTTGCTAGCTCTACTGCTTGTTGATCTGGTTAGTTCTTTTTCTACTGCCTTTGTTCATATCATATCTTTTTTTACCTCCTAGTTTCTACTATGTGTAGCTACCTGTTCAATACCTCATATGCTCCATTGCTGACTAATACTCACGCATGCATGAAACTGAAAACTTCTCTTAATATTCAGGTGTTGTTTAGCATGGCAATCGTATCACTTTGTTCTAGCCTCTTGGTGCCAGTGCCCTTCCCTGTATCGATTATCATATTACCCAGCCAGTGACCCTGCCCGGTCCTTAGGCTTCTTAGGAATTTGCCCTTTTCTTCATCAAACCCTACTTCACTATGTTTCTAGTGTGTGGCAAAGGTTGTGTCATAGCCCTACTGAAAATGTCGAGACACCACCTTCTAGTATCCTGTCACAACCACAGCATCATAGGACTGCTTGGCCTTTTCTGAATCACTTCACGCTGGTCGTGTTGAGTTCACAATAGCGATCTTTCATTTAACATATTTGAGTAGTACTCATCGCTCCTCCTGTGCCCTCGTAATAGGTGATGTTACGGTTTTGGAGTGTCTTATCCCAGTCTATGTCTTTCATTCTGAGCCAGTTTTTACTTTCAGAGAACCGTTTTTGTAGTTCAGCAAAATTTCCTATCCCTGCCTTTTCTTACTTCCACCTACCTACTTTTAGCAATTGTGTGTGCAGCTAGAGTATATGCAGGATGCAGTCCTTCCGCATCCCTATTAGAAAGCCTAGTACTACTCCCAGCGCTTCTAGCTAGTCGTTGTCTCTTTTTTTGTCTAAGTAGCTTCTCATTCATTCTAGGACAAAAAGTTGATCAACAATTTAGTAGTGGGTGCCAGTATCTCCTACTAGTGCGGGGGAGTACTGCTATCTCAAGGTCGACCTCATCATTATAGTAATAAGGGTTTCCTTATGTTGGACTTAGGCAGGGAACTTCCTACTATTATAAGTCCGGGAGTATGTTTACCAAGCCCCATGAGTGGCCTGTGATGAACCATACTCTCGTGTAGACTCCAGCTTTGTTAAGTCAGCTTATGCTTTCCAGTGCTTACTTCATCAAGGGGTCAGTGGTGAACCCTAGTAGTGCCTACCTAAGTTGCACACAGTGTTAATCGCCATCTAAACATAGGTCAATGACTTTGAACCCCGAGTACCAGGACTTTACTTCTTCGAGGTTTTTCCACGTGTCAATTATTGCGTAGATTTGGCCAAACCCTTCTCACGTTCATATGGTCCCGCCTACCGAGAGTGGGTATATGCCTACTAGTCTAATGTCACCCCTGTATGCCAGTGTTTTAGAGTTACTGAGTCCAGTAGGGACGAACAGTTCTCAGGCAGTATTGAGCTCTTCAAGACTTCAGTTTTGTTGACTTATATTTCTGTTAGTTCTTGGTTCCCCTCCTTCTCAGATGTTTGCTTTTCTCACCATGCATAAGTCTCCTAGGTTGTTAATTAGCGAGTGGTCTGTGTGTTCGGCTTCGATTTCATCTCATGACGTCTCAATCATAGCTGAAGGCCAGTCTTCCCCAGAGCATGCGCCGAGTGCCGCTGCATCGCTCATGTTCAGTTGTTCAAGTCACCCACATGCCAGGAGTCATTTTGGGGGTAGCACTGCTGCCATCTAAGGGTATAGTTCTCTGTAGTTTGTTCAATCTACTGGGCCCACACCATTACCCCTACTTTCATCTAGTGGTCGAGTACGCGCATTTAAAAGCAAGCCAAAGTTACCCTACTGTTGCCCTTCTGTTGGTTTGTTCTAGCTATTCCTGCGGTGTAGCCCCGTGGCTATGCCATTACCTCCGTCTTCTTTACTATCAAGTACTCTAGCTAGTGGTGCGTAGTACTCATCTGCTATTGCTCCCATTAGGTGTGCTCTTGATAGCATTTTTCTTGTTGGGACAACCCTACCCTGTACTTCTTTTACGTCTACTTCCTCTAGGGGTGGGAAGTACACTCCAACTCAGGATTGTTCATTTGCGGTTTATTCACGCATTTAATCAGTCCCTATCCCTATCGGTATATTGCCAGTTCTTATATCTTTTTGCTGTAGTTAATAGATGGCATGCAACGTCTGGTATGTCTGTCTTCACCTTTTCATTTGTTCCTATTTCAATATCAATACTCTTCATTCTTCTTAGGTCTCCTCATCTAGGCACTGCTGTATTGCTTTAGCTATTTTTTTGCTTTCAATATTTCTAAACTGGTCACTCAGGTTCGTGGTTACCTCAGGTTGGACAGACATGCTGCTTTCAAGTCAGTCAGGGTTTATTTTCTAAATTGCTTCTGCCAGACCATTATGACTCTCTATTTCCGACTACTCGTCAGTCAGGCAAAGCGAGTCCAGGTCATCGAGCTCACCACTAGTTTCCCAATGGTTTGGTTCTTCCAGGTTACTTGATGCGCCTAGGCTCTCACACCGGCTGCAGCCATCCTCAATGTCATAATTATTGATATCACCCCCATCCCATACTGGTAGTTGATCAGCTGCTTCATAAAGCTTGTCACCAGGAAGTGCGAAGAGGATTAAGTCTAACCCCCTTCAGTCAAGCACATCAGCTAGTTGGCATATTCAATTAAAGTATTTCGAAGGTGTTCCTCCGGCTTCCGCTGTCCCAAAGTTATTAAGGTATGAAGACCATACCGAGACCTTCAAGTAGTTCAACTAGCAATTCATTGTCCGTTCTAAGTTGGTCAATTTAAGCTTAGAACCACTTTAGCCTATTGTCTTCTGTATCACCAATTGAGTATGCTTTTTGCGGTTGCACTTGTGCATAGCAGTTTAATATTATCGTCGGGGCTGGGTCATTACTAATACTGTAGTGTTTGGTGTATGTCCCAAGTCTCGTTACCCGCTTAACTGGCTTACCTGATTCATCTTTTGATTTGTACACATCCATGCTCTTAAGTGCTTCGCAGGCTGCAAGAATTGCATAAAGTTATTTTCCACTTGTTGATGACGTATTACACAGGTGCATCAGTGCATTTTTTCTCCCAACTATACGCAGTTTCTATAATAGTCAAATTATTTCTGTCCTTATTACAAATATGTTAGACGGTATTTCATGTGCTGCCCCTTCACTAGTGTGATAGCAAGTCCTGTAGTTGTGTCTTGCCATCTTATTACTGATTTTCACTAGTGCTGATGGGTGTGGTGTGTATTTTTTGATAGCTCAAAGTAGCCCTTATTGCGCAAGTGAGGGATTTTTTCATTGTGCGGCTTTCCACGCAACCGTGTAGGTGATTAAGACGTCTTTCAGCTTGTGCCCAGTAATAATTCCTTCTTTTATCTGTTTTTCTCTAGAGAATACAAAGTCAATGTCACCTCCACATAACCCATAAGCTAAGTCACTCACCCATGGGTGCTCTTCTTTAGCTACTTATGTTAGTATCCTTGTATGTACATGGTCCGGTGATTTCCTCTACCTTTAAAGTAATTCTTAGGGATTGTATGGCTGAGCTTCTCTCCCCCTGTGGATTGCCTGGGCCCAAAGTGGAGTCATACCTTACATTATTTTTCAGCCTTGGTTCAAGTTTTTCGTGGCAAGCTATTCCAGGCCTCTGGTTATCGCCATACTACTGACTAACCCCTCCTAGGCAAATGTGTAACTACTTTCATTTGGGGGCGCTGGGTAGTCAGTGGGCCCTAGAGTAGAGCCATGGTCACCTGCCATCCAGGAGAAAAGGGCCGAGTAGGAGCCTATTCTATGTACCCCACGTAGTGAAACTTTGTTGCGTAGCCCCAGGTCTACTAGGTTCCCCAAGTTCTTGTAGCTTGTTTCCCACTGCTAGACATAGGTATAGGGCCTGGGCAAGAGCATAACATCCATACTACCAATTTTTCCTTTGGACACATACTTACAAAGCAGTGATGGCCTCGCAGGGCCTGCATTCAACAGCTCGCGAAGGTATGCTGTTAAGGCACTAGTGATTTGCTGTTGTTCAGCAGAGGCATAGTCTGCAAAGGGTTATAGGTATCAAACGTTCTCACAAAGGCCAAGCACCGTTCACCACAGTGGCTTAAAGTGTTTAGCAAAAATTGCCTACGGTCCAATCGTGTCACCCCATTTTACCACTTGTTAAATCTTCCTATGGGCTGGCCTTGCCTGCCCTATCCTTGCAATAATTCCCTTGGCATTAGCTGCATAAACATTGCACAGCCTTGTCAGCACTACCCCCAAGTATTTTCACGATTCCTTCAGTTTAAACCTGCCTAGATTATTTGCCCCCAAGTATCAATTTATCTGCTCCATCTCCTCGTTCCCTGGCGATCACGACAGTAATATGAGGTTGGGCTTCTTAGCACCCATTACTAGGCCTGCTACTTCTTAAAAGAGTTGTGATCATTTTTCTGCTCAGAGAAGGGACTCAGCTAGTAGGTGCTTTGTTGCAGCAGTTAGGATGACAAAGATGTCATCCACATATAAACTTGATTCTATGTCGAATTCAACATCTTCTTCCCCGCTGCTCTTCTTATTAGGGCGTTGCACCAATAGCAGCATGTTGAAGGCCAACATGCAGAGGTTGGACAAATACACGCTACTATCCGCTTCCTTGCGGCAAGAGGTGGCTGATTTTTAATATCTCTGGGGCACAGCCTGCTACCATGGAAACTAGTAGCCTCGAACACAGTAAGATGATAAACCATACGGCAAGGGCCCCCAGGTGGAAGGCACCCCTGAGCAGAGTTGCCGGGACTGTAGGCTTTTAACAATCAAACCCCCCGCGTACACCCAATAGTTACCCTATTACATATTTATCACCTTTTCTGCTGGCTTCATCTGCTTTACTAAAGTGCTGAACTATATGCCTAGCCTCTGCCTACTTTTTAGAATCCTCCGAACGATCTTGAGAATAGTTTCCCACTTGTTGAACAGGATCTTATCATTTGCAGGGTCATTAGTCCTTCAAGTAGCTTGCAGGAGATTGTTGAGACAGAAATTATTCGCTACTGCCCAGGCGCTAACCTTGGGAGATCCTTTTTCCCTTTATTCAAGACCGTTAATTTCACTACAAGTGCTCACTCAGGGATCTGCGTATGCAGAACCCCTAAGCTGGCATATCATCACAACGCTCTGACTACTGGTGACTGTGAGTAACCATTCCTGTGCTCAGCTCATGCTTTGAAAATTCCTGCAGGTATGCCTGCAGTTATTGAGCTGGTTTTTAATTGTCGGATCTGGTTTTCAACGACCTAGTACTTGAAGGTCGGCTCACTGGTGTCAACTTTGTTGCCTACTAGTTTTTTCATTTTTTATACTACATCCTCCATTTATCCAGTGTTCTTATTTAGGGCAGTGCCTGTTGCTTGGTACCTTACTATCCACCCCTTTTATTTATAGTACATCAAGACTGCTCTTAGTCAGTCCATTCCTACGAATGTCTTCTCTTTCCCACAGTATCTCTTAAGTTCGTCTTTTTTAAGCTGTTACTCCTCTTCAACTTTTTCTTAATCAGTTTGTTTTAAGTTAATACCCCTGCACACTAGGCTGCCACTTCCAAAGAATGGGATTGATTCCTCCCCTAAGAGCTTGTAAAGTTCGCTTAGCTCCTAATCAACATCTTCAGTTTGCTCACTTAAGCGTATGATTCTTTGGCGTTGGCTGTCTTACTTAGCTTGTGAGCTTGTCCCCCTTGCTAGGGCCAGCTCTTCTAGAGCACTTTCTGTTAGCCTTTTTTACTCATCTCATATTACCTATGCCTGTTCTTCATCTTCCATATCAATTCAACTAGCTCTCAGTCTGCTTGCTTGGATTAAGTCTTGCCTTGATTTGGATATTTGATATATGTAGCTAAGCTTCTCTACATCATGCTACGTCCCATCTTGTTAATTAAGTTTTGTTAATTTCCCCTCCCAGTCATCAGTTGCATGTTTCCCTTTTGATTGCATATTCTGTACTTTACTTTCATGCGCGTCGCCTACCGGCCCATGGTTGTGCAGGTCAAGTACAGACTTCTTTATGGTCTTAGGGGTCTTCTTGGTAACCTTGGAGTTGATTGCCTCAACTGCTGTCATTATTCAAGTATGAATTTCCTTCTGGAATCACAGTGCTTCACTTGCATTGAGCGTTTGGTACGCTTATTTCCACTCTTCATCACTCTCCATTGATGGCCAACTTGCCTTAAAGAATTTTTCAAGTACCGGGGGGATTCATTTCGAAAACTCGATACCTATCTTCGCTCTTTCTTCCTTGCTGTACTTCTTCCACTGTACCTACAGGCATTCATTGATTTCAAATAATTGCCGTTAGTTTTCTTCAGCCTCCTGGGCTACTTTGTTGGCATATGTGTACCATTTGACTTATTCTATCGGCTGTGGGCTTCCTGCAACTAGAGTTAGGATTTAGTGATCGCTGTCATGGTACGGGTCTCAATCCATTACCATTTTTGTGAGTTCACCCGGTAAGTGGACCTGTACTTCAGTGTCTATCCCAAGTAGTTGCTAAAATCTATCCGATACCCATATTAAGTCTAGTATCCTATTCCTATTTTTTAGTTTGTTATTTAAGTGTACAAATGTGGGCGTCTGCCTATGATTTACGCAGCTCAGGTTAAGCCTTTAGTCTTCTTCGCATCTTTTAAGTTTTTAGACCATTTCACCAACTTAGGTGACACGTTGATCAATCTCATCAAGATCTAGGTTTTCAACTGGGAGTGTTAGCGGATCAACTGAGGCTGCTCCATTTTCCTAGTCTGTCAGGTCTTTCTTTAATAAGTTCTTTTACCTTTGCTCAACTAGGTCAGGCTATTCTAGTTTTTCATTCTCGTGATGTTTAGGTGGCTTATTTCTAGAGGTTAGTCATTTCAGTTGGCCCACTTAAAATTCCTTCAGCTATCTCTCCATCCGGCATCATAATCCTCTTATGCTCCTCCACATTAGGATCGTTCACTGGTCTTTGAATGGTCTGTGGGAGGAAAAGACTGCTTCTTTCAGCAGTCTTGTTCAGTTACGGGTATTTATTGCTTGCCTGTCCTCCCATATCGGTGAGCTCCTATTGAAGTCTCCTACCAGTTGCAGGCAGTATACCCCTTTTTCTATCGCCCTTTTTCTTATGTAGTCAACCACTGATGCTACGTAGAGTTCCGGTGAATCAAAGTTTAAATCAGGCATCCAGTCACACTTCCTTTTCTCCGCTTCATAGGATTATTTTCAGGTTTCTAGTAGTTTAGACATTTCCTTGAAGCTTTGGTACTTGAGGTGTACTCCAACTGTCCACACTTTTTCGTTGGGGTGAGAGTGAAAGAAGTTCGTTCATTGTAGGATTAAGAAGTTGATGATGTTGTGCTTTTGGAAGATTCAATAACTTCTTACATCCTGTTCCTTGTTTTCTTGGCTAAAGATGACTTCTGTTAGGTTGTGGGTTTTAGCCTTAAATTCAGATGCTATCATAGCACTGTACCCGGCTTCCTAGATCACTCATCACCCTTTTACCTTTCACAGCTTCGGGTTATTGAAGCTATCAACTAGTTGGGTAGTATAGACGAACTAATCCTTGCTAGTTTGCTCAATCAAAGCCTACTGGTTTCACAGTGTGTAGAGGCGCATATTCCAGCAGGATGTGCTTCAGCCAGTTGTAGCTTATTCCTTTACCTTGGTGTCAGCTTTTTTGATTAGCCCTTCATTTGCCTGTGGCTTGCCACCATGTTCATCATTGTTTTGTCCATCTCCACCACCACCCGGGTGATTGCCTCCCATCATGTTATTTTGCTAACCTAATCCATCTTCCTTGCGTCTTTTAGAATCGTGGCAGTTGTTGTTATAGTACCACTGCTGTCTCTTTTTTTTACCTTGTTTAAATCTACTCCATACTGTGCTAGGGGTAAGTTGTTTAGCTTGTTTTATTACTGTAAGCTTACCATTTTTTACCACAAATGGGTCTCTACTCGTAGTTAGTATTACTATTTTTAGTAATTCTTCTTCTTATCAAGTTCTTTTTTTGAGTCCTTGCCTAAGTTAGTTCCCCGCTAGGGATGTAGCCTACGGTATCAGTAATTATACTAATGTCTACCATGTCAGAAGTGCAAGGTCGATTACTATTTTTTAGTTGATTGTCTCCAAGCCTTTTTCCCACAGTGAGAAACTACTGCTCTACGGCAGGACTTTTTACGCAATTAGTTTTGTTGGTAGCGCCTATAAACGGCCTTGCTGTCCAGTAGTTACTACCTGTCACTCCAGGGTTTTCTTGCTTTTTATTAGTAGGAGCTGTATTTGCTTTTGCATTAAACTGCTATCCTGCTTGCAATAGCCCCAGTCAAGTTCTTGCTATGCAATTCATTATTTGCGGTCACTAGGATGTCCCCGCTGCTGTTCTTGCTAGCTTACCTAACGAACCTACTGTACCTGCTGTTAGTTTACTCAGATTCACCCAGCTACCAGCCATTTTCTGAGGGTGCTGTTTTTGCATAGTACCGGCCTTTTTCCGTTCGTTTCACTTGGGATCTAGTCAATTAGTTACCTTCTTGGGGCAAGTGTTGTTCGTATTATTTTTTACACTTCTCTAGAAAGATTTTCCCCGTTAGGCGTTTCTATATTTTCTGCCCCATAGTCTAGTTATGTTTCTAAAGCTTGCTCTAGTTCTTAGTTCTCATATTGACTAACAAGTGATCCTGGCAGCTCTTTCACCAGGAAATTTTTTGTGAATTGCTGGAGGTGCTTTTCTGGGTAGAAGCCTCCAAATATCTCTGGCGTATTCCATTTTACCCCTAGTGTTAGCGGGAATTTGTTTTGGCCACTAACTGCTGAGTACGCAGCAACCAGTTTCGCACTCATGTCAAATACCAATACTAAGCTTGGCAGTGATCTTTTTGCCCTTGAGTCCACTAGTTAGGTTTCCAGTGCTATTAGTTAGCTGCAGAGTTTTTGCGTGTAATTAACCTCTATTTAGGTGTGGCTTCTCACAAAGTATGAGGTAATCAATATAGGTTGAAGTACTTATCCTTTACAGCCCACTAGTATTGAGTGCGTTAGCTATAATAGTCCTTATTGATATAGTGGATTGTTCCCCGTTAGGATTACGTCTTGGTCATTAGTGTCATGTAGTGATTTGATTAGTCGTATTTTTTCTGGATTTTCTATTGCCTTTATTGCGCTGTCCATATCGCTACCGTTTAAAGTTTGCCCTCCTCTGTAATTGGTTAGTTTTGTGTAGGCAGCAAGTTCTTTGTCTATCTGCTTCTTCCTTTCTGCTTGCTTTCGTTTATCAAGTTCTTCCAGATCCTTTTTATTGGGTAGTCCATACCATTTGTATAATAGTTACATGTTAGTATATGCTTTCCCTCCTGGCCAAGTTAGTTGTTTGTAGTCATTGTAATTCGGGAGGTTACTTTCATTTATCGTTAGGCCATCCCATGCTAGTAGCACTGCTGGTCTGCAATTTCAGAGTAGTTCTCCTATATCCAGTTGATTTGCAAGGATTATTACATTTAGTTCTTTAGCTCACTCGTAGTGATTAGCCCCTTAGGCTAAGGCTAGTTGCACTTCTTAGGTTGAGTCCGTTGGTGGAGTCATGAGTAGTGCATCTACTCGTTAGTTTTCATGTTTGAAATTTAAGTTGACTTCCCCTTGCCTCCATATCGTATAAGACCTACTATTATAAAAGTTAATTATTTTATTATTCCATTCTGGTATACTTGCATCAAGTTGATTTAGTTCCAGTTAGCTTTTTGTTTTCTTTTTCTTAATGTCAATTACTCTGCCAGGCCCACTA
>JACLAC010025100.1_pt1 | contig 10184 bp, 5 predicted proteins | sample 8027881 | NCBI WGS metagenome assembly JACLAC01 (sample SAMN15725517, study PRJNA655200) | protist metagenome | isolation source: fluorescence activated cell sorting (FACS) single amplified genomes of... | place: Spain: Blaines Bay Microbial Observatory, Mediterranean Sea | collected 2016-01-19 | reverse complement strand
ATAAAAATATACAAAGCGTTCGTACGTATTTTAAACGAAGAGTATATTTTAAAATAGCGAGAAAATATATTTTCATATACTGGCATAAAAATTTTTTATCGTGTCATCTCATTTTCCGTTTCTGGTGATCCAACATCCACCCCCTCCTCTGGCATTGGTGGTGCTATCGCACGACGGAATTTTTCAAAGGACATTGATTGAATGAGAACACGTCCAGGTCCAGTCATAACAGTATTAAACATACCTTCGCCAGCACAACAAATAGTAAAACAACCTCCGGCCATCCTAACTTCCATTTTCACTGTATCATCCCATGCTACTAACGATTGAGTATCAATAATAATTTTCTCACCATCTCCTAATACTTTTTCCATTACTGTGCCACCAGCAGCGAGAAATGCTACATTCAAACCATCGCTCTTACCTATCATTGATTGTTGGATGCACCCTAAACCACCGCAACAACATGTTTTGGAACAGCAATCTAGCTTAATATTAATACCAATGTCACCAATTTCTGCCATGTATCCACCCGGTTTTGATCTTATTAATTGTCCTTTGGCTAAAGGCATTGGGACGACCTTTGCAGGAAAATTTGGCGTGAAACCAATGTACTGCGGTGCCGCATTGTTGTTGGTGTACGTATTTTTACAGCAACTTTCACCTGACATTTGTGCATAGCAACCACAACATGGATTCATACTGATATCCATTTTAATGTCAGGATGCATATGCATCATAACACCTTGTTCACTTCTTACAGTTTCTCCAGGTTCCAATTTAATATTAACTACTTGACTATCACTTCCTTCTACATTGTATTTAGGTTCCTCTGGAAACAAGATTTGTATTTGGTTAAAGCCTACCTTATCTGTCATATTTTATATTACTATTCCTATTGATGATATGTTCTATATATATATATATATATAATATATGTATATTACTATATTAAAGACATATATGTCACACACATGTCATAATAATGATATATATATAATGCATATATCAAGCCAGGCATGCAAGCCAGCAAGCTCCATCATCCAGAGGTGCCCAGCCATCAAAAAAAGATAATATTTATTAATAAAACAGCTGCTATAATCTAATACCTGGGATACATAAATTAAGGATTCCTAGAAATACCTATAATTATTAAATCTACGATCACGAGGCATGTGGAAGAAGTATAATAGTGTCTAAATACAATGATCTCTCACTATTCCACTATAATCATAATCAGGAATTCTTATTATGGGCTACATGTAAAGAAATACAAGTAGATTAGGCTACTGTACTTGTACTGGCTCCAAATAAGACGAAGTTAACATGTAACAGGTAACAGTATAGTGGGAACAACGTGAAAGTTTTTCCTGTACTTAAATAACTTTTGGTAGTCTTTTTTTTTGGCGGGATATAAAATTGGCGGGTTTAAAAATTGGATGATCTATTTTATACTTTTTGTATTCTTATTGATAGGATATTGGATTCAAAATCAAATATTTACACTCCTCTTGAAATTATTTTGTGTTTTTTATTCATTTCAATGGTGATTTGTTGCATTTACGGATAGCCAGATAGTACTAAATACTATTGTAATATCAACTAAAAACATATAGAGTACATAGATGTAATAGATCAAGACAACAAGTTAATATATATATATATATAAACAAATCAAATCTTATTACAAGAAAACAAAACAAAACTATATACAAAACAAAAATAAAACAAAAGATGTTTGAAGCAAGATTGGGACAAGGTTCATTATTAAAAAAAATATGCGAGTCAATGAAAGAATTAGTAGCAGATGCTAATATTGATGTTGCAGCAACTGGTTTATCCATGCAAGCTATGGATTCATCGCATGTATCCTTATGTGCATTATTATTACGTTGTGACGGTTTCGAATCATACAGATGTGACCGTAACATGTCATTAGGTTTAAGTATGAACAACTTGAGCAAAATCTTAAAATGCGCAGGTAATGAAGATACTGTTACGTTGAAACATGATGATGGTACGGATACACTTAGTTTAATGTTTGAATCAGGAACACAAGATCGTATTTCTGACTTTGAAATGAAATTAATGGATATTGACAGCGAACATTTGGGTATCCCAGACACCGAATACAAATGCGTTGTACGCATGTCATCCACTGAATTTCAAAGACACATCCGTGATTTATCCCAACTTGGTGATACATGCACCATCGGTGTAACTAAAGATGGTGTTAAATTTTCTGTCTCAGGTGATATTGGCGCTGCTAATGTTACTTGCAGACAAAATGCTACCGCAGATAAAGAAGATGACCAAGTTGTTATCGAGATGGACGAGCCATGTGAATTGACATTTGCCATGCGTTATTTGAACTTTTTCACCAAAGCAACACCACTTTCAGGCACTGTAACTTTATCATTGTCAAAAGACGTACCACTTGTTGTTGAATACAAAATTGCTGAATACGGCTACGTACGTTATTATTTGGCACCAAAAATTGATGATGAAGAAGATGAAACAGAGCAAGAATAAATGTGCCTTTGAGTGTGTAATGTACAAGGAAGAACATCATATATATTGCATTTTATCTGTATTTTAAATGGACAAGATAATACGACAATCATGATATTACATTTTTACTAGGCCAAAGATGACGAAGAGGAGAGAGAGAGAAAAAATAATTTAAAAAACTAAATACCTTTCGTATAATAATATATATATATATATAAGTTTGCAGAGGTGCATTCCAGCTTTACTATGCATATATGCATATTATAGTATATCTCGGATAGATTATTATTCTTGCGATTGAATATTGAGCATATTACTTAACAGGAGAAGTGTAAAATTATTATAACTTAAGATTTTAACCATCGATAATATATCGTATATATACGCATATAATACGAACAGAATATAGTGTGATACTCGTATATTTTACATAAAATTTATTTTTATGCACATAGATGATATTTACATTTCGTCATCCTCATGAACGGTATCTACAGCACTACTTTTATCCGATATAGAACCTCCAAAATCATCTGAATATACAGAACTTGAACGGCGTTTGACTGATTTAAACTTTTCACCACCTGGGAAATATTTTGCGACACTAAATCTAGCACCTGTCGTATTTGTTTGTATCGTTTTTTGTGGAGATGTGTATTTATATACTTGTACATTGGATGATGTCGATACATCACTTCCAATACTACTATTTCTATGCGAATGGATATTATTTCTTTGATATTGCTTTTTGATTTTATTATTTATCCCAAGTTGCATGTTGTTATTCGCCATATTCTCATCAGTGTCTTCTTCGTCAAATTCATTTTCGTCCTCATCATCCTCTTCATCTGATACTATTTCATCATTATTCGTACTATTATTATTTTTCAATGTTTTTACTTCTAACTTTGATTTTGCCAATGCTTTTTCTAACGTGTTTATTATACCCTGTTGCACAACATTTGCGGTTGATGGCTCTAAATCTTGTTGTTGTTGCTTCTTGTTTTGTGATGCAGCAAACCCAGCAACGCCTAAACCAAATCTATTTAATGCAGCACCAGCGGTTGTTGACAAATTCATGAAACTTGCAGTGTTTATGTTTCTTTGTTGCTCCAACAGTTTTATTTTTTCTTTCAGCTCTTTACATTCATCTTTTAGTTTATTTTTGTTTGCAATTTGTTTCTTTGCTTCTTCTAATTGTGATTTTACATCTTTCAATTCACTTGCCATTTCACTTGATACACTTTCCATCTCGTTTAAAACAGATCGTTTCGTTGATAATTCTTTTTGTAAAGTAATAGCTGCTGATGATGCAGAATTTAAATCGCGTTGCACTTGTGACAATTTATTTTTCATAATTTCACGATCATATTTAACTTGCTTATATTCCTCTTTCATTTTTCGCACATTTTCTGGTGTTGCAATGTTTTGCTTTTTCATTAATAATTTCTTTTGTGGCGTAAGATTTGTATTGATGTAGCTTTTTAATTTTGCTGTCAATGATTCTGTCTTTAATTTTAATTCATTAATTGTATCCTGCATGGTTTCTTTCTCATCTTGGGAACAATGCAATGTAGATTTCAACCTTGAATTTTCTTCACTTAATTCATGAACTTGAATTCTTAATGAGTGATCTTCAATAGTATTTTCAATGGAATCTTGTGATTCACGGCGTAAGTTATCAATGGATTGACGCCAAGCAGTTTTTGATTTCGTTGGATTTATTTCATTATCTGTTTTTTGCATTGCAGTTTCTTCCTCCTCTTCTTCTTCAATTGTCTTAATTACATCGGCTTCAGTTGTTGTTGCATTCTCTGCTTCTTCTTCTATAATACCAGACAATGGACTGAAACGACCACTGGAATCTCTTGCTGAACTTTCTCTTCTATTTGACATTGCATGTCGTAATTTAAATGATTCCAACTTATCTTCAGATGCATTTGCTTGCTCGTATGCTAATTTTAATTTTTCTTCCATTTTTTCCATTTTTGCTGTCCATACTTTATCTTGTTTTAGTAATAATCCTTTTAATTTCAAAATTGTTTGCTCAGATGTTTTAGTTTTGCTTTCATCGGCGGCTTTTGATGATGTTGACAAAGACATTTTATTAATACGTTCTTTTAATCGTTTAATTTCCTTTCGCAAGGAATCTGCTGTACCAGCAGCATCTTCATTTGCAGTTACTTTATTTCGAATGTATTTAGCACGTTGAGCAAATTTTAATGTTGATAATGATTCTGCGTAATTTTTTTCTTTTGGTGATATTGTTGCAATCATTGATGTACGTGTATTACCTCCTAATGAATCTCGTAGTAAAAATGTTAATTTAGAATCACGGTAATGTACATGGCGTGCAGTTCCTGTATTGGCAATATCAACTAAAGACATTATTACATTTCCAAGTGTTGATAATGATTTATTTATGGTTGATGCCTCTTTTAATCTTGCACCTGTAACTAATGTATCCCGTTGCCGTTCTGAACCTGCTAAATCGATCAAGTTTACCCTTGAATATCTCGTTAAGCGAACACCGGTGTTTTTGTTTATCATTGACATTTCAACCGTTAAAGTAAAAACAGCGTGGGAACGACTCGATTGAGAATTCATTGCAGTGCTAGCAGTTTTTCGATTGTTATTTCCGACGGCCATCCACTCCGCCGCTTCATCAGGCGTATTGACTTTCTTTTCTACTAATTTATCAACATAAACACCTCGTTTAATATTTTCACGTAATTGTTTTGTACCAGCCTCTACATCCAATAAATCAAGCACTCTTTCATTATAGATTTCCAAATACGACACTCGTATGACATGTTTGACTTTTGCTGCATCAACAGAATTATTATTTTCTTCCTGATTTGCATTTAATTTTGAAAATAAATGTTGTATAACACGTGGTATTAAACCTGGATTTTCAGGGGTACCCAACATGGTATATGTTTTTCCGCTACCGGTTTGACCATATGCAAAAACGCTACCGTTGTATCCTTTTATTGCCGCATCTACGACGGGTTTACCAACTTCCTCAAATATATCAAGTTGTCTAGAATCGTGGCTAAAAACGTTATCATATGTGAAGCATTTAGAGGTTTCTGAACGAGATCCTAGTGTGACTGATTGTTTCGTGACGCTAGCAATATTTTTTTCTTTCAAATTAGCAATATCTTCAGCATCCAAAGAATCATCGTGATCAAATCCGGATTCAGCTTCATTAGCATCATCTGTTGTTTTTGCATCGTCATCAGTTGGGCGTAATCGAACAAAAACTTTAACATTATCCGATGAAGTAGTTGATGCTAAATTATTTATATTATTATTCCTATTGTTCACTTTTGCTGTTGTCCACGCATTATTATTATTACTTCTCCTATTTCCACTTCTACACCCTCCTACTCTTCTACTCATAGATGGAGTTGTGTACTTTCCATTATTATTACTAATGCTACTACTATTACTAGTATTGTTACTGTCTTTATTCATATTAAAATGTTTTTTAGCTTCTTTAAAATCACGCGCACTAAACGTTGAAAATTTGTGTTTTTTTTTAATAGTTGTTTGAAATTTCCTGTTATTCCTTCTGCCTTGTGATGAGGCATTGGAAGCCAATTTATTCTTAGGTGTATTTTCGTTGTTTCTTCTGCTCATATTGTAGAATATTAATTTGTATAACTTTGATTTTTTCTTTATATATATCGATATGTATATCTATTTCTATATATCTATTTCTTGTGGTACATAATTATAATGGGTGATTATAATATATATGTAATTATTATGTGTGCTCCAGCATACCATCAGCTGATCAATCAGTATGATATATGGGCTTTTATGTGGATAATAAAAATTAACGTTGGTCCCTCAAAATGTCTGCTCCAATTTTGTACTTTGTTTATATACTAATACTCAAAAATACCTATCAAAAAATGCAGAAATGAGAATTATTTTCAATATTCAGCAGCCGAAATTATAAAATACGTTTCTCCTCTCTCCTGCTTTTTTTCAATAAATCCAACTCGCGATTTTTTGCCAGTATCTTCAATGGGTACTATTCCTATGCTATACTTGTAAAACTCGTCTTCTGAATTGTTGGCTCTTCTTCGCATAGTTTTCAACAGACACACACTTGCATAAGAGAAGAGATATATATGCAGTACATCATATGCAACAAATCAAAATACATACAAAATAATAATAAAGAAATTCTCCAAATACACGAAATAGACAATAAATTTATTTTCAAAACAAAAAATAACGAAATATACAAATAAAGAAGTATAATAATCATGGCAAACAAAGAAGTAGCAGCAATACGTAGAGCATTATCAGATCGTATGAATAATGTTGAAAAAACACCGCAAAAACGTTCATTAGGAACTATAGTATTATTTCCAACCGCTTTTCAATGCCCATGGGCTGATCGTTTATGTAGAGGGGAAATCTGTGATGACGGCGTGACCATCAACACTGATGATGGTGACACTTTTGAAAGCATCCATCATTGGGTACAAGCAGAACAGCGTCGTGAAATGATGGCTATTGTTAAATTAAGTCAACAAGAACGTATGAGGGAAGAAAAAGAAGAAGAAGGACAGAAATTTGCTATGCCTGGCACACCTGTACCATTTGGTTTTTCAAAAGGCAACCATAATAATAGTATTAACAACAATAACACAAACAAAAACAACAACAATAAAAAAGATCATTTAGATGTAAAAAAAGCTTTAGCGGCATTCCATGATATTTTATCTCGTTCTGAGTGGAGTCAAGACGATGATGAAGGAGCCCAACAACAACAACAACAACATGAAACAGCAGGTAATTTATATGATGATGATGACGAAGATGATTTGTATAATTTTGATGATGATGAAAATGAAAATGACATGGGATATCATACCTTTAAATCTACATTTACACCAGTCGTTAGAGTTATGTAAATAATTTTATAGAGAGAAATTCTACCAAATTGACTATGGAATTAAAAGTATATATATATATACCAACAAAACAAAAATATGTCTTGAAATTTAAAGTATAACACCCCTCTGATGCACCGTATCCATTTTACCAATTTACACGGTGGTATTTAAACAGAGGAGGAGAGAGACTGAGAAAAAAGTGTACCAGATTTTAATCTGTACACACTGTGAAAATGCCTAAAAGATATTTATGATGATTGTAGAGAGCAATATTTTATAAAAAAACCTTTCACATATAAATTTTTAAAAAATCAAAAACACATTTTTTTATTTATTTTTTAATTGCTTCAAGTTTCGTGCTCTATGACAGTGTGTGTACATCATATCATACTTCTGCCAATAATCATTTGTCAACTTTTCATTTTCTCATAAAATAAAACATGCACGTTTAGTAACACTTAAGCCATTTTTTTGAAAGGCAAGAGTATCTAATGATGCATTAGATGTCCAATCATATTCAAAATACTCAAATTTCATATTTATTCCATCCTGTTTGTTCAATATTCCACCAATTATCTTCTTTTTATCTTTTCTTAAATATGGCTGTATAGCTTGCAAAAATTCCATTTTATTTGCTCCAAAGTCTTTGAAATACCATGATAATATACGATTGAAATAAATTATTTTTTTTTCCATATCAATTTTCATATTTTCATTTTCTTCTAAAAATCCGATGCTAGCCACTCGCAATTCTTCATTGATATTTTCTTTAGTGTAATTTTTTACTGCAGGGCATGATGCACCACCACAATTTAAAGCAAAATGAATGCGATTGTCTAATTTTGATAAAACGCTCTTTATACGATTGCCATCTTGTCTATAAAACGGCGGACGAAATGCTAATAATGGCCTATGATTACATCGCAATACACCATGTTCTAGATCATCAAATGAATATATATCACCACCTAAATTATACGAGACACTGGAATAAAATGCTAATCGTTGATATGTTGTCCGTGGCACTCCTAATTTTGCATATGCGTGATAGATCATTAAATTATATAAATTAATAACGAAACATTTCCGTTCATCTTCATTTTGTATTTCTTCCAATTTGACTTTTTGGAACTCGCAAACAGATTGTTCAAATTCTATAAATATATCATCATTTTTCAAATCATTATATTTTACTAATCCATTTGTTGCATTAGTATATTTATCTACAGCTTTCATTAATATTTTTTTACAATGTTTTAATGTTAAGTTTGGATCATTCCCAACTCGATCATTCCAAATTCGATATGTATTCAATATGAGTGGTTCAGAATGTTGTTTCAAGCGATAAAAAACATTCGAATCATCCTCGAAACTTTTCAAACCAGCAATGTGATGAAATATACCCATATCCATTAACATAATAGCTACTTCAATGGCTTCTGTTCTACCAGATGGAAATACATATTTAGATAATAATACATCAATTAAATTTGCACCAGAAAAACAATTACGTTGTAGCTCAAAATATTGAGTTTTGCGATCTCGAATATCTAAATACAATTGACCTTTTTTAACATCATTGTTATCAATAGGACGAATCAATGATTTGATCAATGATCCATAAGATTGACATGTTCCACCCATACATAATGGTGGTTCCTTTAACTTTTCAACTTTTGCTGAATTAGTCCTCACTGCTTCTGTTGGCCTCTCTAACTCAGGCAAAGTGGTTGTTTCTTGATTAACTACTAATTTATTATATAAATTTAATAATTCGCCATCGTCTTTCAGTTTAAATATATCATTTGCCCCACCTAAATGATTTTCATTAAAAAATACTTGTGGTACAGTTAAACGATCAGATAGCTTTAACATATCTGTTTTCTTTTGAGGATAGTCATCTAAACTTATATCATAATATTGCCAATTTAAAGTATGAAATAAATTTTTTACTCGGATACAATGTGGACAATGATTTAATGAAAATATCGTTATACGCCCCATTTTATTTTTTTATCAGGCTCTTGTGATTTCAGATCTTCCCTCTGTGGTTCTCTCTCTATATATATACATAGGTATTGTGATTGTTGAGTGTTTGGGGATAAATGTAGAAACAAACATTTCAATATAAATGTGTATATATTTTTTATATTGAATGTAATACACATCCGGCACGCGCATCTATGCTAGTCTAACAACGTCATTCCCAATGGGGCCTGTGAGCAAAACTGCCCGCGTGACATAGGCGAGAATATGTAGATTTAAGTACCTTTATTAGTACTCTGTAAGATAACCCCCTTTGTGTCAGTGCTAGAGTGGACAGATAATCCTTATTTTTACCTTATTAGTAGATTCAGTATATGAAATATGCACTTAGATGTATTCCTATCAAGTGAGATCGAAAATGGATATATTACCTGACTTTTATCCGTAATGCTATTACTATGCTATGTGAAAATGGTACATCTACACATACATGCGTATAAAACATGTATGTGAACAATGTTTACATCAATACAACGCATCACGTATCATATTTAGATACATACAAATATGTTTGAATGGTTGTTTTGTGTAACGTATGTATGATTTATTAAATGTGTACTCACTTTTGACAAATACAATTAGTATATAAATAGCATTATGATGTTAGGATCAGAATAGCATTGTAAATCATGTATATTGAGTTTGCAGGTTTTAGGTTTATAAAAAGGTAAAGTATGCAATTCAAACATTACAATATTCCAAAATAGG
>JACLAC010002074.1_pt1 | contig 10192 bp, 9 predicted proteins | sample 8027881 | NCBI WGS metagenome assembly JACLAC01 (sample SAMN15725517, study PRJNA655200) | protist metagenome | isolation source: fluorescence activated cell sorting (FACS) single amplified genomes of... | place: Spain: Blaines Bay Microbial Observatory, Mediterranean Sea | collected 2016-01-19 | reverse complement strand
GATTTGTTGGGCCAAAACCCCTAAGATTGTAGACTTCCCCGCTCCATTTCCGCCCAAGATTGCCCAGTGCTCCTTTTTTCCAAAATTCCAATCAACTTTTTCCAAAACAATTCTGCCCTGTAGTCGAACAGCAATTCCTTTCATTTCAAACCAATTGATGCTGTCCTCGGCTAATTCAGGCATGTTTAGACACTCCGTAAAAAAATTTCATCAAGAATCTGTTTGAATTAGTTATTGTAAAAATTCCCAACAGACAAAATTCGGTGTTGATTTTTGGCAAGGCCCTGCCCCATAATCACGCCGAATTTTGTAGGACGCAATAATTTTTGAAAATTTGATGTCATCAGACAATCCGACCTTTGAGATTTATTCTTGAAAGATCAAACATTTCACTTTGCGTCGACACCTGTAAGCATCTCATAACAGTTGGAGGGTAACATATGAACCTAAATGAAACACAACTACTACAGGCCTACCGCAAGATGTGTCAGATCCGGGCCTTTGAGGACCGTGTCCATGAAGAATTTGCTACAGGTGAAATTCCAGGCTTTGTTCACCTGTACGCTGGCGAGGAAGCCTCTGCAGTTGGTTTCTGCATGCACCTTTCCGATAAAGACCGCATCGCTAGTACCCACCGGGGTCACGGACACTGCATCGCCAAGGGTGTCGAGATCAACGGGATGATGTCGGAGATTTACGGTCGCCGCAACGGCATCTGTTCAGGCAAAGGCGGCTCAATGCATATCGCAGACTTGGAGAAAGGCATGATGGGGGCCAACGGGATCGTTGGTGCTGGGCCTCCATTAATCTGTGGCGCCGGACTGGCGGCGAAGTTTCAGAAAAATGGTGCTGTTGCTGTTGCATTCATTGGCGATGGAGCTTCCAATCAGGGTACCACATTGGAATCCCTGAATTTGGCTTCCGTCTGGAATCTCCCCTGTGTCTTTGTTGCAGAAAACAATGGCTACGCTGAGGCAACTTCGAGCAAATGGTCGGTGTCCTGTGAGAATATTGCTGACCGGGCAGCCGCCTTTGGAATGCCTGGGGTGGTGGTTGATGGTCATGACTTTTTTGCAGTCTATGAGGTTGCCGGTGAAGCTATTAAAAGAGCACGTGAAGGAGGTGGTCCCAGTTTAATCGAATGTAAACTGAATCGATTTTATGGGCATTTTGAGGGAGATGCCCAGAAATATCGCCTAAAAGAAGAAGTGAAGAACTTGAAACAGAATAAAGACTGTCTCAAAAACTTTGCTGATAGAGTTGTAGATCAGGGTCTTCTGAAAACTGAACAACTAGCCGAAATTGATGAAGCAGTTGCGGAGGAGATTGATTTTGCGGTCAGCCATGCCAAATCGTCAGCAAAGCCAAATAGCGCAGACCTGCTCACGGATGTTTATGTGAGCTATCCTTGAGAAAACAGTAACTTCCAATCGAGGTAAAAATGCCTAGGATTATTTCATTCCGGGAAGCAGTTAACGAGGCTTTGCTTCAGGAGATGCAGCGTGACCAAAGCGTTATTGCAATGGGGGAAGATGTGATTGGCGGTTCGGGAGCCGATGGAGAAATGGATGCTTGGGGGGGGCCATTTGGATTCACCAAAGGCCTATATGGAAAATTTGGTGATAGAATTATGGATACCCCCATTACTGAGTCGGCTTTTATAGGTGCTGCAGTAGGTGCCGCTGTTTGTGGAATGAGACCAGTAGCAGAGTTGATGTACATTGATTTCATGGGGGTGTGTTTTGATCAAATATTTAATCAGGCTGCAAAGTTTAAATACATGTTTGGTGGGAAAGCTGAAACTCCTGTTGTAATAAGAACATCCATTGGCGCCGGGCTCAGAGCAGCTTCTCACCATTCTCAAAGCCTTTATCCCATATTTACACATATTCCGGGATTGAAAGTCGTAGTACCCTCAAGTCCATATGAAGCCAAGGGTCTCTTGATTCAAGCAGTTCGTGATAATGATCCTGTGATTTTCTGTGAACATAAATCACTCCATCATATACAAGAAGATGTTCCAGAGAGCTCTTACGCAATTCCTTTTGGTGAATCTAATATTCTGCGCGAGGGGGGAGATGCGACCATTGTGGCCTTTGGTTTTATGGTCAAAAAGTCGATGGAAGCAGCTTCAAAACTAGCAAAGGAGGGTATTCAATGCGAGGTGATCGATCCAAGAACGACTTCGCCATTGGATTTGGAGACGATTATTGAAAGCGTGGAGAACACAGGGCGCTTGGTGGTTGTAGATGAGTCTAATCCCCGCTGTAGTATAGCTGCAGACATAAGCGCCCAAATTACGGAGCAAGCCTTTAAATCGTTGAAGGGACCAGTAAAGATGGTGACGGCGCCACACTGTCCACCACCATTTTCAGATGTCTTGGAGGATCTCTACATTCCGAGTCCGGAGAAAATCGCTGAGGCTGTAAAATCGCTGAATTAAGGCTGCAAAATCTGCCAAAAAATGTAAATCGACCCATTCGTGTTGGCATTTTAGCTAACCCAGCCTCAGGGCGGGATATTCGGAGAGTCATTTCTAAAGCTTCTGTCTTCCCTACAGCTGAAAAGTGCAATATGATCCAACGGTTGTTGGGTGCACTCACAGTTTGTGGGGTAGATGAAGCTTGGATGATGCCGGATAAGGGGGGCATAGCTTCTGTGATAAAGCGGTTTGGTCAAACTCCTGAGGGTAAACGCCAATTGCCTGTCTATTTTACGGACACAGATGTCATGGAGACCCCTGAGGACACCAGATTATCTGTCCATGCAATGGTAGCGGCAGGAATTCGGGCGATCATAGTTTTAGGTGGAGATGGCACTCACCGCCTAGTGGCGGAGGAATGTGGTGACATCCCAATGGCAACCCTCTCAACGGGGACAAACAACAGTTTCCCAGAAATGAGAGAAGCTACTCTGAGCGGTTTGGCGGCAGGTTTGGTTGCGACCGAAAGGTTAAACCGAGACGATGTTACCAGAGGTGAGAAAAGACTTTTGGTTGAAGTCAATGGGGAAACAAGGGGTATGGCTCTCGTGGATGCCTGTATTAGTGCAGACATGTTTGTCGCTGCAAAAGCAGTTTGGCAAGTTGAACACATCAGAGAACTGTATGTGACTTTTGCCTCAAGCGAGGCAATCGGACTATCTTCAATTGCTTCGATGGTGCACCCGGTTGGACGTGATGAAGATCATGGTCTAGGAGTGCAAATGAATACTGAAGCCACTCAAAAGGTTATGGCTCCGATTGCACCAGGTTTGTTCGCTCAACTTGGAATTGAAAGATGGGACGAACTTCAACTAGGAAGTTCCTGGGCTCCAAATATTGACCGAGGAGTGATTGCTCTAGATGGAGAAAGAGAAATTGAGTTCAGAGCTGTTGATAAGGTCCGATTAAGTTTGGATCGTCTTGGGCCAAGAGTAATCGACGTCAGTAAGGCTTTGGGTGCGGCCGCTAAGCATGGGATTATGATTCAGAATTGCTGAAATCAAATATGAATTGCGATCTCGCGATAATTAAAAACGAATTAAATTTTTGAGAGTTGATTTTCAGTAACAATGTATGGAAGATCGAATTTTGGATTTCTGGATACCGGCTGTAATCTAAGTTCAGTAATTAAATTTTCAATTAAAGGAATCTGATGAAGAAACTGTTGAATGACCCATACAAGTACGTTGATGAAATGTTGGTGGGGATGTGTGCGGCTCACCCTGAAATCTACAGACAGACCGGTGAAGGTGGAAGAGTCATTACCCGAGCTGTGTCGCAAAGACCTGGGAAGGTTGGTATCGTCTCAGGGGGTGGTTCCGGACATCTACCAGTCTTTACAGGCTATGTGGGCCATGGGCTTTTGGATGCTTGTGCAATCGGAGATGTGTTCGCATCTCCATCCGTCGAGCAGATGGCTGAGGCGATGAAAGTTGCTCATGCAGGCGCTGGAGTGTTACGTCTCTACGGAAACTATGGTGGAGATGTCATGAACTTCGATATGGCTGGAGAGCAACTCGAGATGGAGGAAGATATCCAATCCACAACTGTTCTTCTCGCAGATGATGTTTCCTCTGCTCCACCAGAGGAAGCTGGGAAACGCAGGGGAGTTGCAGGAATGGTTTACGCTTTCAAAATCTCCGGAGCTGCAGCTGAACAAATGCGATCTTTGGAAGAAGTGACGCGAATTGCCCAAGAAACAGCCGATTCCTGCCATAGCGTTGGGGCTGCATTGACTCCTTGTACAATTCCACAAGCAGGAAAAGCAACCTTTGAGATTGCTGAGGATGAGATGGAAATGGGAATGGGGATTCATGGGGAACCTGGAGTATGGAGAGACAAGCTCAAACCTGCAGATGATATTGCTAATGAGATGGTTGATCGTTTAATTGCTGACCGGGAAATTGGCTCAGGTGATCGGCTCTCAGTGATGGTCAACAGTCTCGGTGCCACTCCTCCTGAGGAACTCTACATCCTCTACAGAGTTGTCCAAAAGCGGATGGTAGATCTTGGAGCCACTATAGTGATGCCGCTTGTCGGGCGTTACGCAACTTCAATGGAAATGACAGGCGTCTCTATGACTTTCTGTTTCTTAAATCAGGAAAGAGAAGCACTATTGCAGGCACCTGCAAGCTGTGCTTTTTGGCAGGTGGGATGATGAAAGTTTCGTGGTTACAAGACCAACTGCCCCGGTTGGCTGAACACTTGGAGTCGTCTGCTGATGAACTGAACGGCTTGGATGCCCAACTTGGGGACGGTGATCTTGGGGTGACAATGGTTCGTGGGAGTCGACAGCTTCTAGAGATTAGGGAAGAACTGCCTGATGATTGGGGAATGGCGCTTCTAAAGTGTGCCCAGGCCTTTACCAAAACCAGCGGCTCCAGTTACGGGACTATCCTGGCTACAGGTTTGATGGCGATGGCCAAGCAGAAGAAGGGGCAGGCAGAAGTGGATTCTACTGAGTGGGGTGGTCTTCTCAAATTAGCTTTGGAGGCAATGCAACAGCGTGGCAAAGCAGAGTTGGGTCAGAAGACAGTCTTGGACCCACTCTCAGCAGCACAGAAGAATTTAGAAAATGCTCCTGAAACGAGTCTCTCTGATCTGATTGAGGTGGTTCAGCAAACCATAGATGACTTCAGAGAAAAGCCCTGCCAAATTGGTAGAGCCCGTATATTTCAGGACAAGTCAATTGGATTGGATGACCCTGGAATGGTGGCATTCAAGCGTCTTCTGGAGGGTCTTGATTCCAACTAAATATTAATAGCTAATTACTCTATTGAATGCCTCCTTCATCTATTTCAGGAGAGATTGTAGCGAAAAAAATTGGGTCAGATCCTTTAGGTTGTTCACATTAAATGGATGAATCGGCACGCAAGTACACGCTGAATCCTCAGCGAGAAACAGATAACGACTTGTGGCCAAAAATAAGTGGAATTTTCAAGACCTTTGAAACGGCAAGATCTCCCCTCGATGGCGGTTTGCAAAACGTAGAAGTTGGTTATCCCCAATTTTACTGGGAAGGAACGCCAAAATATGCCGATGCCCTAGGCAGAAACATATCCAAGGCTGTTTCTGGTGAGCTTACCTCACAGCAGGCGTTAGATGAGGCTGCTGAAGAATGGGTCAAGATGGTTCAGAAACTTGGAATCGATAACCAAAAGCGACAATACGAGAACTTCCTTGCTGGCGCGAGAAAACTTGGTTATCAAATCTGTTCACACCACATGTAAGTGCCCAGAAGTGTCCTGACCAATCCCTCCCTCCTTCGCCTACATTTACTTACACATGATTTCTGAACAGAGTCGTCACTTATATATGCAACTCCTGCGGGTTAGAACTTTTGAAGACCGCGTCGGTGAATTGTTTCTTCAGGGGGGAAGCGCAGGAACCATGCTGCATTTGTCCATTGGAGAGGAGGCACCTGCAGTAGGAGTTGCGGATGCGATGCAGCCCAAGGATAGTTTTACAACGCATCATCGTGGCCATGGGATTTTTCTCGCTCGTGGTGCGGACCCAAAAAGAATGCTCGCTGAAATAGCTGGAAAAGAAGCCGGTTACTGCCGAGGTAAGGGTGGATCCATGCACATTGCCGATCGAAAATTAGGTCATCTTGGGGCAAATGCGATCGTGGGTGGTGGAATTCCGCATGTCGTTGGTGCTGGGTTAAGTTACCAACTTCTTAAAGTCCCCGCGGTCTCTATTGCTTTTTTTGGTGATGGCGCCATGCAGCAGGGAAATCTTTACGAAAGTATGAATCTGGCTGCGCTTTGGAAACTTCCAGTTCTGTTCGTTTGTATCAACAATCAATACGGTATGGGCACACGACTGGACCAGGCAAGTGCTTCTCTTGAATTTGTAAAGCGTGCAGAGTCTTTTGGCTTAATTGGCAAAGAAGTCTCAGGGCTTGATGTGGAAGCAGTAAAAGAAGGGGCACTGGAGATTTTGGAAATGGCTCGCGAAGGCAAGCCAGCCTTTATGAAAATTGACTGCTATCGCTTTCATGGACACGCCAGAAAGGACAAAAGTCCTTACCGAGATCAGAATGAGGAAGAGGAGGGTCGTAAAAAAGATCCCATAAAATTTCAAGCAGACCGCCTAATGGAACAAGGAGTCTCCATCTCGGAGATGGATATTTGGCATAAAAAGGTTGCTGATGAAATGGATGAAGCCTTGAATTTCGCCTTGGAAACTCAAGAACCTACATTGAATTCAATGTTTGAAGATGTGTATGCCCCTAATTTGACGCACCCTGAATCAGTGGGGTCAAGGATTGATCATGCATTGTACTCGGAGATTCTAGAAGGGGACTACTGATGAAAGAGATGACCTATCGGGATGCACTGCGTTTAGGTCTTCAGGAATCTATGCAATCTGATCCAACGATCGTTATCTTGGGAGAGGAAGTCGGGAGATATGGAGGTGCATATGGTGTTACTAATGGCCTCCTTCAGGAATTTGGAGAAGACTGGGTAAGAGATACCCCAATCTCTGAAGAAATATTAGTGGGTGCGGCGGTTGGAGCGGCGATGACTGGTCTGAGACCTGTTGCCGAATTAATGTACGTCGATTTTTTGACGCTGGCAATGGATCAGTTGGTAAATCAGGCTGCCAAGATACGATACATGTTTGGGGGACAAATCAGTGTTCCGATGATGTTACGAAGTCAAGGTGGAACCGGTAGATCTGCAGCAGCTCAACACTCACAAAGTTTAGAAGCCTGGGTAATGCATACGCCTGGATTGCACTTGGCAATGCCAGCTGATGCGACAGACGCCTACGTCTTGATCAAACATGCACTGACACTTGCTGATCCAGTAGTATTTTTGGAGCACAAAGGTTTGTACGCCCAAAGCTTTCCCTTTAATCCAGAATCCGCCCTCCCTTGGGGAAAAGCAAAGATCAGTCGATCAGGTAATGATTGTTCAATTATTTGTTACTCTAGAATGGTTCAACGCTCCTTAGAAGCGGCGACCCAACTGGCTGAGTTGGGGGTACAGGTCGAAGTTGTTGACCTGAGGACCTTGCATCCGCTGGATATGGAAACAGTAACAAAATCTGTCAGAAAAACAGGGCGGGCTCTTGTGGTCACGGAAGACTGCCTGACAGCTGGTGTAAGCGCTGAGTTGTCAGCCAGAATCACGGAAGAAAACTTTGAGTACCTGGAAGAACCCGTCCTTCGTATGGCTGGAGAGGATATTCCAATTCCTGTATCTCCAGCTTTAGAAGCTGCATCGGTGCCTACGAGTGAAAGCATCAAACAAAGTGTCCTTAAGTTGATGCGAAAAAAATGAGTACTGAACTAAGACTTCCTCGACTTGGGGAAACAATGGAGGAAGGAATTGTTGTTACTTGGAATCTTTCGGAGGGTGAGAGTTTTGAGCGTGGGGATATCCTACTGGAAGTGGAAACTGATAAAATGGTTGCTGAAGTTCCAGCTCTGGAGTCTGGAACACTGTTGGAAATTTTGGTCGAAGAGCAGACAAAAGTAAAAGTTGGAGACATCCTCGCGCTAATTGATCCCTCAGAAAAAACTTCCAGAAAAATTGAAATACCAACTAACAAGGAACAGGTACCCTCACAAAATACACCTGAAACTCTTCCTGCCTCAAATGACTCCTCGCAATTCTTGGCACATGATGAAAATCTGGAACTGATCCGAGCAATTCCTGGTGCCAGAAGACTAGCCAAACGATATGGCATTGATTTAACGACAGTCAGTGGAACTGGGCCTGCTGAAAGAATTGAGAGATCTGATGTTGTTAAAGCTTTTCAAAATAAACCTGAAGTAGCTTCCCCCAAACAATCTTTTGGGCCACAACTGGGGCCTGGAGGAGTTCGTTTTCTAAGAAGAGGAAAACAAGGTGGGACTCCTGTTGTACTATTGCATGGCTTTGCATCAGATCTTCATTCGTGGAGGCTAATCCATGGTCCTTTGTCTCGTCATCGAGATGTTATTGCAATTGAACTTCCGGGCCATGGTGGGTCCAGAGATTGGCAAAAAAGTGGGGGTGTGCAGGCTCTAGCTGAACATCTTGAGCAAGTCATTATCGAACTTGAACTAGGGGCAGTAGATCTCGTTGGTCACTCCCTTGGAGGGGCGATTGCAGTTTACCTTGCTTCACAGCAAACTAACATGGTTCGTTGGCTGACTCTCATAGCTCCAGTTGGATTTGGCACTGAAATAAATTTGTCTGCTGTCTCGCCATTTACAGAAGAACTCGCAAAGTCAGAAATCAAACTTTCTCTGTCTCGCCTATTTTATGATCTCAAATGGGTTAGTGAGGATTTGATTGATGCTACCAAGAAAAATTTTGGTAATTCAACTAGGAGGGTTCAGGCGAGGGATCTCTTGAAGAGTATCTTCCCATCGGGAAGTCAGGAATGGGATGGCAAAAGTTTATTGTGCAAATTGAATCAGCCAGTTCGCATACTTTGGGGGGAAGAAGACATGATTCTCCCCATCAGGCACCTTAATGGATTACCGGGTTGGGTTGCTCAACACCGTCTTTCAAAAGTGGGACATGTGCCTCAAATCGAAGCTGCGCCACTACTGTTGAAAATTTTGCAGGCTGATCCTCCTTAAATGTTTTTATGTTCATTCAAAGGTTCACATGCAGAAAAAATATGTCATTGGGGTAGATGGTGGAACTGAGTCAATTCGTGCCGGAGTTTTCGATCTTTCTGGGAATCCACTCGCCTTTGCGTCAGTAACCTATCCCACAGATTTTCCTATTCCAGGTTGGGCTGAACAAAATCCAGAAGATTGGTGGAATGCTCTAGGTGGTGCTGTTCGCCGAGCTGTGATCGATGCCAATGTACGCAAGCAGGAAATTCTTGGCATATGTCTCGACACAACTTGTTGCAGTGTTGTGACCCTAGATGGCGCGGGAAACCCACTTAGACCCGCTTTGATTTGGATGGATATGCGCTCTGCTCCGCAGACAGAACAAGTGCTGGCAACAGCTGACCCGGCTCTTCAAGTGAATAGTAACGGGGGTGGACCTGTTAGTGCGGAGTGGATGATCCCGAAGTCCTTGTGGATTCAGCAGGAAGAACCAGAAATTTTTGAGAAGGCAGAGACTGTTTGTGAGTTTCAAGATTATCTAAACCTTCATCTGACAGGCAAGCGAGTTGCCAGCATCAACAACGTTTCCGTGCGTTGGCACTATGGACCAGGTTGGGGGGGTTGGGCAAGAAGCATGGTTGAATCTCTAGGGATGTCTGAATTGTTGAAAAAATGGCCAGCAATAGTTCTTCGACTGGGTGAGGAAATTGGAGGATTGACATCAAAAGCCGCTGCTCATTTGGATTTACCAGAGGGGGTACCTGTCCTTCAAGGGGGTGCTGATGCTTTCATTGGTATGATAGGTCTTGGTGTCGTAAATCCTGGAAGTCTGGCATTTATTACGGGTTCTTCCCATCTTCACTTAGGTTTGAGTCCACAAGCTTTCCACGGTCAGGGAATTTGGGGAACATATGCAGATGCGGTGATTCCAGGCCTGCATGTTGTGGAAGGTGGTCAGACATCCACAGGATCAGTGGTCAGTTGGATTCGTAGAACACTTGGAAGTCCTTCATATGAAGAACTGAATCACGAAGCGGCAGAGCTTGAGCCAGGTTCGGAGGGCGTTGTTATCCAGGAACATTTTCAGGGAAATCGCACTCCTCATACTGACCCCTTATCTCGAGGTGTCATCAGTGGACTAACTC
>JACLAC010026456.1_pt1 | contig 10193 bp, 7 predicted proteins | sample 8027881 | NCBI WGS metagenome assembly JACLAC01 (sample SAMN15725517, study PRJNA655200) | protist metagenome | isolation source: fluorescence activated cell sorting (FACS) single amplified genomes of... | place: Spain: Blaines Bay Microbial Observatory, Mediterranean Sea | collected 2016-01-19 | reverse complement strand
GTATTGCTTGGGTCGGTACCTCAAAGGGTTTGGCTTATATCGACCTTTCCAGTCAAACTGAACAAAATAATATAGAGGTAAGTGAAAAAATCAACAATATGTTTGATCGGGGACCAATCAACGTTCGCGCACTCGAAGCTACGGATGAAGGCGTTTGGGTGGGTACAATGAATCATGGCTTGATATACTATGATAAAGAGACTGATACTACGACAAACTATACCGTGTCTGATGGTTTACCTCACAAACTAGTCTACGATATTGAGATGGATGAGTTGAATAACGAGCTATGGGTTGGAACCTTTTCAGGATTAGCTAGATATCGCCGGTCAATTAATACATGGGTTGCATATAACAGGGAAGAACACGATCTACCCGCCGATGATATTGTTGCTTTGGCTGTTACTCCAGTTACCGTTTGGATTGGAACTTCTCAGTCAGGTTTGGCTTATTATAGCCGTACTGAAGATATGTGGCGACGATATGGTGTTCTAGATGGGTTGGATCGGATTGTGGGTAAGTCGATTATCAGTTTTGACACAACCGAAGATCGTATTTTTTTCACTTGGTATAATCGACAGCGTCAAAGTAATGGCTATGTAGAGGCTGATTTACGAGGGTTTAATAGCATACCTGAGACAGTGATTAGCGGAACGGCTAGTTCATTAGATAACATCCACATTGTTGCTAGTGATAATTCATTATGGATTGCTACGAATGAGGATATATACAAGAGGTCTCGATATTCTGGTGAATGGGACCAAATCGCCTACCCTATCAACCGGATAGGTAAAATTCAAATTAACTGTATTGAGCTAAATAATGATGTTGCTTGGGTCGGTACTACGAATGGATTAGCTCAGCTAAGTACGTTGACACTAACGGGTAATCAACCTGATTCTATCAGCGAACAAACGGAAAACGATGAGTTCAATCCTGAAGAAAATGAAGCAAATTCTGTTTTACCCAATTTACCCAATTTACCTAATTTACCCAATTTTTTACCACAAGGAGTAGAAAATCAAAATGAATGATTATAATATTGGAATTGTCGGATTAGGATGGGTCGCCGGTGCACACATCGAAACATTCAAAAATGTTACCGGAGCAAATGTGACCGCTATCTGCTCACGCAGGGCACATGACCCAAAGGATTTGGAAGTACAATACGGAATTCCATTAAAGGTTTACAATGACTTTGAGCAGATGATAGCTGATCCGGAAATCGACATCATCGACATTTGTACACCACATCCTTTTCATCCTGACCAAGCTGTAGCAGCAGCAGAAGCCGGGAAACACTTAATTATCGAGAAACCGATTAGCCTTAGTTATGATGAAGCGAAGCGGATCCAAACCGCAATTCAAGCTCAACAGATTCAAGCCTGCGTTTGTTTTGAATGTCGATTCAGCAAGCATTTTACAATGATTCGTTCCATTATTGACCAAGATTTGCTTGGACATCTACATTACGGAGAAGTTGATTATTATCATGGGATTGGTCCCTGGTACGGCCAATATGACTGGAATATCAAAAAAGATTTCGGAGGATCTAGTTTATTAACAGCTGGCTGTCACGCACTTGATGCTTTGCTATTTTTTATGGATGGAGCAGTAGAGGAAGTTACCAGTTATCAAACTAAATCCAAGGGAAAATATTTTAAGCCTTACGAATACCAAACGACTAGTGTTACATTGCTTAAGTTTGAAGGAAGCGAAAGGTTAGCCAAAGTTACATCTTGTGTTGATTGCCTTCAGCCATATTATTTTCATGTCCACTTAGTTGGTAGCGACGGAAGCCTACTAGATAACCGAATATATTCCGATAAAATCAGCGGCATGAATAAGGACAAGTGGTCAACTCTAGAAACAGCTCTGATTGATTCTGGCGACGTTAGTGATCATCCCTATGAGCCCCAATTTCAAGCTTTCATCGACAGTTTAAGAAAAGGAGAAAAAATGCCACTAACTGATTTTGACACGGCTTTTAAAACACATCAGGTAGTTTTTGCGGCCGACCTATCAGCACAGGAAGGAAGAACTGTCAAATTATCAGAGTTGAGTTAAACAGAGCTAGAAGAGAATAAATTCTAATATCCAGGAAGTCAGGAGGCTACAGTGTAAACAACTGACTTCCTAGATCCGTAAGTTAATTGGTTGGTTGCAGAATAGCCTGATACTTTATAAACTGACCAAGCACTTCCGTCTCGACGGTTACGTGCCTCTCTCCGTAGTTGTGCATTTTTAGGATTTTCAATAACGTGGTTAAAGTCATAAATAGCTTTTTGATTTTGGTTTAGTGCAATAAAGGCGGAGCCACGAGCTAGATAAGCTTCAGAAATCCATGGACTATCAGGATAAGATAGTATGAAGTCGGTTAATGTCAAAACAGCTAAGTTTGGTTTTCCACTTTTGCATTGGAGGTCACCAATTAGGTATGAAGCTCGCTCAAAATTACTATGGTTGGGATATTTATCGATTGCTAGCTGGAGAAGTTCTAGTGCTTTTTCTGCCTGAGATGAATCTTGTGCGAACAAGAACGCAGTTGAATAAGATAGGTTTTTGTGGCTAGGATAATCTGGAAAATATTTTAGGATTAGACTGTAAGCTGTGGTCGCTTGTATGAGAGAATCGGCCTCAACAAATTGATTTCCTAACTCATTGAGTAGTTGAGCAATATCAGATTCAGGATTATCTGTTAGGCATGCAAATTTTATATAATTGAGAGCAGAGTCAATATTATTTTCTTTATACGCAATTTCTGCTAATCGAAAGTAAGGTCTTGAAAAGTTTGGGGATTCTTCCAGTGATTTCTGATACAAGGACTTTGCTTCTTGAGTCAAACCACGTTGGTTAAATAAATCACCGTTTTTGAGATACTTTCTGGCATTAGAATTTACCTCAGATGGCTTAAACATAATAGATTCGATTGTAGAAAGCTGAAAATACACTTGTTGGTTATCTATTTCTAGATAAACCTTCTGGTTGTCTCCTCCGATCCATTCTCCAGAGATACTGTCTCCATTCTTCAAGAAAATAGAGACTTGAGATAGAATGGGCTGAATAATAAAAAAGAAGGAAAGCCAGACGAAAAAAAGCCTCTTATTCATAACAATCTGTTTCATACTTTATCTTACCCCAAATTTCGATTTTGCTATAATATTTTTTGCTTGACACCCTTTTCGAACGGAACTATCATTAGTCTTGTAACGAGACTTTATCTTATTTGATCTTACAAAAAAACAGGAGATGAACAATTATGTCTTTCGTTAAAGTACGCAAGCCGTCGGAAGATATTGCTGAGTTGCCCACTACGCAAGCGGAAATTATAGAAGCCATCAATGATTCTGAAGTGAAAAGAGACATCGAAGTTGAACTAACTTTAGAAAAGAACATAGAAGGTTTTCCTGATTCCGGTTCTCTACCAGCCAAGGTTCGTTTTGTTCATCCAGAGGCGCTTCTGATTGTTATACCGCCAGTAGGAGCCACGAGTCAAGCTGTTGCCGAAAATGCCTTAACATCTGCTTCTGCAAAAATCAAATCACAAGATGGAAGTGTGCCCGAAAGTTCCAACCGTCTAATTTCAAAATCTTTCTTCGAAGGTGACTTAGGTCATGTTTTACAAGTTGAAAACGATGAGGTTGGCATTCGGGCTCGCAAATTTATGAGAATTAACCACGAGGTAATAGCGAAAACAATAATCCCCAATGAACGTCCCGGTCGTGAACCGACCGAGGTAACTTTCCGGACTGTGGACATCGGTGGAAATGGAGCATTGCTGAGTTGCAAGAAAGGTTCTGGTCTTGACGTTGGTTCATTTTTTGAGCTCCACATAAGTGATCGAAAATTCCCCGGTTACGGTATTGACTATACGACGGTAGAAAAGCAACCCCACAACAACAACGCCGCTGTTTTTGAAGGACAGATTGTACGCTCTTTTCCTCATCAAGACAAACCAGATAATGACTGCTTTGGGTTTGAATTCGGGTTCAATGATCCGTTTGTTGAAATGCAGATGAATGATCAGATATCTAAATATTGTATGGAGATTAAACTCAAAGAAAATCAATTAAATTCAGAAAGAGAAAAAAACGCACGCCTTGGTGGAAAATTCAAGAAAAAAGTAAACCGGTTCAAATAGCATCACCTGTCCGTTTGTCAAATATAGAACAAGCCTCAATTCCCATCCATACCGTCTGACCAAGTTGTACTGTTTGGTCGGGCGGTGTGCGCGCCTTCAAAATCACATTTTTGTCTTGTTCATCTAGTCCGAGGTTCAGATCTACAATTGTTTCGACTCCCAGTTCCTCGCAATTATGGACTTCTACAGCGAGAGTACCCACTGTTTCATTTTTATATACTACTAAATTTTCAGGGTGAATACCCAGCCAGACTTCCCGATTACTTGCATTTCTGCTAATGGATTCTTGAGGTATAGAAATTTTTAACCGGCCGATTAATTGAGCAAAAATTGTATTATCATTAGCTGATAGTTCACATGGAATCAAATTCATGGATGGTGACCCTATGAAGTTTGCCACAAAAATATTAGCTGGTTGATTATAAATTTCCATTGGGGTTCCCACCTGCCTAATTTTACCTTGGTCTAAGATCGCAACTCGGTCCGCCATAGACATTGCTTCAATTTGATCATGTGTTACATAAAGTGTAGTGATACCAAGTTGTTTTTGCCTCCACTTGATTTCACTTCTCATCTCACTTCTCAATTTCGCATCCAAATTGGAAATGGGTTCATCCATCAAAAAAAGCTGCGGCCGACGTACCATCGCTCGTCCTAAACCTACTCTCTGTGTCTCACCCCCACTTAACTGATTTGGCTTTCGATCTAGTAAATCTTCGATGTGCAACATTTGAGCGATTTCGCGTACTCGAATTTTAATTTCATTCTCTGTCAAATTACGAGGCCTAAGAGGGAAGGCCATATTTTCAAATGCTGTTAAGTGTGGATATAGAATATGTGATTGAAAAACAAATGCTACATCACGGCTCGAAGGCTCAAGATCGTTAACAAGATATTCGCCAAAATATATTTCACCTCCGTCTAATTTCTCTAATCCTGAAATACAGCGGAGGGTTGTTGTTTTTCCAGCTCCAGTATGGCCCAACAAGACAAAAAATTCTCGGTCAGAAATATCTAAATCAAGACCATCCAATGCAATATGCTCACCATAACATTTTGTTAAGGAATTTAAAAAAATATTTGCCATAAGCTACTTCTTTATAGCTCCAAACGTAACTCCTCTCAATAAGTGTTTACGAACTAAAAAAGTGAAAATAGCAATTGGAACAAGAAATATAAAAGTTCCTGCGGCGACTTTCCCCCAATCATAACCAGTTTTTCCTGTCGCACTGACGATAGAAGGAGGAGCCGTAATAGTATTTCCACCAACCTCAGTCAAAACAAGAGCAAAAGCAAACTCGTTCCATGCTGTAATAAGACAAAACACCGCTGTGGCTGCAATACCTGTTGCTGCTTGCGGCAAAACAATCATCCGGAAGGCTTGAAAGCGAGTGTAGCCATCGACTAAGGCTGCATCTTCATATTCTGTTGGTATTTCATCAATAAAACCTTTCATAAGCCAAACAGCAAAAGAAAGATTAAAAGTGGTGTATAGTAAGATAAGACCAAAGTGCGTATCTCTCAATCTCAATACCGTATACATGAGATAAACAGGAATAATAATTACGATGGGAGGCAACATCCTAGTACTCAAAATGAAAAATAAGAGATCATTCTCACCAGATACTTTAAAGCGTGAGAAAGCATAAGCAGACAAAGTTCCAATAACAACTGCTAAAATAGTGCTAGTAAAACCGATAATAATACTATTTCTCAACTGTGAGAAATACTGAGACTCAACCAATTTCTGATAGTTTTCAAAAGTTATTCTAAAAAAAAGCTGAGGTGTCTGTGCTGAGATATCACTACCCGATTTCAAAGAAGTCAAAATAATCCAGTAGATCGGAATTAAATAAATAAAAACCACAAATACGATCAAAAATCGAGACGTGTAATAATATGTCTTTTTTTCTAATAGCATGAAATCTATGTCGAGTTTTTTAATTGGTTAAGGTATTTGACATAAATGTTACTTAAAGCGACAATCAAAATTAGTAAAATATAGGCCATTGCACAGGATTTCCCTGTGTCAAAATTACGAAATGCTAGTTTGTACAAGTTCATAGACACAGTTTCGGTTGCGGTACCAGGTCCACCTTCCCTCGTCAAGACATAAACAATATCAAACATTTTAAACGCATCCATAGTACGAAATAGTATTGCTATCATCAGCAATGGTGATACCAATGGTAACGTAATCCAACGGAACTTGAACCAGTTTGAAGCTCGATCAACATCGGCTGCTTCATAGAGATACTTCGGGATGGCGGATAACCCAGCTAATGAGATTAGCATCATAAATGGTGTCCACATCCATGTGTCTACAATGACAACTGAAATCATGGCGAACTTAGGGGAAGTTGTCCAAGGGATCGGTTGAGATTGGAATAAACTGAGAAGTGGTTGCAAAAAGTAGTTAATTAAGCCTGAATTATCAGATTTAAATAAGAATCTCCAAAATAAACCAACGACTACGGGGGATAGCATCATCGGTAAAAGAATTAATGTGGTAATAAAACCCTTATAGCGAAATTCTCGATTGAGTAAAAGGGCGAGACTAAAACCGACGAGAGATTGTGTGATAACAGCAGATACTACAAAGTATGCTGTTGTACGAAAATATTCCCACACGTCTGGGTCAGAAAGCAGGCGAATATAATTTTTGAATCCAACGAACTTAGGTGGAATATTGGGAAGATTTGTTCGATACTTGTAAAAACTCAGTGCTAGCGACCATAAAAGAGGGAAAATATTCATCAGAATTAGCAGTATCATGGTAGGCATGATGAATGCTATCTTGATTTGATAGTCGCTCAATCCGCTCCGAATTGGAGCAAACGGGGCTGCAGGACTTGAAGGCGTATTAATGTCGGTGACTTCAGGCTCCATTAAGACAAATACTGGAACAAGCTTGATAGATCCCCAAAAATAGATTCCAAATAAATCTATTTTTGGGGATCTATCAAGCTAAAGACCTACTTAGAATCTAGAACTCTATAACCTGGCCAATCGTCAGGAGCAATGTTGCCGTGACCAGCCATGAAAGATAACAGTGATTCGGCAACATTATCTGATGGCCAAGCATCCAAGCAGATAGTCAGGTTTTCGACGGCTTCATCCCACTCACCTGCTAGATAGTGGTCTATTGCTATTTCGAAAGTATCGTAATATTCTAGCAAGGTGAATTCTGAAGGTTCATCCAGATCGCTTGTGTATAAAACGACTGGCTGTTCGCTACCTTTTACTGTAACCACATCGATTTTACGACAACTTGGTCGCATTTCGTGAGATAACCCTTCAACAAACTCGCCTGACATCAGAAGTTGAGTACCGTATTGCTTAGTCGCTGACTCAAGACGAGCACTGATGTTCACATGAGGTGAAAGGTAAGTGGCATCAATTTTTTGTTCTGAACCAATAGCTCCCTCGATTGACCAACCAAGATGCAAACCAAATCCTAGTTGTGTTTCAAACCCAGGCAAACGTTCCTGCAATTCACTATTTTGGGCTAGCTCTTTCAAAGTCTCGTCAGCCTTAACTTCTTCTATCGTACGAAGGAATGCGCGTAATGCTCCATCTGCGGGGTTTTTAGATTCATCTTCACCATCTTTCCAAACGAGAAGGAATGCATCACCAATATTTTTATTGGGGGAACCACCATTTTCGGCGACGGCATGATGTAATATAGCTGCTACAGAATTAACAAACAGCATTACATCTTCCTGTAAGCATTCGGTTGCATCAGTAAAGTTTCGAATGTCACAGAAACCATAAATCGCGTCGACTTTTTGCCCCGGCACCATAGGGTTCAGTTCACCCTCCTGCGCCAAATTTTCAGCAATAATCTTGGCTCCTGCTTCACCAAACCCAAGTTGTAACAAACCACTGATCTTAACCATAGCATCTTGAATAACACCAGTTTCGTGTGATCCTCTTCGTCTTGTGGTCTCAACAGTTCGCAAGGGATTCTCGGCTAAGGTTTTGACCATGAAAGTCATTCGTTCTATCGGTGTAATAAACAAAGTCTGTGCATCTGCCTGGAAAGCAAAAGTACCTAAACCAAGTAAAACCACAACGAAGACAATGATAACGAATCCATTAAAGCCCATTTCTGCATTAATGTTACGCTTATCGAACCACGCGCGACTACCATTAGGCGTTTCATAGAACAAGACGTCTCTGGCACGCATTTGAGAATTTTTGACATCGAAGTTTCGATAACTAATTCGGTCTCCAACTGATACATCCCCACCTTCTGGTAAATTCTTCAATGATCTAATATCCTGTTGTCCTGCGCTATGTTTGGTAACACCACGTTCTATATCCCGACCCCTTGGTTTGTGGGCTACACTTTTAGCATCAACGATCCGGCAAGAAATACCATTAATTTTGGGACCGTCAGCATCCGAAGATCGGAGTTCTTTGACAACTAAACGAGCTTTAGTATCGGTAGTACCACCAACCTTTACGTGGAATACATTCCCTGTACGCATCAGTTTATCTGAGTCGTTAGGATTATTCAGCTCAACATAAACACCGCCATCCGCATTAAGTGCGATTACCTCTCCTTCAAAGTAAATGTCCTTCACTAAATCTTTTTTCCAGGTTTTCTCAACAATATCTTGTTGACCTGAATTTTCAGATTGATCTAGTCCAGAAACTGCGAGGTAAATCAGAGCCGGGTTGATCAATTTCCCATCTTTGTCGACCTTTTTTGTATTGGCAATATACCTATCAATAACGTCATTTTGCTCTTCGCTTTTGACTTCTAAGGATCGAAGTGCAAATTCTGGGAACGGTGTTGGAGGTTGATAATCGAACATAGATGTCATAATTAGCATACCCATTACACCGAGAATTGCCTTTTGTGTCATTTTTTCAGAAAAAACATTGCCAATAGCACTTGGCTCTAAACCTTCTAAATCATCATCATCAGAGGTTTCATCATCATTTCCTTTACCTCTCAATCGGTCGATAAAGGGGCCAATCTTGTTAAGAACTTTAAAGACTCGAGCAATTCGACCAGCTCTAGCTCCTGCACGGGCAGCACGACCAGCTCTGGCTAAACTAAGGGCCGATCCTCCTACACCCAGACCAAAGTAATTCTTTATCGGATCGACTATCCAAGGTACATCTGGAACCAAGGAGACAGCGGCAACGAAATCAAGCCAAAAGAAGAAGCTCCATACATAACCCTGTTCTGCATAGGTTTTAAGGCCAAATTCTGCGAAAAATAGGAATAATGCAAATGCTGAGGTGACATCAATTATCATGTCATACTTACTCGGCATTTTGAACCAAGCGACAAAATCCAACCCAATCAGTGCATAGATTGTCGCAATCATCATTAGACTGCTAACTACTGGGTTGTTAACAAAAGCTAGCAATTTTTCCTGCATTGGTGTGCGGGTAATTGCCACTACACCATCTTCTTCCACTTCATCGATATCAGAATCTTCAGATGTAGAATCTTCAGATGTAGAATCTTCAGATGTAGAATCTTCAGATGTGGAATCTTCAGATGTAGAATCTTCAGATGTGGAATCTTCAGATGTGGAATCTTCAGATGTGGAATCTTCAGCAGTCTGAATCTCTTCTTTGTTTTCTTCGTCAGTGTTTTCTCGTGCTTCTGCTTCGTTCAAGAGAGAACTCCTTCTTTCAAAGGCTCAAGCTTAATAACATGCGGGAGAAATTCGACCTTAAAGTCAGGATGAACTATATTTCCGCTTCTAATTTATTTAATAATACAGGCTAATTAGCCTAGCCAAACTCTTTATAAATCTGACATGATATCTAACAGTAAAGTGAACTCACACAACCAAACAGGGAATAAGTGTATATAGCAACACACCCCAGTTTAGTCATAGTAACCAGCGTCTTCAAAAATTTCCTCGTGCTTGCGGACGATAGCATCCAAAGCCTTCTGAGGTGATTTAGTTCCAACAATAACCGCACTCCAATTAGACTGACACGCGTCTAATAATTCTGCGTATTCCGGGACAGCCCAAAAATCTCTCAAGTAAGGGAAGCTTGCTGCAAAGGCTTTATTATA
>JACLAC010000017.1_pt1 | contig 10197 bp, 9 predicted proteins | sample 8027881 | NCBI WGS metagenome assembly JACLAC01 (sample SAMN15725517, study PRJNA655200) | protist metagenome | isolation source: fluorescence activated cell sorting (FACS) single amplified genomes of... | place: Spain: Blaines Bay Microbial Observatory, Mediterranean Sea | collected 2016-01-19 | reverse complement strand
TGAGTCGTAGTTTCGTCAAGACTAACTCCGAGACGAGTGGAATCGATTACTCTAAGATTGACCTTATCTTCCTTAGCACGCTGCAAAATTCCTGGCTGTTGCGTTTTGGTTTCGATGCAAAGGGTGTCAAAAAAATTTTCATTCGAGGCAAAGCCACCTTGGTTCAGGCCTTGTCGAAGGAGGGCCGTCAGGGTATGCGTTCTTCGGGCGATTTTTTTCAGACCGTCTGGACCATGATAAACCGCATAAAAACTAGCGATGACCGCGAGCAACACTTGCGCTGTGCAGATATTGCTGGTGGCCTTCTCACGGCGAATGTGTTGCTCACGCGTCTGCAATGCCATGCGAAGTGCAAGCTGCCCTTGTCGATCCTGCGAAACGCCGATTAATCTTCCAGGGAGCGATCTTTTCAAGGTGTCACGGGTTGCCAGAAAGGCAGCATGCGGTCCACCATACCCCATGGGAACCCCAAAACGTTGGGCACTGCCGAAGACGATATCAACGCCCATTTCTCCAGGTGGTTTGAGGAGTGTTAGGCTGAGTAAGTCCGTGGCCACAGCGACCAAGACTCCTTGCTGGTGCATGGCTTCGATCCACTCTGACCAATCATTAATCGCCCCAAAGGTATTGGGATACTGCAACAAGGCTCCGAAATAGTCACCGCTTGGTATTTCTGATGGTTCTCCAACCACCAACTGAATGTTCATCGGCTCTGCTCGGGTCTGAAGAAGGTCAAGGGTCTGCCGATGCACATTGCAATCAACAAAGAACTGGTTGTTCTTTTTCTTTGAGTGACGTTGACAGAGTGTCATCGCCTCTGCAGCTGCAGTGGCTTCATCCAAAAGTGAAGCGTTGGCAACCTCCATTCCTGTGAGATCCAGGACCATCTGTTGAAAATTGAGCAGCGCCTCCAGTCTTCCTTGAGCGATCTCTGCCTGGTATGGGGTATAAGCGGTGTACCAGCCTGGATTCTCCAACAGGTTCCGGCGAATTACAGTAGGCAGGTGTGTTCCATAGTAGCCCTGACCCAGAAAGCTCTTCCAAAGCTGGTTAGCCTCCATCATTGATTTTAACTCATTCAGAGCCTGCTCTTCACTTGCTGGATTCAGGTCCAGCTTGCTTTGCGGCTGCAGAATGTCATGGGGCACCGTTTTTTCGAGCAAATCCTTCAGAGATTGCAGTTCAAGGAACTGCAACATTGCTTGTTGCTGAGTTTGGTTGGGCCCAATGTGTCGGTGGACAAAATCCGCTGAAGGTTGAAGTTGATTAAGTTCTTTGAGCAGGCTGGATTGTGTAGGCATGAAATATTCAAGGAAAATTAAGAGATCTGGTAAGTAGCTTGAAATCACTCAATGAATCATGACAAATTCCGATCATGGCTGCAAGGTTGGTACTACTAAATCTTGTGATCTTGACAGCCAATTCAACTTTGCCAAAAATTTTCACTCATTCATCCATTCCTCGTTTGCAGTGAACAGGAGAAAAAGTTATTATTTGTAAATTAAATTGCAGCTTATTATTAATTTAGTCTAAGTTCATGGCTCAGATGCTCACCATCCCGGAGGTGGTTAATTTGCTCCGGGTGCCAGAAACAACGATTCGTCGCTGGATTCAACAAGGGGAGTTTCCTTGCACTATCCGGAACGGCAGACCACTCATCAATAAGACCACGCTGATTTCCTGGGCAGAAGCCAAACACCTCCGCTTGGGCTCTTCCGTACTGGGCAAAAAGGGGAATCTTGTTTCAGACAATCTGTTGGCTGCCTTGGAATTAGGAGACATCCATTATGGGCTTGAGGGCGAAAATCAAGAAGCTGTTCTTAGGAACATTCCTAGTCAGTTGCAGCTGAATAAGATCTCACCACAAAAATTAGAGACACTCCTGTTGGAGCGCGAGAGCCAGTCATCAACTGCTCTGGGAAAAGGAGTAGCGGTTCCTCATCCTCGCTATCCACTGCCCATTTCGAAATCCCAATCTCGTGTAGATGTTTTTTTTCTTTCTTCACCAATCGAATGGGACGCACCAGACGGACAACTGGTTCATACACTTTTTCTTTTGCTCAGCGCCGAATCTTCCCACCATCTGAAGATCCTTTCGCAAATAGCTGGTCTGCTGCGGCAAGCAGGCGTCGAGGACTTTCTGCAGCAGGCACCCCCACAAGATGAACTCTTGGACTACATTCAAGCAAGAACTGCACTCTAAGCTTCAATCCCTCCTACCAAGCTCGCCTCTTGGCGAGGGCGAACGACTGTCACACTTTCGAACTCATTCTGCCCGTGAAACCGTGGTGATGATGCTATGCGCTCTGATCATTGGAGCTGGTAGTGGAGTCCTGGCCGTTAGCCTGAACTGGGGTGTGCACTTCCTGCAGGAATCCATTCTCTTTCTTCCTGATCTTGGCCAGATTTTGATGCCTGCGCTGGGAGCGGGTTTGGCCGTTTTCATGATTCGGAATTTACTGAGAGATCCCTCTGGGCATGGGGTTCCTGAGGTGATTCATGCAGTACTGCATGATGCGAGAAATCTGAAAAAAAGAATGATTCTCTCTCGGTTTTTCGGAAGTCTGTTCACTGTTGGAACTGGAAATTCAGCTGGACTGGAAGGTCCCACAGTCTGTATCGGGGCTGCTTGGGGAGCTGTGGTTGCGCGATGGCTAAACACAAATGAGCGCCGTAGTAAACTACTACTTGGCTACGGAGTGGCAGGTGCGGTTGCAGGGATTTTCAATGCTCCCTTAACAGGTCTGATTTTTACACTAGAGATCATTCTTGGTGAGTGGTCGGTATTGACCGTCTTGCCTTCGATCATCGCTGCGGTGACTGCGACAGAGTTCAGCCGCGTCCTGATGGGCAATAAGATCACTTTCACGCATGAGTTTGAGTTCTTCGACCCAACTTCCTTGGTCGCCTGTATACTGCTTGGGATCCTGACAGGCCTCGTATCAATTGCATTTTCAAGAAGTCTCAGTTGGTCTGAGAAAAAATTTCATAAGGTGGGAAGTCCTTGGGCGAGAGCCGCCCTCGGAGGTGCGATCATTGGGGGAATGGCCTACCTCAACCCATCCGTGCTTGGCGAGGGCTATAACATCACGCAAGAGTTCTTGGCGCAGATGGATCAGCATACTGTGGGCTGGGTTCTTTTGTTCATCTTGCTGAAATTCATCGCCTGTTGTGTGACTCTGGGTTCAGGTGGGGTAGGAGGAGTTTTTGCTCCGAGCCTTGTGCTGGGTAGTGCGGTGGGCATGTCTTTCGGTTTAATATTGGGATTGACTGGTTGGGAAGGGGTGGCTGAACCAGCAGCCTTTGCGCTGGTTGGCATGGCGGGGATGGTGACTGGTGTAATGCACGGGCCTCTGACCGGGGTGTTTCTGGTCATGGAATCCACAGGAGGATACTCGCTGATTCTTCCCTTGATGCTCACTGCAAGCAGCGCCATGGTAACAAGCTCATTTTTGGAGGTGGGTTCTGTTTACACTCGAAATCTGATCTTCAAGGGTGATCTGGTTAAAAGAGGGTCAGATCAACATTTGCTACGATCCCTTTCCAGGGATTTTCGTGATTTGTTAGATCACGACTTCCTGGCAGTTCGAGATAGCACCCTCTTGGGAGAGTTTGTGGAGGTCTTCAAAAAAGCACATCGTAATTATTTTCCGGTCCTTGAGGCAGATTCTGATCGCTGTATCGGAATTGTTTTTCTAGATGACATTCGCTCCTACCTATTTGACACCCATCTCTACAACATAGTTTCCATGGGTTCAATCATGCGCTCTCTACCGACAATTTCTACGAATGAATCTATCGAAGAAGCACTGGATAAGTTTGAGCTAAGCGGAGCATGGGCTCTACCTGTAATGGATGGCAAAGAGCGATTTTTGGGGATGCTTTCAAAATCAACCTTATTTGATCATTATCGTCGGGAGTTGCAAATTACTGTTTGAAATCAACTCCAAAGACGCAGAGTCCCGATCCCCGGCCAATAAATTTCTCCTTTCCAAGGGTTTAGCCCAAATTCCAGCGCAAACCATTGAAAGCGAAGTCCCTCTAGAATTCCAATAGAAATTCCCAAAATTCCCCAAAGTGTCAGCTGCAATCCTCTTCCGCCTGTTGTGGGTTGTATCCAAAAACCCAAAGGGAAATCCTTACCGATGGCAGTAGGTGGTAAAGTCATTTGAAGTTCTGGTACTTGTCGAAGCACATATGCTGTGAAGGTGTTGCTGTTTGGACCAGGCCAGACCCGATAGAATTCACTTGCTGGATAGCTGGCGATTGCGTCCTCAACCTTCTTCATTAATTTTTCAGCTGCTTGACCACGGACTTGACCGTAAAGCTCAGGAGGATTTCCAAACCATGCTCGGTTGGGGAGACCGCTCGATTTAGAAACCACGGGCATACCGCGAAAGTGCCGCCAACCGATCACATCATATCGACGAAAGTCAGGATCTCCGGCTTCTTTGATTGCAATCCAAGTATGGACTGCAAACGCTCCACGCCAATTGTAGGCTCTTGCTCCGTAGATTTGAATGACTGCTTCATCTTCACTTGCTTCTGCACTAGGAATCTGAACTGCTTCTTGAGAGCTTCTGCTCCAGTGGGTGTCCAGATCTAGATCTGAGAACTTCCAAGCCCACAAAGGGCCAGTCAATAGCAAGGGAGTCAATAAGACTAAGCAAAGAAGCAACAAGCGAATAGCTCTCCAAAGTCGTTGATTCCTGAAAGGGATCATTTGTGGAAGAAGGTGAGAGAGTCTGAGGTGTTCGAGAGGCTAAGGGCGAATAACTTCCATATTTGGAGGAATCTCAAAACGGAAAAAATCCTTTAAAAATTCGACGTTGTAACTCAGGGCTTCAAATTCGATGATTCTTACTGAACCGCTGTTGTCCTTGAAGAGCAGGGCCTCCAGGGCTCCCGTTTCGCTATCGACACCGAGCTGTAAAAGCTCGATTGCACTTTGTTCTCGGTTGGGAACCAGTTCCAAAACTTCCCATGATTTATCAGGATCTAATAAGGACTTCTGCATCCTTCGCTGGGTAAAATCTTCAGTCAATTCACCAGCACCGAGTAGGAAAGCCAGTGCAGTCCCGTCTGTCACAGCGGCTAACTCCTGGATGGTCACATTTTCCAGCAAAGGATCATATAACCAGAGAGTGTCACCATCAGTGACCAGCAACTGAGGATCTGGTTCTTGGTACTCCCAGCGCATTTTTCCGGGGCGCTGATACGCAATGATGCCGGAGGCTCTTGCTCGCCGGTCTTCACTTTCCACAATTGTGGTTTGTAGGAAATTTCCTTGGAAACTCTGCATTTCTTGATAGCGTTCCTGAACCTGCTCCAGAGTGATAGCTAGAAGGTGGTGTGGGAAGGAAAAAATTGAAAATAGAGTAATTAAAAATTTTGTCATGTTTTGGAGTCGCTCAAATTCTTAAAAGGTAGGTGATCCCAGCACCACATGAGTGGTCCTCTCCAATTTTGATGATTCAATTGGATTTGGTAAACTCCCCATAGTCCAATCAAAATGGGAGGAATCCAGAGGACAACAGCTTTCATGGGTTCTTTCCCGATGGTCAGTTCCTTTGAAAAAGACCAAAGAATGTAATGAATGACGATTAAGGCCAGAGCTTGGAGGTAAGCGTTAGATCGTCCTCTTCTGGGATCTACTATACCAATGTTCAGTGCTGCCAAAGCAAAGGCGAGACACGCCATCGGTGTCGTGAGTCTGAGTTGCAGTTCCCGCTGCCTCGTTTGCTCTCCAAAATATCCATCTGCTTGAATTAGATCCATAGTGGGAACTCCCCAGACTTTTCGATTGGGTGAACCATCCAGCTGCGGCGGACGAAACTGGTATTGGAATTCCTCGAAATCCATTGTTCGATACCCACCTTCAGCATTGCCAAAGTGCATCGTACCCTGTTTCAATTGTAATAAAATGTCCTGTTCTTTCTCCCTGATGAGAAGTTGCCCTTTCGAAGAGAGCGAAACCATCGAACTTGGTCGCAATTCAGTGTCGGAGATAAAAATTCCCTCCAACTCCTCATTGGGAGATTTGTTCTCCACATAGAGGACTTTGCCAGGGAAGTCATAGTTGAGTACTCCAGGTCGAATGGTTTTCGCGGTTTGCGATCTTAACAATCGTAGGGTTTCCTCCTCATAGGCAGCATACCCGGCTGGTTGCATCCATAAGGTGATTCCCAAGTCCAGAATGGTTGCTAGCAGTCCAAAGGTTGCGACGGGTACGCTGAGTTGCCAAGGACTTAAGCCGGAAGCCCCCATAGCCGTAAGCTCCAGGTCGTTGGATAATCGAACCAAAACGACCACAACTGTAATCACAACGGCGATTGGGAGAGTGACTGATAAAAACTGGGGTAACCGGTAGAGTAACATCAGCAAGACGCTCCCTACCGGTACGCCTCTGGAGACAATAAGGTTAATAAGTTTGTAGACCGTATCCATCGACAGGATGAAGGTCAGAATAAAGGTGGCAAGCAGGAAAGGGGGGATGAGTTGAAAGAAGAGGGAACGGGCCAGCATACCACTAATTTGAAGCCAGTAGGTCTTTCAATTGCCAGGCTACTTGCAGAGCGTGCCTCCCATCTTTCGCTGAAACTTGAGGTCCATGACCCTGCTCTATACATTTCAAAAAATCAGCAATTTCAGCGAGTAAATCATCTCCACGCTCTAGCTGAAGATTCTCTGGTTGGAGATCCTCAGGGCTCAGGTCACTACTTAAATCCACTTGTAGTTTCCGGGCTTGCCCTGTCCCAAAATCCAAAGACAGATAAAGGCCGTTTTGAAAGATACGCATCTTTCGTTCTGCTTTATCGGAGACACGGCTGGCTGTCATACTAGCTACACAGCGATCAGGGAAGACCAGCCTCGCATGAGCTAGATCTGTGAGGGGTGTCAGAATAGAGACACCGGTACACTCTACTTTAGTCGGAAGTTCCCCCGTGATCGCAAGCACAAGATCAATGTCATGAATCATCAAATCTAGAATCACATCGACATCAGTGCCTCTTTTGGGGAAAGGGGCAATCCTGATGTTTTCGACGAATTTTGGTCGTTGGATGGATTGGCGGAATTCTTTGAAGACGACGTTGAAGCGTTGAACATGACCAATCTGCAGAATAAGCTGCTTGTGATTTGCTAATCCCTCTAAATCCTCTGCTTCAGCTACGGTACTAGCAATTGGTTTTTCAAGGAGAACATGAATACCTGCCTCCAGAAAAGGTCGTGTGATTTGATGATGATGAACTGTTGGTACAACGATGCTGACAGCATCAACTTTACCGATCAAATCCTCAGAATTTCGATAAGCTTGGGTGCCCGTCTCTTCAGCTACAACTTTAGCTCTTTCGAAATCACTATCTACGACACCAATTAATTCTGCATTAGAGAGTTGGGCATATTTTTGGGCATGAAATCGACCTAGGTAACCCACGCCGATAACGGCAGTTCGAAGCATTCAATTACTCTTCAACGCAATTTGGGTTCGTTCAAAAAGCGACCGACTGGATTGAGAACGTCAATATTCTCACAAGTGATGCGAAATACAGAAATGATGGGTACGGAGAGAATCATACCAACAGGGCCCCACAACCAACCCCAAAAAATCAGGGCAAGCACAACAATCAATGGGCTCATTCCTAAGCTATCCCCCATCACTTTTGGCTCAAGCACATTCCCCACAAATACTTGAGTTGATATTAGGAGGACCATGATGACCAATGGTTCGGCCAGGGTTTCAAATTGGACGAATGAAATTATGATTGGTGGAATGGTCGCCAGCACAGAGCCGAAAGAAGGGATAAAATTTAGTAAAAACGTCAAGAGTCCCCAGAAGAGGGCAAAATCAACTCCGAAAAGAAGGAGAAATCCAGCAACCACAATTCCTGTAAGTGCTGAAATTCCTGTCTTGATGTTCAAATAGCTCGCAATCTGTTGATTGATCGAGTGAATCACCCCAACTGCCCTGGAGGCTCCGCTGCGGTGGGAAAATGAATTTTCCAACCTTCGAATGAAACTCTCCCGTTCGAAAAGCAGATACACCAGATAAAGCAGCACAAGAAACAGGTTCATGAGGAACTCCACAAAATTCCCTAATCCTTGTCCTAAAATTTGAGCAATCGCTCCTGCATTGATGTGATCTGCCCACTGAATTTCTGCTAATTGTTCCCGGATCACTGAAGGAGGGATGCTGAGGGCATCTGCAACATCAAAGAGCATTCCTTGTATCCTCATCTGGTAACGAGGAAGATTAGCTGTTAGCGAATTGACGCTGTTGTAAACCAACTGCCCAACAAGATACAGAATCAGAGCAGTGCTGAGTAAGACAAGGAGAACTCTAAGGCCGGTCGGGAAACGGAAACGGATCAGAAGTTTCTGAAGAGGCTCTGCAAGGTAAGCTAGAAAAAGTGCTACAAAAAAAGGGATCAGAATTCCAGAGAGAGTTTGTAGGATGAATCCACAAGCAATCACGAAAAGCCCACCCGCAAAAAAAGTCAGTAGGCTCAGGGTGGTCTCGGCAGAAGGGGGCAGTTTGCTTTTCATGTAATATATTCAGGGTGCAGTTCCACTCCAGAATCAATGATCTTATGCATTTTATTTCGCCAGATGATGCCTTCAGAAGCCCAGCGAATCAATACCTTGGCAAATTCACGACCAAAGCCAAGAATCCTGCCGACGTTCATTAAGAAATCCATCTCACGTGTACTGATCACATCGTCAGCGGTTGTGATCAACGCCAACTCAATAAAAATTTTGACCTCCAGTTCTCTTGTTGCCAAGGGGAATTTATCCAATTTTGGAAGCTTTTGGTCTTTTACTGCTTGCACTAGAGAGTCAACCTGAGTTTTAGAACTTAGAAATGACAAAGCCTGTTCAAGATAACTCAGTTCGCTAGGATCAATATTTCCATCCGCAACAATGGCGTGGCAGACTGCTACGGCAAACCAGGTTTTCTGCTGTTCATTCAGGATTTCTGGCTGTAGGCCAGTCAACATCTGTGCACTCATGTGATTTTGCAGGCTAAAGGTTTTTCATGCGCTGTCAGGCAATTTCGCCAGAAAGCTTTTTGAGATCTTCAGTTATGCGTAGTGGTAGTTCTCTTTTCTCTGAACGGCTGAGCAATGCAGTATCTATCGGAGTTCCGACGTGAACAGAAAGGTGTTTGCCAGAGTTAATTTTGAAGCCACTTGGGGGCATGACCGTCTCAGTACCGTGTAATCCTATGGGGATGATGACAGCATCGGTTTGCCGGGCAAGCAGGAATCCACCTTTACGCAGGGGTTGCATTTTCCCATTTGGACTCCTTGTCCCCTCTGGTGCGAGCCAAATCAAAACCCCGTTTTCCATCAATTCCTTGGCTCTAGTCAATGACTTCATTGAGTTTTTCGGATCATTCCGATCAATTGGAACAAACTCAGCGGCGATCATACCTTGTCCCCAAATGGGAACCTTAAACAACTCCTGTTTGCCTATCATTCTGACGGTTCCAGGAATTGCTGCCAGTACTAAGGGAATGTCAAAATAACTACGATGATTGCTCATCAGGACGTAACGTCTACCGGGTTCGATAGACCAAGGTGTTTCATAGTGAACAACGTAGTTTACATCAGCATATTTAAGCAAGCGTTGCGCCCATAGTTTGACTCGGGGGCTGATCACCTCCCTCCCAGCTTTTCTCCATGAAACATCTACCATGGTCAGGAAAGATAACCAGAGGGTACACCAGATTGACCTGAGCAGAATGATTGTTGACGTTAATGAATCAGTCTCTTGATTATTCAAAGTTTCGGAAGGTCTCTTGGTGTGCTCTGCTGAGAGGATTTTTTTATCGTTCATCTTGGTAAGAAATCCTTAGTTTCAGTGCTCAAACGATCTAGGCTGAAGACAAGGTTTACTAAGCAACGTTGACTCTGCAATAAAGCTAATCCACTGTAGTGGTCTTTGATTAAAGTACAAGTTCACCCATCCCGTCCTTACACCAATCAATTTCAGTATGGAACAACTTTTCCCCCGTTATGTTCTGGACACAAACGTCTTACTCTATGATCCTGACTCAATTCACGCCTTCCAAAACTCCCAAATCATTATCCCCTTGCATGTGATTGAGGAAATTGATCGTTTCAAGAGCGTGATGAGTGCGACAGGTAGTAATGCTCGAAACATTTCTCAGGTTTTGGATCAATGCCGAAAACTTGG
>JACLAC010022314.1_pt1 | contig 10198 bp, 5 predicted proteins | sample 8027881 | NCBI WGS metagenome assembly JACLAC01 (sample SAMN15725517, study PRJNA655200) | protist metagenome | isolation source: fluorescence activated cell sorting (FACS) single amplified genomes of... | place: Spain: Blaines Bay Microbial Observatory, Mediterranean Sea | collected 2016-01-19 | reverse complement strand
AGAACGAAGAAAAGAAAAAGAGTAAGTAAATTCATCAATATAAATAGTCTTTTCCCCCTTTATGTTCCAATCTACGCACATGTACTCTCTCTCTCTCTCTACATTTTTCAAGATGTATGATTTATTATGTGATGATAAAACTTTTTACCATTTCACGACGGTCTACTGAGAACTTATAAAGTTCATTGCTGTCAAACTTTAGATATCTGATAATAGTTCAACATCAAATTTGAAATATATACACATTACACTTCCATTTGTAGCATATGTATTTTTGTATTATATATATATATTATCTGTGATGTTCAAAGTGAATCTCGTTAAATTGAATGGCATTTAGTCTTGAAAAGAGAAATCCAAAATATCGTCTGAGATAAACAATATATTTATATCACTTTCATACATATGCAACATAAATTTTTTATATACATATACATAGTGCTTGGACTCTTTTCGGCTTTTTGTGGTTTTCTACACATTAATCCATCGTTCAACCAAGCTAGAATAATGTGGTAAATGGGATTAAAGCCCCCATGAACCAGTTCTTTATTGAATAAGCTGTGTCTGCCTTGCTATACCCTTCATATACACATTACGTAATGAAGGGCACGTTGGTGGACATATAAATAATACATATGCATATAGTATATATTATAACACTCTATATCTTTTTTTTTCTCCTTTGTTTATCGCGGTAACTAACAAGAGTAATGTCAATTACATCATGGTAGTATATCTATGGCAAATAATTTGTATGATAAATTAATAAATTCAGAAATACCATTTTTAGTCTTAAGTTCATTTTGTGTATATAATTTCGTAACATATTCAACAAAGAATAGAAAAGTTAGGAATAGCAAAAATGAATTTACAAATTTATCCATAATTGAAATAGATGTACATAAAGAGGGAAAATTTGGCAATGTTTTGTCTTTGTTAAAACGTCAGCAAAAGCGAATAGATTTCAAAGGTAAATATGTATATAAAAAACCTGGCAAGATGAAATATTTACAGAGAGAACTAGAATGGTATAATAAATGTTGGGAGGGAGAAAATGATATTCGATTACAAAATTACATCTCAAAATGTCATGGTACAATATCTTCAACAAACGATGAAGAACATGCTGATATTATTTCCTTAGATAATTTTTTATACAAGTTCTATAAATCAGAAAGGAAAGTGTTTAATAATTTAGCTTCATCGGATATAAAAATTGGTACACGTAGTTATGAATACAACGCATCTACAGTTGGTCATATCAATTATTGGCATAAAATGTTGGAGTTTGGAACTTCATGGAGTAGCCGTAATAATAATAATGGTACGAATATATTTCCAAGCAAATTAGATTTCATGAAATGGAGAGATGAAAGTACATCAACGAAGAAATATGGCTTTCGGATAACATATATGCAGCATCCGTATCAAGATGAAGAACATTATATGTATGATCCTGTAAAAATTCAACAAGGTAGTATAATGTATATATTACAATGTTTTCGTGGATTTTTTCAAGTAAACAAGAAGAAGAATACAATAGAAATGTTGCGTAAATTCATTTATGAACTACGTATATTGAAAGATATATTAGAAAAGTCGATATTATTTCAATCCTACAATATAATAGGCTCTTCTTTACATTTTGGGTATGATTATTACAATAAAAATCAATTGTTTTTACAATGGATTGATTTTTCACACGCAACCAAATTAGACAAGAACGAGGTGAAAGATGATGGTTTATTGCATGGAATTTCTTCATTAATTGAATTGTTGAAGAGAGTGTAGAGCTAGAGTTTTAAAAAAAAATCAAAAAAGAAATACAATGATCATATTTTTTAATTTAAGAATACTGCTGGGGTGCAAAAAAATATACACCATAAGATTAATATATTTTACACGTTCTACTTCGTACGAGTATGATATATCATACTCGTACGACGTAATATTTCCTAAAAATAATCTACGAGTGTACGAGCGTACGACTCGAAATATTCGGCGCGTATATTTTTACAAATAGATAATGATAAATGGTTAAAACACACACACACGCGCGCGCAAAATTAAAACACTCTCTCTAGATGGTTTGCCAATACACACACACACACATATTATTCGTATATACCCGACGTCCAGCCCGTTCAACGAGTGCAGGAAGGATAGAAACCTACTTGTGCTTGTGGAGTATTAGTTTGCAGACGTGCATTAGAGCTTCACTATAGTAGGATAGAATATTTATTCTCGAGATTGGGTATTGAGCATATTATTTACCATATGAGAAGTAAAACTATTATAACTTATATACGATAGATTTTAACCATCATTTATATATGGAGAGTATGATAGGAATTATCATGAGTATGATAATGATAAATTAAAAAATAAGTTAATGCATTTTAATTATACTAATATCAATAATATAATATAATATATACGAGGAAAATAATCACTTTATTTTATGTACCCACAAAATAATATCTTTTTTAGAAATGAGGACTATTACTACGTTTGCCATTTTGAATCGCATCTGAATAGACATACTCACTTTTAACATAAATTTGCTGTAAAAATGCATCAGCTTCTGGTGGTCCACGACTGCCAAATGCATAAGGTGTTGGTAATATTTTTTGGGATTCATCACCTTCTTCCAACTTATGTAACAATGGTGTGAAAATAGCCCAAGCTGCATCTAACTCGTCATCGCGTACAAATGCGGCTTGTTGCCCGCGCAAAACGTCTAAGATCAACCTAGTGTACGCATCTGGAATACCAGCAGCTAATTCTGGAAACCTATTTTTGTAATTTAAATCCATCTCACTGATCATAGGAGTACTAGTTAATCCAGGCATTTTTACATTCATTTTCATATAAATATCTTCATCTGGTTGCACACGTATAACTAATTCATTATGTGGTATCTCATCAGTGTTGAACATAGTTGTAAAGCCTGGTGGATTTTTAAGTTGAATTCGTATTTCACCTTTTCTTGAATCTAACGCTTTACCAGCTTTCATAATAAATGGGACACCATCCCAGCGTGGATTGTTTATTTCAAATTGTGCCATACAAAACGTTGGACAATATGGATTATTACATGTTGCATCATCCAAATACCCCACATGACCATTTCCTTTAGTATATTGGCCAAGAATCACATCATCAGTTGTTAACGGTTTAATACATCGTAATACTTTTACTTTTTCATCGCGGACATATTCACTATGTCCTTCCCCAGTCACTTTCACCGGTGGTTCCATAGCAGTAATTGATAAAATTTGTAATAAATGATTTTGCATGACATCTCGTATGATTCCTGCACTATCAAAATATCCACCACGTCCATCACATCCAATATCTTCTTTAAATGTTATTATGACAGATTTAATATGATCTCTATTCCATAATGGTGAAAGGAAAATATTTGCAAACCTTAGTACCATTAAATTTTGTACCATTTCCTTTCCTAAGTAATGATCAATACGATAAATTTGTTCCTCTCTTAAACAAGCAGCAAGATCTTTTGATAATTGTAATGAACTTTCTGAATCGACACCAAATGGCTTTTCGACAATAAAACGATTCCAACCTTTCGTTGTTTGTGCAACTTTGGTAATAGCTGCAGCCGCTGGGGCAAATTGACTTGGTGGCAACGCAAAATAAAATAAACGATTAACAGTTTCTCCACTTCCTTCAAGGCCTACTTGTGTTTCATTCAATAAAGTCCATGCATCTACGTCATTATATGCATTTCCTCTGGAGTAACGACAATGTGATAAGAATTTTTCTATATCCCCTTGAAAACCTTTTCCTTGGAATTTTTTCGTAAGTGCACCACGCATTTTTTCCTGAAAACTTTCATCTGTGTAGTTAGACCTAGCATAACCACATATGTTAAAATTGTTCGATGTTAAAAATCCTTGAGAAAACAACTGAAACAACGAAGGATACGTTTTTTTCTTCGCTAAATCACCTGATGCACCGACAACTACAATAGATAGAAATTGATCTTGATAGGATAAAGATGTATCTGTCTCTGTTTTTTGTCTTATTAATTCAACTACACTTGGCTTTCTGGTTATTATTGGTGGTTTAAGTTTTCTAGCTGATGGTGAAAGTGGCACTTTCCTAGTATTATCCATACCTTGTACGGAGTACATTTTAAACGTTTTTAAATCCATACTGTTCGTTATTCTTGTAGTTCGTTTGTTGAATATATTGTAGTTGTGGGTATCTTATCTATACTAAACCTCATATCTTTACAAAAACTCATATCTATTAATTATATATATTTTAATGCACTAATATCTTATGTGATTGATGAGGAGTGTGTCTCGTCGTCTCGTCGTGCTCTTTTTTTTGCTGCGTGCTGATGCACACTGGCCAGCTGGCCAGCTGGCACACACTAACACTGAAGATCTCTCGATCTTTGTCAAGCAGTACAGTACAACATCATGTACTTGAACTGATAGGACTGATGCGTGCCTGGATTTTTTAGATTTCTTTCATCAAGTGATCGAAACCGGAGAAAAACCAATGCCTGGAATGATGCAGCACGCACATCAAAACGACGCCGTCGTTTGCTTTTTCTTCACAGTTATAAAAATAATAAATATAAATCCGAATAGCAAGACGGAGAGAAAGTAAATAGATTCTTTCCCTTTTTTATTTGTTTTAAAGTAGATTGCTTACTCTTTGTTACGGTTCTATCCAATACATTCATAATAGATCATCATGCCTGTCATAACATGGCCAAAGATAATACCTATACATACGGATAATCTTACCCCAATGCAAATTATATTTTTAGTGTTATTTATTTCGATTATTGTTGGAATTATTTTAATATGTAGGTTACGTTGTTCACGATTTAGACAACAGAGACGTTTGAATAAAAATGATGAAATCATCAATGTTCCTTTGTTAAATGATTCTGAAGCAGAACAATCGGAATTAAGAATAACATTTCAAGAAAGTGATGATGATTATAGTGAATACATTGGAAAATTAAACTTACTTGTTTCACCTAAAGTACATGAAGAATTGCAACAACTAATTCAAATGCAAAACAATAAAAATAATAATAATAATAATAATATCGATAATAATTTGGAAGAGGGATCATTCTATGGGATAAATGGTGAAGATATTACAAAGTTAAATTTAACCATCTTGGAATCATTACAAACGATGGCGAAAGAAGGAAAACTATTTTTGAACGAAATGTCTTTAAAAATTTCTAAACGTATTGTATTTTCAGAAAGTTATCGTCCACATATATGGCAATATTTATTGGAAAACGATCCTCCCAGTAGTAGTAGTAGTAGTAGTGGAAACGATAATAAAAATTACCGTCGTAGTAGTAGCAATAGCAGCAATGATAGCGGGAGAAAGAGAAACAGCAATCATAATGGTGGAACCGAACGAAAATTATCTTCACGTCGTAGATATTCTGATCCATTGAAGCAACCATTATCAGAGGAAGTGATCCAATTAATAGAATTAGATGTTGCAAGATCACGTTTTGTAAATACACCAGAAGAAAAAGAAGAACTAGTTAATTTAATAACATTATGGCTTTACATGTTACCAAAAGGCGGTGAATATAGACAAGGTGCTGATACTTTGGCTGCAATTTGCTATATGATCTTTTCAAAATTAAATAAACCTGAAACTGGTGCTAGAATGATGTTGATGATTTGTAGGAAATTTATTCCTTCATATTTTACAGATCATAATAATAATAAATATTTAGAACAGAGATTATGTTTGTTTTCATCGCTGTTGTGCTTTTGGGATCCTAAATTAGCATCGCATTTAAAAATGGCTGGGATATCACCAGCAATGTTTTCCGTCCCATGGTTCGTCACGCTGTTTGGTGATATATGGCCAATTGAGAAAGTGCTGTATCTATGGGATGCTATGTTTGTTATAGGTCCAGATTTTATGGTATTTGTTGCAATTACAATACTTTGCCATTCAACAAATAGAGCAAAGCTGTTAAAATCGAATTTTTCACAATGTATGTCCTTCCTGTCTAGTTTAAACCGGGGGGGAGTATCTTTAAACTTGCGACATTGTATTTTAAAAGCAATAAGTATGTATTCACAAACACCAAAAAGTTTGTTGCATTATCAAAATGAAGAGCGGGTTGATATTGCACATAAACATTTAACACAACAATTTCGGATAAAGCCAAAGTTTGGTCGTTATGTTCCTGGCTCAAAGGCAAATGAATGGTCTACTGGGCAATTTGCTGATATTGATGATGGAAAAAATTTAGTATTAGTAATAAAATGTTCGGATTTAGACAATTTACCGGAACACTCTTCCGTATTATTTGATTTAAGAAATTGCACAAATTTAGATCATCGATGGCTAGTCGATCGTCGTGCACGTGGTGCGCCTACCTTTCATTTTCCTAAATTATTAGAATTGCAAGAAAAAGTATTTGAAACGATGGAGGAGGAACAATATATCAAAAAGCAAAAGAGAGGAATAGTAGCAAAATTAGGGAGAAATCTAACCTCCACTAGTAGTAGTAGGAAAAAAAGATTAATTAATTTACGATCATCGGAAGAAATAATATTATTATTATCGAAAATTAAACCGTATATTGGACGTTATGTAATATTGTGTGTATGGGAAAATACAGATTGTTCAAATGTTGTGGAAGTATTAGTAAGAGCAGGTGTACCACGAGTATGTACATTTTTAATAGACAAAGAAATGCAATATGATGCAACTATGTATATGTTGAACAAGTAGAAAGTGTATTAAAGAATCAAAGAAGGGGGAAGGGGAGAGGAAAATTTTATTTAAAAATATAGAATATTATTTTCGTATGATATATAAAAAGAATTAACGCGAGAGGGGTATCATATGAATTTTATTTTATAATATTACACTCTACACGCATCCATGCGTAAAATAATATGATATCCGTAATGTTACTAGAGAGTAAAAAAAATTGCCCAGAGTTGTGATGTTACCAAAATTTTATGAGGAGATAAGAAAATATACGTATCATATAATTATTTTTACAACACGCGAATAAAATGCAAGGAGACACACAGGCCCCCTACCTCTCTCTTTTTACAATTATATGTTGTTTAAAAAATGCTGAGATCAATAATCATATTATATATTACGAGTATATATCTTCGAGTAAGAGAAATAAAATATATAATGGTGAAGATATTATTCATACTTCTTCTTCATCTACTATTCCACTAATTTGCCTTACAATCCTGGCTGACGATTTCTTAAATACTTTGTTTCCATTAAATTTTTCAGCATTGTTTCTGTATATAAGTTGTAAACATTCTAAAATATGGCCACGAGAGCTTGTATTTGCACCTGCAGTACTGTGATATTCAATAGCTCTTGATACAAAGTCGGCTTCATTAGCTTCCTCTTCTTCTTCCCCTTCTACCGTATGTAAAAGAACACTATCAATTATATTTCTCGTGTTTGATGTAATTATATATTGTAAAAATTTCAAGAAAAGACAATGATATATATTATTATGAGAATAATCGAAAAACCATTCACATAACAACTTTACAAAGTCCAAAGACAATTCTTCTATAGGACTTGGAGTTAATTTAGATGAAATCATCGTGCTATCCTTTACCTCTTTCTCGTCATCATCATCGTCATCCTCCGCCTTCACATTTTCATTATAAAAAGTAAAGATTATTAATATAAATTCCAATTCTTTCAACCTAAAATACGTAAATGGTTTTTGTACATAATATCCTGTATACTGTACACCATTACTATTACTATTACTACCATTATATTTATTGCTATGGATAATTGCATTAATATACTTATTAAAATATATTATAATGGAATTATATAATACAGTGGATGCAATGTGCAATTTATTATCAATAATAGGTGCTATATTAGTTGCGAATGATTGATACGGCTTAGAGTTAAAACCATCAATTTTAGCAGGAAAAATACTATTTGTTAATGATAATAAAACATCTAGACATGCTTGCTTTACTATTTTTCGTTTCTTGTTGCTGAAAGTTAATTCACGCTTCTTCTTAGATGCATTATTGTCATTATTATTAATGTTACTATTATCATCATTGTCAGCATCATATATCGTTAAAAGTACATCAAATATCTTTGAAATTACTGTTGGTATACTTTTTGCAAAATGTTCAAGTATTAATTCATGATGCGGTGAGCGTGATAATCGTTCTAAAATTAATGATAATGAATCACATATAGAATCAATTTTTGATAAATCAGTACAAGTATCGTAATTATCAAGTAAAGGCGATAAAAGCAATTGAAAAAAATCCAATTCTATAAATGCTTTATCTAATAATACAATATATTTCGGTGAACATAGAAAGTCCCCTGGTGCATACGTACGACTAACAAAACCTACTGGTTGACGAATACATATTAAATCAACTAAAATGGAACTGACAGCTGAATGGTGAAGATAATACAATAAATTTGGTACAAGCTGATGCATCAATTTATTATTGTTTGATGCTAATATGTCAAATAAATCTTTCGGTTTTTTCTGAATGAGACGAAACAATATGTAACATATATGATGCAAGCATGCATTAGAACATGGTTGAAAGCACTGTACTAACATTTCAACAAAAATATCTTCAAGTGGTAAGAAAAAAGATATTAAGTTTTGTTCATTACCTTGAACATCTCTTCCTGCAAACAACATTGTCGCTTTCCATGATTGTGCAATCCCATCTAAACGACCAACATTTCGTTTATGCTCAAATGTAACGTTGCTTAATTTCACATTTACATTGTCGTCGCCGTTTCTGCTGCTACTGCTGCTACTATGGCTATTATTATCGAAATTCAGATGACTGATATATTTAAACAAATGAACCCAGCCATTATTATTTATAAGATAATCTGTCATTTCATTTGTTATTTGTGGATTTCGCATTCTCATCCATGCATGCATCAATACATCGTCTTTTGTATTTATTGTGAGTGGCTTATCAATGTTATTTGGGAATTGCATGGTTGCTCTGATTGATGAAATAGGTTTTGTTTATAAATAAATGGATGGATATGTATTTGAAAACATTGTATGTATATATATGTACATATTATTTATAAATGTTATTATTAGCACATTTCCAGGCATTATTACATACAGTACTTGGTACTAATATAGTAGTGCAATAATAATGAATTAAATTTAAATTATTAATACTTGTAAATTTTCGAATAAAATAATAGTATAGAAATAGTAACTAGTAGTAATAAAAATAGGTACTCTTGGTAATATTTATACGTATACTGTACCATGTACCAGGTATTATTTATTACCAGGTCGGTACCTATGATGTAGGTATAATAAACCAACAATAAACAACCTACAGTAATTACAAAATATACTAAGAAAACCTAAAAGAAGTGCAAAACACGTTTTTACAAAAAAAATATTTTTTATGGCTATCATCCAATCTAATACGTGCTACCGTCATAACATGGTTTGCATCTCATTACGTATCACTAAATAAAATATAAAACTAAATGCGCTAGCTGCTAAGCCAAATCCTTTACTTATTAATAATGATGTTATATGAGTTCCACATGCACGTCTGCCAGATATTTCATGCTTATCTATCATACAAGCGCTGTTTCTGGATTTCGTTCAATTTTTAATGCTCTATCTATGCTATTTAATGCTGTGATGGTGCTGTATTTTGGTGATAAATTATGTAAGGTATTTTGGTTTCCCGATCGAAAAAAATAGTTGAAACTTTAGATATATTAATTATGATATAAAATGTATTATTATAAAATGTTTTTTATGTTTCCAAAATACATTGATTTTGCATCTAGAATAAAATAAAATCAATTTATTCTTCTTCTATTTTATTCTTAAAATACTATTAATCAAGAAAAGTATAGCTTTTAGTATGTTTTGACCACATTAAATATATTTTTTCACCATACGATGATAATTTATCAAAATATAAAGATAATAATCATGCTAGATTCCTAATATTTTCCATGATGTAGTATGTATAACTTTCAAAAAAATACATTTTACACAAAAAACTTTCGGATGACCATATACAAAACTTGTCGTTTTCTTCAATAGTATATACTAACGTAACCAAAAATCAATGTTTTATTAAAAACGATGCGGTGAGATTTTTTTTAATCGATAGTGTTGGAT
>JACLAC010020071.1_pt1 | contig 10199 bp, 6 predicted proteins | sample 8027881 | NCBI WGS metagenome assembly JACLAC01 (sample SAMN15725517, study PRJNA655200) | protist metagenome | isolation source: fluorescence activated cell sorting (FACS) single amplified genomes of... | place: Spain: Blaines Bay Microbial Observatory, Mediterranean Sea | collected 2016-01-19 | reverse complement strand
ATTTTATTTATCGTGCCAATGCTACACTCATGCTAAACGACTTTCATGCAAAATGAAAACTTGATAGGTAGTTGCAAAAACGAAGTATACTCTGACTTCATACTAAGATAAAAATACAAGGCGATAACAGTAATTTATTTTGTAGTACATCAAAAACCTGGTTTACGGTATATTGATGTCCTTTTGATAGGATAATAATCAAAACAAGAATACATTTTTTCGTAGTGAGATTCGGAACATCAAAAAGTATTACCAGAACTCCTTTCCTCGACGCACACACCCAAGCCGTCAGGCATCCAAGACGCTACACACACAATATACTTCGTACTGCAATTACCTATACCAATAGTTACATAAAAAAGAGATGGGAAAGGCTCGCTTACAATGGCCTGATAATATACAACTAATCATCAAGAGAAGGTAGCATGTATCATCTACTCAGCATCCTGGATATTTGACATTATAGGTGTTAGACACGATCAATACTAAGCACAAAGCGCACTAAAATAAAATATTATCCTATCACGGTTTACACTATGAAATCTTGTACTAATCATCCTAGGAACATATCAATTCCAGCATCCGCGTTTTAAGATCTGGGATCCCTTCGTTGGCCTGTGGGGATGCTGGATTCGCGATGTTCCTATTTCGTTTGGTACGGATGTTCGGTACTGTTTGGGCCGTGATCACTCTTTCCCCATACTACTACTAAAAAAAACTACGAGTAAAAAAAAACAATAATACCGCTACATTATAGCGACCTCATATAGGAATCAAAACAACTATGACGACTAAAACAATCAATACTTGTTGAAAAGAAATAGGCATAATATACTTAAACAGCCACACACTACGCCCTCAGGTATAGTACCTATTCTGCCAAAGACCTGAGGGGCGTAGGAGGCGATAGCATTGTATTGATTTCTATGGACGGGGAGCTTCAGTGCTATATATATAAAATACGAGTGTTGCATTTAAATTTAAAATTTACATCCCCACAGTGATACAGTATGTGCGGGTATTAATACAGAGAAACTGTGAAGAGGGCCCAAGTCCTCCTTTCTCTTCATGGACTAGTAGTACCGGTAGTTATCTATTCTTTTTTATTATTATTATTATTATTTATTTTTTTATTATTATATTATTTTTGTTGTATTAGGTGGAGATTTTGTTCTTGAACAGACACCTTCTTCTCTGAGTAATTTCCATTCCTATTCCTTTCAATAGGTTCGAAAAAAGTTTAGGACGTGCGAGCACTGTTGTAGACTATTATTGCGCGTGTCGGCATTAGAAGCCAGATTAGAAAGGTATGAGAATCCTAAACATCTGGTAGATTTGGATGTGGTTTTGACAGATTTTTTCGAAAAGAATTACAAAAGGGTGTCTGGGAGGGTATATAGTAGACGTAAGCTTTTTCAGGAGGTAAAAGAGTATTTGGAAGAGGAATTTGATATCTGCTTGTTGAATGCATCGGATGTTAGGTATAGAAGGTTTATAGAGAAAATTGTAAAAGAAAAGAGTAAAGGATATAAAAAATTCAGGATAGCTAAAAGGGATTAATTTTTTACGATTCAACTGGTTGGTTTGTCGTTGGGTGGTAAGTCGTTCACGTACGTGCCATTCGGGTTTAATAAATAAAACGGGTCGATCGATTGCTGCGATGGGTTTATTCCTCCGCTTGTTTTGCCTCCAGGGCCTCAACCGATTTTTGCAACGCTTCGATTTGTTTAGTTTGCTCATCGTCCAGATCATTCTGGCCGTGCATCATTTCGTCGACGTCAGCACGCAACGTATCGATGGCATCTTCCACTTTTGACGTATCACTGTTCGCGCTTTTCATTAAGCCCATGATACTGGCGCGGTCGTTCAATGGTTTTGCAAACCCGGCTTTGATAAGGAAAAATCCAATCACAAAAGTTGCAATCATCTCAAAAAAAATGTACGAAATGTACGCCAGGCCAGAACCAATCACAGAAGCTGCGCTAGGGCAGACCTTTTTCGAAGTCTTAATTTTGTAACTCACTTGAGTTGTGAAGGACCGCATGTCGTCGTCGCCGGTGGTGCAATAATCGTCCTCATCTCTTTGCTTTGCTGGGAAACCTGCAAAAACTGCGGCAGAACTGTTGGTAATTGATGCATAGCGATAGACCGACCTTAGGTCTTGTGTTTCTTCTTAATCTTCTTACGGAACAATGGATTTGTAACGGTATCTGAGCCTTCTAAAAAAAACGGGATGTTCAAATTCGTTAATTCAATATCAGTCTTGCCGGCACCATTATTTGCGATTGAATTTGCCCTTTCTTGCTGTCGTTTTTCGAAAGCTTCGAGCCCACTTCCATTGAGAGGGCTCATGGTTGATTTTCGTCTCATACGTTGCAGGTCTTCTTTTCTGTTTTCTTTTTTCTTTGCCAAGTGTTTCATTTTGGCATGAAAACTATGGACAGCAAAAAAATATATTGTTCCAGAAAGCAACATTAGAACTCCTACCCATTCAAAAATCATTGCAAATATTGCGACCGCTGGATATTTTTCGTCAAGCTCGTCCTGTGTATACAAATTATCGTCTCCAGATGCCATCCAACCGTTCGCAAACTCGCCTAGCACAAGAACGAGTTGTGCCATAAGAAACATTATTTCCAACCGATTGTTTGCATCAAAGTCCCATTTCCCAAACCGGTGGGTGGGACAATCATCTACATAGGGGCGGTTCCGCACCTGGGCATATATTGATCCGAGAATTACAATAGTTAGCAGCGGCATCGACCAAACGGGGACATTTGTTAAAAATTTTGCAATCAGTAGCATGAAAATTTTACGTACTACCACGACTATTTCCCAATGAAAAGACTCTGGGTTGTACTTTAAAAACAACCACCCAAATCGATCTAGGTATCTGTTCGCCTCCTCCCGTTCAGTCAACACTTCGTGGGAACAACTGTTATACCGCTTGCATGCTGGGGGGGCTAAGAACGCAAATGCCAAGAAAAATAGAAGGATGTTCGCCCACGCAGGCGATTTAGCGATTGCAACAATGAAAAGAATTATTGCTATCGCCCCTCCCATAAAATAAGAACAAGGTTTCCACCTTTTATGGCACCTCTTGCTGCAACAATATGACCGACAGCACGTGGCACAATCAGCTTTGTCCGGAGTTTTGTCGTCCTCGTCTCTTAAGCAACACAACGAACACGTGGTGGCCGGGCAACTGTGGTAGTCTAGTGGTACAGATGTTTTGTCGAAGGGGAAACAGAGCAAAAGCAATCCAAAAAACCCTAACCCATATAACCACCCAGTCGCAGCGCAAAGAAAAATGGTGAGTCCCAAAGTCCATTTCCCAACGTACCGAATTTGTTTTTGGGGTGCTGGAGGAGGCGCCATCACTGGCACTTTCTTTTTAACTGTTTTCTTGTCGCATGGACACCAGAAAGCAAAAAATCCGCACGGGAAACATAAAATTACCCACACCCAAGTACAGCAACCATGGTACCGTTTAACGCGTTCGACTTCGATCATGTCAGGCGAGCTACTAGGCATATTCACGCTGGTAATTGGACTAACAGGAATATAAGTGTTGGGGGCTACCCCGGGCGAGCTACTCGGCACATTCACGTTGTTAATTAGATTGATGGGGATATTAGCGTTGGGAGCTTGCGCTTGACAACTACCATTTGGTGCCATAACGTATTTTGCTGCCCCAGCATTTGGGGGTACTGATGCGCCGTCTTGAAAAACAACCATAACCGGGCGTGGTGCACTTTTTAAAATGGCTAAACATCCATTTACGTTATTTCCAGAAACATTTGCACCATTTATCGTCATTATTTGCATACCCTGGCGTACTACTCCATACGCCGGAGAACCAGGATCTACTAGTTTGACGCCAACACCTGCAAAGTGTGAAGAATGTGTCTTGTTAGATTAAATAATTGATTTTAATAAAAAAGTGTTTGGTGTGTATCACAAGAGACAGGACGAGTCCCAAACTAGAAATAACTTACCGCCTTCTCTTCTTGGGGCTAAACCAATTCCTAACTTAGGTCCTGTAAATTGCACTGAAACCATTGCACCCCCCGTGGGCACACTTGCCTGGGGTTGAATACTCGGCTGAACATGCACTATTGTCTGCTGATTGTGTATGAGGTTTGGAGCAGATGTAGGCTGCACTAGTATTTTTGATTTAGACTTTCGGGTGTCGCATGGACAACAAAAAAAGAGCAATCCGGCAGGGAAAAACAATATTACTAAAATCCAAGTACAGCAACCAGCGTACCGCTCGGTTGTTTCGGTTTCATGGTACAACGGCTGAGGATTCAGTGCTGGTTGTTGGTAAACTGGCTGAGGGTTCAATACTGGTTGTTGGTAGACTGGCTGAGGGTTCAATACTGGTTGTTGGTAGACTGGCTGAGGGTTCAATGCTGGTTGTTGAGGAACGGGCTGAGGACCGGGCTGAGGGCTGGGCGCAGTGGGTGCTGCTACCCTTTTTTTAACCTTTCGGCTGTCGCATGGACAACAAAAAAAGAGCAGCCCAAGAGGGAAAAATAATATTACCAAAACCCAAGTGCAGCAACCAGCATACGATTCAGTTGTATCAACATCAACATACGATACTCTTGCATTTGTGCCGACATCCGTTTCATTTGTGCCTGACTCGGGTTTGTATTTTTCAGCATTTTTTTCGCAACATGGACCCCAACAACCGCCATGGCGTTTTTTTGAGCAACAACACCCGCAAGCACAACAGAACGCTTCTGGTTCACCTTCGTCACTCAAATCATGTCGGCGGCCACCATCCCAGCACCCTTTCCTACAGCAACAACATATGCAACCGCGGCAGAATATAGCACAGCCTCTAATGCAACAGGCGGAACAACACTTTGTGGAACACCCACAGCAGTAACCATTACCGCACAATTTGCTGCATGGTACCTTTCCACATTTGCAAGCATTGTTGCAACATTCGCAGAGACCGTCTTCATCTTTAACACAGCCCCGACAACAGCACCGACGGCACCCGTAAGGGTCACGACGACAGCAGACGCAGTGTTTAAAGCAACAGTATAGTTCGGAATGACCGTTTTCGGCATTCCCCTGCTTCCCCCACCACGAATTTCGCCTTGATTTGGTCATCTTCATCAGCCTCTCTTTCTGGAGCAGTTTATCTTCTGAATATTCTTGCCTGGCTTTAAATGGGCGCTGGCAAATATTTACTCCATATGCATTATCAAGTATATATATAGTTGGGAAAACTATATAAAAGGTTATATAAAAGACAACTGGCAACAGTGACCTTCCAATTATCTCACCGCAAGGCATGGATGGATCTTCATCCCACGTGCCAAACTTCATGGTGCAATCAAACGGAGTCAATACTTTATCCAAGATAAGTACGTACATGTTCACAACGTAAATGTGCAGCAATACCGCAACAATACGATCGTCCCCTTGGCGTACCTTGTCTCTACCTTTTGGCGTATTTCTCCGCCGTAAGCACAGTTGCCAGACCCAGCAAGAAAAAACAATCACCAAGGGAAGGCAAGCATTGAAATGGACTTTCGTTTCCGTTTCCATTTCCATTTGGCATTCGGGGGACGTAACCATTCCTGAAATGTCGACGGACAGAAATCTCAAGAAGTTCAAAAATGACAATTTTATGACCGGGGGAATATGGGGCAATGAAATGGATGGCAAAATAAGATTGATCGATGTCACGTGAGACAGTAAAATACCTATCCGTGCCAATGTCCCCCCAGACGTTTTTTGTTCATAGGCCCCCATCTTTGAACTCCGTCGAGCTTTTTTTGGTCCAACGGTCGCCTTTGTTTCTTGCTCGTCCTTGTCTTCTTCTTTCTTTTGTTTTCGACCAAGCTCCTTGTATAAGTACGCATAGTACGCAGATATGGCCACTATACAAATTAGCCACTGAAAACTGCTGGCTATGCCTTCGGGACAAGGGGCGCAACCATCGTTTAAATTGTAAAACCGTTCTGGGCAATCTTTGCAACCAAACCCACTTCGACCAAAAAGGCAACTGCTTTCCTTCCCGCCAGGGCACCACTTTTTATACTTGCAATTGACGCATATGCGCAATGGCGAAAAATCCATTCTCGCGTCGTTTCGTTGGTTTGGTTGATTATTCCCCTCCCATGGTTCTGGTTTGAAACTTCCTCTTCCTCCGCAGCTTAATGTAGAATAAGATTTCGGGGTACGAAAACTATTACAATTTGACCCAGGGTCACACGCATCTTCGCATGAGTAAACTGTCTCATTGAAAGAACATTCGCTTGCTGACTTGGAACCTTTTGGGGCCCCTAGCCTGTGACACCAATTGTCCACTGCACAGAACTCCCCAGAATCCCAATCACAGTCAATTCTATTTCTACAATAACCGTATTCAGACTCCGCCGTTCGTTCACCTAATCTTATATTGTGTTGGGGTAGAATACCATTGCCATCTTTGCCACAATTATCTTGATTGATCTTAATGTTCGAATTTTGTTTTGTTGACTCACTGACCGGGATACAATTTTTCTTGCTCGTGTCATAACCTTCATAATTTCGTTGATTACTATTCAAACCCCCATAATAATAATTGTTCTTGTATTGATCAAAGTCGCAAGCTTGTAAATTACTGAACTGGTCAAACTTGCATTGTCTCGGTTCTGCTCCTCCTCCTGGACAATAATGGCTTTCTGGGCACAGCACACAATCCCCTTCTTTTTCTGCTCCTTCCGTATTTGTAATGGTTCCAGCCGGGCACGGAATCGAAGTATTGGAAGTAGGGCAATAATAGTTTTTCGGGCACTGTACACAACCATTGTCGGTTCTGTTATACAAGGTTCCAGCCGTACACGGTACACAATCTTCTTCTTTTCTTCCCCTACCCGTAGCTGTATAGGCCCCCGCTGGGCACGGTATCGAAGTATTGGAAGTAGGGCAATAATAGTTTTTCGGGCACGATACACAAACACCTTCTGTGAGGAGGGTCCCAGCCGGGCATGGTGTACAATCTTTTTCTGCTCCTTCCGTATTTGTAACGGTTCCAGTCGGGCACGGAATCGCAGTATTGGAAGTCGGGCAATAATGGCTTTTGGGGGCACGTAATACAGTCTGTAGCTCTCGTTGAGGAACAAAATGGAACACAATCTCCTACTGTTGCAGCTCCAGTAGTGTTAGTCATGAGCCCCGCAGGACACGGGAGTGAGTTGTTAGAGCCCACAGGGCAATAGTTATCTTTGGGGCACGAAACGCAGCCATACAGCCGTCCCTGGGGACGGGTTTTCTTGCCGGGACCATTACAATAATCTTGCACCAAAAAAGTTTGTGGCGCAGTTATCCACTTGTTTTTTCCATCAGACGATTCAGGCCCTTCCCAGTAATCAAACATTGTCCCATTTGTCCCATCGTCCGTTTCGACCTTCATCTTAGCGCTATTCCAACCATCACCGTAGTTATCCATCCCTTGGACCGTGACAGTAGTGCCTAGTTTCAGGCAAACCTGTTTATCATTTGTACACCCCCCCCCGTTGTACATTCTTCTATAATTGTCGAATCTGTCGAGTCAAGTAGTTTCCACCTCACTTCAGCGGGATAACTTCCCTTAATAAACGTAACCTTGGCCCGCACTTCATCGCTTCCTGCACAGGAAGCCCTCGAAAGGGCGAAGGCAGTGGTCCAGAGAAGGAGTAATAAATGCAGGCTTCTTTGGAACTTGTCCATGGTGAAACTTTTAGTTGGTTTAATTAATGTTTCTATCAGTCCGTGTAATACATTATTTCAATTCTATGAAATTTAATGAATTGGTATGAATTCGAATGCATTTTTTATTTCATTTGGATTCATTTGCATGCTACAGGTTTTCTCTTCGATCTTCGATTCCGATTCCCGCTGCAGGTTAGAGTTCGAGAGTTAGTTTATATAATAACCGAATAGCATTCAAGGAAGGGTGAAGAGCAGGTATTATAGCAGGTAGCAGTAGAATCCAAAAGGATGTCAGGAAAGGATATTGTTGTTGTTGGTTTTAATAATTATAGTCGTAGAGTTACTGTTAACTTTTACGGGCTATGTGTATTGGTATAATCCTATAGTTCATACTCGTATATTAGGGTTTCCAAGATATTATAGTAGTCCTGCCGTGATTCCTCGCTTAGTCTCGGGAAGAACTCCCAAAGCTACTGCAGCTCCAACGACGCCTAGACCACCAAGTGTAGCAACCGTTGAACGCTTCATTACTGTGGCAAACATTTTCGGTACCTATTCAATTCAGTATACTGAGTGAAAAATGCTTAGTCTTTCGTGCAAATGTTCGCGATCTTCGGACTAGAATCAATCAAGAACAATAACACTTATCTGTAAATTTCCGGGTGAGTATACTAGGCTATGTATATTTTATAATTTTTTTGTATTGACTACTTAGTCTATCTACCTTTTTATACTTCACTTCTCGTCTTAAAGAATATCGAGTATAGAACATGTGTGGACGGAAGTCCTCCTCCTTCCTTCGCGTACCAGGAGGTAATTCATAATACGCGCTCAGAAAAATCGGAAGAATCCCACATTTTTCAAATAATAATTGTTGGGTTTTAACATTAATACAGCATTAGTGATATTATTATATGTACACACACAATGGCGATGCCGCTTGAATATCAGCTGCTTGGTGGCAGTGATATTAATATTGCTGGCTAATCTAATTCTTGCTAATTTTTTCCTGGACAATAAACTAAGAAGCAATTAGAAAAGAAATATTCGTTTGCTGGTATTAATAGCAACAATTGTTTTGTTATCTATTCCTCGTAGACAACGTTAGAAACAACAAATAATCGCCTCTGCAGTCACGATTTGAAACTTTTTTATCTTCGCAGGGCATTGTAATTTCTCAATAAGATAAAAAGAAAAGAATTGGTTTCAAAATAAGAATGATATATTGACTTTTTAGTTATATATAAACATGAACATTGCACTGGAAAAACAACCAGCGAAAAAAGTAACGACACAAAAAGTAACACCATGGGCGGTTGAATCTTCGGACGGGGTAGATTACGATAAATTAATTAATGAGTTTGGTTCAAAGCGTATTGATAATGATTTGATTAATAGGATTGAGAAATTAATTGATCCAAAACCTATTCATCCATGGATTAAACGTGGTATTTTTTTCTCTCATCGTGATTTAAATAAGATTCTGGATTTGTATGAAAAAGGTGAAAAATTTTACTTATACACCGGACGTGGACCGTCTGCTGGTGCCCTTCACGTGGGACATTTACTTCCATTTATGTTTACAAAATGGCTTCAAGACGTGTTCGAATGTCCACTTGTTATACAATTAACCGATGATGAAAAATTTTTGTGGAAAGATATGACACTTAAAGAAACTCATGAATTGGCCATACCGACTGCTAAAGACATTATTGCGTGTGGATTTGATGTAAAGAAAACGTTTATATTTACGAATTTAGACTATATTGGACATCTATACCCAACAATACTTGAAATACAAAAAAAGGTGACACTTAACACTGCACGAGGGATATTTGGCTTTACTAATGGTGATAATATTGGAAAGCAAGCATTTCCAGCTGTACAATGCGCGCCATCGTTTTCAAAATCCTTTAAAGTACCATTGAAAGGTTTAAAAAATATGCCATGCTTAATACCGTGTGGTATTGACCAAGATCCATATTTTCGATTGACACGTGATGTAGCCCCGCGCATGAAATTGCACAAGCCGGCATTAATACATAATAAATTCTTTCCAGCACTGCAAGGTTCGCAAACAAAAATGAGTGCTAGCAATCCAAACACTGCTATTTACGTTACCGACACAGCAAAACAAATCGAAAAGAAAATTAACAAGCATGCATTTAGTGGTGGACAAGAAACGTTGGAGCTCCAGCGTAAATTGGGTGCAAATTTGGAGATTGATATCCCATATCAATGGTTACGATTCTTTTTAATGGACAAAGAACGTTTAAATGAAATTGGCACTAAATACGAAAATGGTCAAATGCTAACCGGGGAAGTTAAAACAGAATTGATAACTGTTTTACAAAAACTTGTTGGTGATCATCAAGCCAATAGGTCTAAAATATCAGATCAAGATGTGACGAATTTTATGCAGGTAAGAGAGTTGGAGTTTTGAGAAGGGTGCACGAATGTCGGGAAAAAAAGGAGAAACAATAACATAGACACAAGTATAT
>JACLAC010019090.1_pt1 | contig 10200 bp, 8 predicted proteins | sample 8027881 | NCBI WGS metagenome assembly JACLAC01 (sample SAMN15725517, study PRJNA655200) | protist metagenome | isolation source: fluorescence activated cell sorting (FACS) single amplified genomes of... | place: Spain: Blaines Bay Microbial Observatory, Mediterranean Sea | collected 2016-01-19 | reverse complement strand
CTCTCATGCATGCGGAGCAGTCATTCCGCGCGACGTTCTCGGTTTTCCTACCGTGTGTAGTCCGTCAGAGTGTCTGTAGTCCTGCTTCGCTTCAACATGCGTCTCAAATCCTGTGCTCTATTCAGCAAGCGTTCGCAAGGCAGTCGGCGATGTCATTGCATTATAACGCCAGACAGTATGATTAAATTAAAGCTCCGAAAAAGAGTACACCCTGTGCACATTGTCAATGCCTATGCCCATTGCCAATGGCAAAAAATTGTCGTAGGGAACTGTAATATACGATCTTCTTGTCGGAGCTCAGTGTTCTCCGCGGCGTCCTCGCTAGACCCTGATACTTGGTGTCCGACGACGCTGGCGAGCTATGCACGCTGCCTACGCTGGCTCCCACGCCCCCCATGCATGTCAAACAGCTCTCGATTTTCCGGAAGTCGAAGCAACTACCACACTCTTCTTCTTCTCCTGGAGACCCCCCGGCTGACACTATCGCTTCCCAGTTGTCCAAGAAAATCTCCACTTCGTAGCCGGTCGGGCGCAGATTCAACAGTGATACCACTTCGTGCTCGGCAAGCGGCGGCGCTTTGGACGACAAGGCAACTGGCCTTGCTTTCGACGATGACGACGAAGACGCTTTCGCAGATGAGGATGTTGCGCTGTTCGCAGCGACAGAAGCAGCGGTGGCATCATCTGAAGCGCAACACTCAGTGAGATGTGCCAAAAGCGTTTTCACCTTTTTGCGCAGCAACTTCTTGTGCTCCTGTAACACGGTATCGTCGATGGGTTTCATTGGCGTGACGTCTTCCTTTGGTGGCACGTCTTCATTTGCAGAAGCTTTTAAGCCCTCTTCCTCATCATTTAAGCCCTCTTCCGACGATTCCTCATTCTTCTTTTTTCCCGAGGAGGACTTTTTTCTTCCTGACGCGGCAGTTTCCAACCACTCCAACAGCGGCGTGATGGTCTCTTTTCCCTTCTCCGCCCACCATGCGTCCACATTGACGCGGACAGCCGCTGCCATGTCCTCGCATGCCTCACCATCCTCATCTCCCTCCTCTTCACCGTCTTCCGCCCCGCAGACCGTGTCGCGCAAGTATTTGAGTACGCCGTACTGACTGCGAAGCGTTCTGATGTAGCTTTCCTGTTGGCGGCCCGACAGAATATCCGGGTGGCTCCCGCGGGCCTCGCGCAGACGCGAAGGGCTCGTGATACTGGAGTTTGCCTCTCGTGATGCAGACGCCACCGCCTTCACCGCCTTGTCATGCCTCTCAAATTCTGTCTTCTTGCTACCGATCTCCTTGGCTAAGTGCAACAACACTTCCTCGTTCAGCAAGGAACCCTCCTCGCCAAGAATCTTCATCTTGCACTAGACTCAATAGCCCAGACTCGAACTGCATGCACTGTGGACTTCAAACGTTTGATAAGAGAGAAAGTTAGTGGCGAAGCTTCGTGAGACAATGAATCGATACTCACGTCAATACTTATACAACAAGAGTCGGTGTCTGCGGTAATGACAAGTTAGTACAGGGACAAAGTTATTAGGGATTGGTTTACTCCGGGGAAGTCGGGTTTCGACTTATTGAAGTACAATTCTAATATGCGGATCGGGAGAAGACTGATGGGGACGAAAGGCGACCGCGCCGTGCTGTTGATGGATTGTTAGATGACTCCGTGCTGTTGATGGATTGTTAGATGACTGATGGAGTGATCTTCCGTGCTGTTGATGGATTCTTAGCCGTGCTGTTGATGGATTGTCCGAATGTGGATCATAAAAGACAGAAAAATGACTGTACTGGAGTGACAGGAAAATCGTCATTTCGTCACTGCAATCGACGAGAAATTGTAGATACCATCCATTTCTTTTGGATTAGTGCCCTGTCCGTTACAACCTATGCTGCTGCATGCCGATAACTACGAAAACAATAACTCTCGCGCAGGAATACGTGACGCCGGGATGACTGTTGCACTGTGAACACATGAGTCCTGCTACGCTTTTAAGCTGAAAACGTGAGATAAACGTCACTTGTGTCTCGACTTACTGAAATCGATTTGGACCAGAGCCCGAGAACCGTGCGCGAACCGAAACGAAGAATTGATACCTCGCGCAAACAGATAGAGACGCAGGTTCGGAAGAATTCAATCGATCTTATGGAGACTGACGCCCCATCTTATCTATGAATCCTGCAAAAAATGATACACCCATATCACAAACCGCTGATAGACAAAAAGATAAACAGAGGACAACAGATACCGATATCAACAGACGATAATGTTATGAGCAAAGCTTGACTTAGATCACACCGGAGGACATGGGGACAATACTTCCAAACCAAACGAACTCCGCATAGCGCGACTGACTCGTTGAAAATCCGTCGAACGATCCAACCTTTTTTTTTTTTCGCTGTATCTTCGACCGGGGCCGAAGCTGTCATGCGGTCACAACTGAATTCAGTTTCACAACGATCCAGCCACTGATTGCTTTCAAGCCAGGTGACGCGTAACTGACATAACACTGAAACTAATATTTATATTACAACTTCTAATCTCACTGCCCCAGGCGCGCTCATTCACGAAAACTTAAACCACGACTCGCGCCAACGACTCAACGCATTTGTTAAAATGCCTGACATCCATGGAAAACGTCAACCTACTACCGTGACTTTGACCAAAACCGAATGACACGCCTCAACCGAACGTATGATTACCAACCGAAATGAAATATCTGCTTGAATGAAAACAATTTTTGATGGGGACTCTAATGCCACTCAACCTACGCGCCACTGGACTCTTGCTCACCTAATTTTCGCCGTAACGTATCTTCGAGCAAGATCAATTCCGAAAATAAGTGTCACGTGGGGACAACCGCCTTCAACGTGTCTCGCCTCGTCGCTGCTTCGCCAATGAGCTCACTGACTGTCACTGTCACTGAGCCCCGACCCGCCACACAATCAAGACACGAATCAAATAGTCGCGCAACGAACCAACCGGAAAACCGAATCCGATCGCCCACTGACTTCACTCACTGAATGTCAAAACGAATGGCACGAAAATCGGATAAAATTACGGGCCTGAAACCTGCCCAAAACTACGTTAGAAAAATTGAAACCCCGAGCCCGGGCCGCCTGATACCCTGGACACCCTACCGCACACCCAACCCGAAGAGTCTCGCTGCGCTGAAATCGCAACACCAACAGAATCGAAACCGCCCGCCAGGAGCTGCCTAGCCGCGTCCGCCTCTGCATATGAAAACCGTAGCCGCGACCCCCGTGCCGATTGCGCTCCGCGCCGCATTGCTGCTTGGCCGGATGGTAGTGTAACTTGAACCCGCCTGACGCGTCATGCGGGAAAGGAGTTTGCCAAACCCACATACGAAGTGGTCGATGCGTTTGAGAGCAGCGAGGTGGCCTCCTCGCGCAACCAGATCGACGATGCGCGCGGAAAATGTTCTCGCGCGATTTCCGATGCGACGTAACCCCCGGCCAGATCATTCGGGGCTGGCCGTTCTCCCAACGATCCGATCCCGAAAATTGATCAAACCAGTCGACGCCTGCTCCCCGGTTGCCGCTCCGCAGGCCTGCGACGCGGGCTGGACCGTCCGCCCGTCGCACGGCCCTTACACCTGATCCGGGGCACACTGGCGGCGCGGGTTTTGCCGATTCGGACGCGCGCCGCGGTCGCCTCAAGGCATGTGGGCGTAACCGCTCCCCGGAAGCCAAAAACTAACCTGCAAGTGCGAAGTCGGATACACGAAGTACTGATAAGCTCGCATTAATGTGTGTCTGTCATCAATCTTCTGAAATTCAGAATACCGTTTGGAATGGGTCCAGGGCCACTGATCTACAATGCAACGTCTGATTCCCAATTTACTCCATCACTGCCACATTAGTATTTTTGTTGGTGCATGAGATTTAGTGACTGGAACCCGTCAACATGTCTCGCAGAACACGATAAAGGACCACGTTTTGATACTGCCACATCGTAGTAGAAGCCATCAACAGCACGGACGTATACTATTGTTAGACTTAGAGGACGTATACTATTGTTGATTCCGTGCTCGAGAAGTCACGTGCTCGATTGCTCGGTTGTGCCGACACTCACACACGCTCTGCAAGCAAATTCGGAATACGTCCTGAGTCAATGACAGAAAACTGATGCCACACAAATGACAGGGAGATTATCATTTCGCCACGACGGCACGACGATAGAACTGCAGAAAATGTAGGCACCATTTCTTTTGGACTACTGCGGATCACTGCATCTTCAAGATCAAATAAAGTTCCGTAACACTCGCTGCCCCTCAGTCTGCTGCTGCATGCCGAAAATTACGCAAACAATGACTCTCGCACAGGAAATGAACACGGGACGGCGGGATGCCTGTTGCACTGTGAACATACTGAAAATACTCTTCCATGACTGCTGCGTTTTCTGAGCTCGGGAAACGTTAGATAAATGCGCTTCCGTGACAGAAATCAAACGACATTGGAGTCTCGGTTTACTGAAATTTGACGAACCGAAACGAAGATCTGATACTTCGCACATAGATGTAGAGACGCCGACTCGGAGAAATCAATCTTGTAGAGAATGACACCCTACCTATGATTTGAACCTCGCATGAAATGATGCCAACACATCACAAACCGCCGAAAGACAAGAAGAACAACAAACGAAATGACGCCGGATGACGATGCCCAACCAATCAAACGAATACTTTCGACTGAGGAAAACTAAACTTGTTGAGATCACACCGAGAGGACAGACACTCCACTTTGCGAGGCGGACTGTTCGGAAACCGCAAGCCAATCCATGAATCAATGCTGTAGTTTTGAGACACGTTAAAGACTGAACTAGTGAATCGCACCCTCACTCACTGCCCCGCCGCGACAACTGAAATTCACGACGCGACGACCCCGCCCGCGTACGTTACTATGTAACTATGATTGGGATTCAATTCACGACGCCCGACCCACCGACGGCCCCGCGTACGTTACTATGCCTGACGCCCAATGAGAGTCCCATTGACTTTTTACTTTTATTGCAATTTAACGATCACCATCACGGAAGACGACAACCTACTACTAAGAATTAACCTACAACACAATCACACGCCGCGACGCATGCAGAACTACCGCCGGGAAATATTTGCTCCCATGAATGAGACTAGACCTCACGAAACGCATACAACGCCTCCCGAGGACTTGTATGACACTCCACCGACGCGCCAGTGAACTTACTCCCTGGAGAAAACTCTGAGCCAATTGCACATCCGGGAAACGCTAACGCATCAACGAATCGCTGAGCCAATGAATCCTGCGGCGAACCTGACTCACCGGAACAAAAAAGAAAACCTGAACCAGAGACCACGACCCGACCCCGGGAGCCCGCCTGCACATGAATTCGAAAAAGCCCCCGGCCGCCTGTGCGAGACCGATCCGGATCCGGACGCACCCACGAACCGAGAAGGACCTGCCGCCGACGTGCGGACGCTGTGGATCCTGCAGAGCAACGACGGGCTAGATTGGACGTCCACGAAGGGCTCGCCAGGCACCTCTTCGTAGCGGTCCACTTTTTCCAAGAATTCCCGCGCTCTGCATCCATGTGGATATTGCCGTTCATGCTCCAGCTTCAACGACGTGCGCCGCGGCCGATCGGCGCGACGAAACCTCCTGCGCGCCAACTGAACATCGCCTTAGCCCCCCCGCGTCGGCTCATCCCGTTTTCCGCGTCGGTGCTCATCCGGCAACACCGATGACGCGCCGAAACAAATGTGGCCCCAACTGCTTCGAGAATTCCAAAAATTCACCTGCAAATGGAAAGTCCGATCGCCCAAGATGTCTGGCGGCACTCTGCGCAAATCTGGGCCCGGCACTCGTTGTGAATTTGTGATCTAAATAAATCAAATAAGTTAATGCGCACTCATCGTTCGATGGAAATGTCACTGGCTGAAAGTGAAACCCCCCCGTGCCGTACGTCGTCCAGAAGACGATACAGGAGTATTGACCGGCATTGCAATATCATGGACCAACTTCGGAGGCTTCTGCCCCTTCGGAACCATATCATGCACCTCAGACTGACGTTGATACCGCCCTTCCGACATTTTGATTTTCTTTTTCACAAATAAGTGACAATGACAGATCACCCTCAGACTTCGCCCGGGCCAACACTGGCAACACATGCTATTGCCCATGAGCAGTCGCAACGCGCATGATCTCTCGTGCAACTTCGTAGATCTTCTCTTTCCCATCGTTCACGGAAAGCTCCGCTTGAGCGATGCGCTCCGAGACCGAACCACGATCTTTGATGCGATACGCGATGTCTCCCTCCTCGTGAAGCTTCCACGCTATGCGACGGCTTTCTTGAACTTTTGGCGTTGAGCGCTTTTCCATCGCACTTTCGAACTCTCTCAGAGCCTGCATCAAACGACGCCTATCTCCACGAATATTCGAAGACAGACACTGTCCCGCATTCGTGTTTTCGCAGACTGTAGGAGCTGGTGTGTTCGACGCAGCAGGAACCGCCGTCTTGTCCCCCGCATCAGTGACCACCGCCGTCGGCGTCGCATGCGCCTCGTCTCCAGCGACGCTCTCTCCTGCCTGAGCTACCTTTTTCTCCAGTCTTCTGCGCGCTTTTTTGCCCAAGTACACCTGCTGCCGCGAGGCTTTTAAATCCTTCACACCAGGCGACACATCGTCTGTGCCGAGCCTTCCTCTACGAAACTCCCCTGTACTCACCAAGGCCTCACCCAGTGACACGGCATCCAGAAGAGCTTGATTAGCGCCCTGACCCTTGAACGGGCTCATCGGGTGAGCTGCGTCTCCGATCAGCGTCACGCCTTTTGCAGTGATGTTGGATGCATTCTGGTACATATTACACTTTTTATGCACGGAGTAGAATCAATGGCAGAAAGATAGCATTCTTTAAAATAAAATGACCATGGCTGCATCGAGATCATCTCTTCGTCACACCATTCCACCACAAGTAGCACGTTAAAATTAAGATCTTACTCCTGCATGATTATACAGTGAGCACGCCTATTATACTCCAATTGACTTATCGACAAAAATTCTGACTCGTGTAGCGTATCAAAATCGTGAAATACCGAGTTCGCGTTCCTTCCAGTAGTCCGACCAAAATGTCGATCTCCAGACGTTGGCGTCAGCCTCGGATTTCCCGCCCATGTCTGCAGACGAACAGGACGAAAACGGCCACGACTCCGCCCCCCGATCGTACACCGGTGTGGCAGAGATATTCTCCCATTCACTACCGCGCAACATACCCAGCACCGGCTCATGCCATCCACTGCACACTTCTGTTGTCAGATACTGCAGCAGCTCCACCTTCCTTCCTTCACCTCTCTCGGCCCAGTATTCTGCAGTGGCCCGTTCGCAGGGAAACGAGAGCTGCCAGAATACCTCGTTCTGCGTGAACGGCATCGCGAACATGCGCACGCGAGACGCTTCGTCGATCGACTGCCAAGTGAGCCTGTCGTACAAATAATGCTCACCGTTTTTCGTCCACCCGAGAACAACGAGCATGCCGAGGTACGTAACATCGTCGTTTCCTGCGACGACCCGGGACTCACTCGCCTGCTGCGGCACCATTGCCATATCATCGACCTTCAATGCATCGGCATGTTCATTGCGTTGGAAGTCTGAGAACATCTGCTGGCGTACCCGCGAGAAAATTCCATCGGCACCGACAAGCACTTTGCATCGCACTGTCAGCGTCTGGGGCCTCATCTGTCCAGTATCGGGATCATGTAGCTCGTCGGCAACAACATGTGTCTTGCTCGCCGTTCGATCGAACTCCGCAACGATCGGGAAAGGATTGTCACAAGACTCCTCTGTGTGCTTGTGCATCTCTTCTGTACAAGTATTTTGCGTCGTTCCGATAGAATTCACCACGCCAGACGAAGACGGGGACGGCGCAAATCGCTGATCTTGTCGGTAGTGACGAAAATTCCATCCCCACATGAGCGGACCATCATCCTGGGCGCCCAGCTTCTCTTCGTCGTCGCAACACTCGAGTAAATCGTCGAGAAGCAGCTCTCGGAGTTTCTGTCGCGGCAGGTGGCAGTTGTGCGATTTGCTGCTCTTCGCAGAGTTGTTCTGCTTTTTGCTAGAAACGCCAGCACTATTTGGACAACTGACGGTTTCTCCGCTCGCGTTTCCCACCGCGTGATTTACCGCTCGCCCGAACGCCGACACGAGTGTGCCATCCTTCAGAAACACCAAATGCGCATCGTTGGGCGTGTCTAGCTCCTTGATCTTCTCCTCTAGACCGAGTTTGCGCAACGCAGTTGAGCCCTGCTGCATCGTCAGCCCGTAACCTTGCTGCCGCTCCGCGAAGGAGCCGTCCTTTTCGATAACCACGAAAGATATCGGAGCACTGGCGCTTTGTTTGTCGTCGCACTGTCGCAAAAAGAGTTCTCGGTTCCATCGTTTGAGAAACAGGCCTAGAGCGCACCCACCGACACCTCCACCGATCACGCAGACGTCGACACTTTTCGCTACCGACGTCATTTTTCCTTGTCGGAAGAACAGTCTTCGCAGGCAACAACACAAGGATGAGACAACACTCAATCGCTCAACTTGTCTAGTGGCAGTACTGCAGTAACCCGACTGTACTCTTCACTGAGACACTTACTAGACCTCCGAAGTACTAACTGCACACGCTCTCTGGCCCAGTCCCTGTTGCTTGAAAACCGGCGACGACAAACTTGCGCCGGTGCCGAAAACGACATGCTAGGCCGAGTATGTCGTCAACATCAGATAGAGTGCGTCGAGCGCATCTCCGTAGGTCCATTTGGCCTGCTGTAGTGTTCCAATTCAGGTGTTTGAGAAAAGCTTCCATCACTTGCATGAATTTCCTTTTGCATAATACGCTTAGTGTGCCGCGCGTGCTGCGAAGATCTGATGTCATTTCTCATGAACGTGGTGCGGGGATTTCGAAATTGAGAAGATTTTGTTCGGTGGGATCTATCATCTCGTTCTTGAAAATAGGAGTTCCACTTGCATTAAGGACTCTGGCCTCTCGTATTCTCGCCAGCTACAGCTGCAGAACAATATGCACAGCGTTGAATAGCTTCTTGATGGTGAATGTGGCTCAAACGTGCACCACGCGCATTAGTCATCTTTTGTCTTCACACAGGCGACAAACGCAAATCTGCGATTGCTGTTAATTTTGTTCTACGTTGATTCCCATACGTTTCGTGCCATAGCACTCTGCGCGCAACATCTTAGTGTGGCACCCACACACCAATTGCCCGATATCCCCCACAAGCGTCGTCAGCTTTTTGCTGCCTCGTTCGTTCACTAGTTCTCGATCCTGCACTGCATACTATTGCTCAGCCACAATATTTTCTCCGCAGATAAGCACCCCGTCTGTCAAATATAGCAGAGACGCAGGTTCATAGACGCCCGTCGCTGAGTAAGGGACCCTCGATTCTTGAGGGCGAAAGCTCCATGCAACAAATCGAGATAGTGTAGTTGCAAAGCTCACAAGGATGGACTCATAAAATTTTTTGTTGAAGGTTCGTTCTTAGCAAACAAAAATGACACACCGAACGTGACCCCTATACAACTTCTTTGAGTGCAGAAGAACTTCGCTGTCAGTCTGATGGAAGTACCAAGTACCCTGTACAGAATACACCGCTGACGAGCAGCGTAGCGTCTAACGCGTGTCATGCGCAACCATACTGACGCCACGCTGCAGTGTTGTCGTCGTTCGTTCTTTCGATCCATTTGTACACTCGAGTTGGCATGCCCGATGACGCATCCCACCCTACGTGTTAGTAAGAGTCTAAGACAACAATAATGCGAATTCTCCAGTCCTCGACTCCCCCAACGACCATGTTGATCGCATGCTGACTCCTCACAGATTCTATGATAATGCGGCGCTGCTGACAATTCGTAATACGATCAACACCCAACGGTCAACGAGCCGCCCACTTCTCATAATTTCTGCTTCAAATTTCACAGATCAGCCTCCTTTCGGACGCGATCCTCACAGTGCTTGTGTCCAATCCAGAATCTGCTGAAAGCCGCTGCGATTAAGCGATTCATCTGCACAATCAGGACTGCTTCTTTAGCTGCCGAATCGGGGGCCGCAACAACGGGACCTGTGGACATGAAAAGTATTAAACTCTTACATCCAATTGCGTAAATGCCACTAACTCATGAGTGTTGTGTGTCGAGTGAAGGATACCAATGT
>JACLAC010017753.1_pt1 | contig 10201 bp, 16 predicted proteins | sample 8027881 | NCBI WGS metagenome assembly JACLAC01 (sample SAMN15725517, study PRJNA655200) | protist metagenome | isolation source: fluorescence activated cell sorting (FACS) single amplified genomes of... | place: Spain: Blaines Bay Microbial Observatory, Mediterranean Sea | collected 2016-01-19 | reverse complement strand
AATAAGATACAACATGTAAAAATGGAAGATGAACGCCAGGGACTATATCAGCATAAAATGCGATAATCACAATGATCACCTCACATGGTCGACTCCGCTGGCGTGAGCGCTCAGACAGAGACATAATTGAAAATGAAATGAACTAAGAAGAACAACTCACCAAAGGCGCCGCCGGCTGGAGGTTTGTGGCGTCGGTCGGAGATCGTCGCCGGAGATCGTCGCTGGAGGTTTGTGGCGTCGGTCGGAAACTAACTTTGCTCGAATTTTTTCAAAAAACCCGAAGAACATTCCCGCCGCGCCCGTAGTAGTAGATACACACCCCGCCGCGCTTCGCTGCGCGTCCTGCTCACTCGCCCTGCGCTGCTGTTGCGGTTGCTGCTGCTGCTGCTGGTCGAGGCGCGGGAGGAGGAAGTCGCACACGGGGATTTAGGTTTTGTTCACATTACTAGATAATAGATTACGTTCATCCTGCTCGTTGGGGCGGTGGTCGAGCACCTAATGTATAATTTTCACAGCATTGATTCAGAATTAGTAAGCCAAGTGTAGAGCCGATATTGTTCAGAGAGCACGTATTTGAATTTGAGTAGGTGCGGAGGTGTGGTCGTAAGAATAAAAACAACGTTTTTCACTCGACGCTTTACACTTACAGGAGTCTAACTGTAACTACAACAACTAGAACTAAATCCAGAATATGCATACTATACAAAGTTCGAGACACGAAAACTCACCCGAAAGCGCCGCCACCCCCGGGGATCGTCCTCTGGAGGATTTTTGGGCCGGCTGAAAACTCCAAAGAAATACTTCGAATTATCGCCGCCCGTAGTAGTAGCTACCCGCCACGCGCTCGCTGCGCTCCGCGGCGTCGGCGAGTCACGAAGCTGTTTCTGGTTCTGTTCGTCTCGATTTGTTTTTTTTTTCTTTTTTTTTTGTCTGCATCTATGACTATGATTGCCGTTTGTCTGATACAACAAGTCGCACGTCACTTATTTTCTTGTCCTTGTCCTTGTCGTCTACGTCGTCATCGAAATTTTTTTTCGAAGTTTTCCTCCTCTCAAAACATAACAAGTCCTGCACCTGCTGCTGCTGCTGCTCGTCGCGAGCTCCCGCGTCAACTCTTCAAAAAAGCTTAAAAAAGAGGTGACGGGCTGGTCTCGACGGTCGGTAGTGCGCGACTTTACTAAGTATGTTTTTTGGGTGGCGTAGCCGGCGCCGGGCTCAAGTCCGTCTTTCTCTTCGATGAAATCACACTGCAGTAGATGCGAGAAAGCGCTAGGCGCACGTTCGACATCGACTACATTGTAGACTTCATTTGTTCACGTTTTCACATTATTTATTTATTCTCTCTCCACTCTTAGCTGTGAAACAGAACTTTGTACGGACTACATATTGTAGTGGATGGTTGGAGGTGGTGCGTGATTATAGTTGTGTTTGAGAAGGTAGAATACACGCCGTATACGAAACAAAGAGCACATCCCAAATGCGTACAACGAAAGACTGAAAACGGTTCAGATAAGAATATAACACTTGCGCCACGACATGTAAACACGAGTAAAGTAGCACCGGTTATTAAAGCGAAATGGTAAACAAGCGTGTACAGGCACTCAGTTAGTACATAGTTAGCAAGCTTTAACATCCAATAATTTTGTCAAGTGGAATTCCATCCATCGCGACGAGTCGCTTGTTCAAAAAATCGTACTAACGGTATAGATGTCCATCTTAATTTGCATATTCTCTACAGCTATACAAGCAGCTCCTTCTACTTCCCTCTTCAGCTGACGAGCCCCACGTGAATAACGTGTCCACCTCTTTGGTATTAAATGCTCACTTACCCTTCCTTCCCCTCGCTGCTGCTGCTGGCTTCTTGCTCTTCGAGACCGAAGTCGGGGTCCTTGTCATCAAACAGCTCGTAGATGTGGCGCAGCTCGCCTGGAGTTGTTCTTGTTAGACGACAAGGACCCGGATTTCGTTAGATGACATGACAGATACGATATTGCTACACAACTGCAAGCTCGAAATGCTTGCAGTTGCAGAGTGAAAAAGGCTTTTTTGTTGATCTTGATCTTGAAAGTGTAAATGATAACGAACACGATGACTAGAGAGCAAATTATACAGAGCGGCGATGAGTCCAAGCACTTCCAGAGCGCGCTAGAGAGCGAATATAGAGCGGCGATGAGTCCAAGCACTTCCAGATCACGAAAATGATAATGATCACGATAATGAGAGGCCATGAGTCCAAGCACTTCCAGAACGCGTTTTTTTTTCAAAGGCGTACCGGTACCCGTCCGGCACAAACTTCGGGAGAAACAGAAACTTCGGGGCGCGCTGTTACATCGAGTTCGCAGCTGCGAGCAGTTTATCTTTATGCAGCAGATCCAGGATTTTTACGGTGTTCAGGTATGGAAGAGAGGTCTGGGAGGGAGGCAATGACGCACCTACTTTCATGTCTGCTCAGTCAGAGTTACGCGTTAGAACAGCTTAATAACTCAAACTCACCCAAAGTCCGCTCAAAGTCGATCGCCATCTGATGGAGTTTTCCGGCCGCGGGGTCGTACACCATCCCGTGTATCCGCGGCTGCGTGTACCCGTACGGCGACTCGAACTCGCCCTCCACGATGAGGCTCTTGTTGGACCCGCTGCTAAGCGTCCGACTCAACTTGTTCACCGGATGATCCGCGTTGCCGTCCAAACCTGGCGAAGTGCCCCCCGCAGCCTGTCACTCCCGCTGCGCCTTCATGTTACTACGCATAAGTTTTTCTTCTCCTCTTCTGCACCACCGCCGTCTTGAAGATGTTGATGCACTGCTCCACCACGTTGAGTTCGACCAAGCGTCTATGTCTCTTGTCCAAGTCCTCAATCTAGTCGAGCTCCTTCCTGTTCAGCCGATAGACGTCGCGGATGTTGCGCAACCAGTTCTCCAAAGGGGGCGAGTGGTCACTAGTTGCGCATGGCAGCGCGGACTCCACCGCAGTCGTAGTGCCCGCAGACGATGATGTGCGGCACCTCCAGCACGTCCACCGCGTACTGCAGCACGCTCATGCAGTTGATGTCGTTGCCCAGCGCCTGGTTCCCTATATTCCTGTGCACGAACATGTCGCCCAGGTTGACGCCTGGATGGAGTCATGACGATGGGGCATTAGTGCCAGGTGTCAACCTTAACCTCGGCGACACGCTCGTGCACTCAAATTCGGTGTTAGCGTCAGGCGTCTCTACTCATGATCAAAGCGAAAAACGGCGTTTTGATTTGAAAGTCTAAAACTAAATTAAGTAGCGGAAATCGATACATCTAGTCAACATTAGTGATGTTCTTTCAACTGATACGTCACCAAGAATCTTCTCCCCGGTGACCCGCGAGTCCGAGCACCCAATCCACAAGTACTGGGGACTCTGGTTGTCACTAGAGCTTTTCAAACGGGTTGTCACTCGAATACTTCTTTCAAATTTTTTGGCGCCATCACTCGTTCTTCTCTAATAAATGAGTTAAATTTTTGGGCGGGCGGACAGTGGAACTGGAGCTGGAAGTGCTAGCATTGATTTTGGTTCCGTCAGTGCTGTCCCTGTCGCCACTTGATGCGCCGCAGAATGACCGCGTCAGCACGCCTCGGTTCAGACTCATAGAAGACGCAGCTGAGTGCACTGCCACAGGAATACACGCCTCTTGGTTGCCGCTCACGTGACGCGAGAGCAGTCAGGTCCGGGAGGACGCAGCGCGCGCGCACTGCGCAAGACTTGGTCGTAGCAGCGCTGACGCTGCTGCATTAGTGGCACAGGAGAACATCATTAGGTTGCAGTTACACGAGTTACTTGCTCCGTCTTTCATCGTAATTTTTTACACGGGTTGTACTCGTGTAGTACTCTAATGGTATTGTCTGCTAAAAAAAAACTCACTAAACGAATGCGGTTGATGAGATCTAATGCATTTTCAACGACAAAGGAGATTTATGACAACGATCCTCCCAAATAAATTGACAAAGTTTCACACCAACTCGCCATCATTTTCATTACTCAACTTTATCAGCTAGAGCGACATACTCAGGAGACGCAAATCAGAAATGCGAGTATCGGATCATTCTGATGTTTTTCGTCATACACGTAGTCTACCGTAGCAGTTCTTGTTGCAAGTTCTAGTATACCTATGATGTCGTAGCGCCAGAAATATCGCAAAAACAGTTATCAACAAACTTTGGTCGATGTCGATGTTGCCGTAGTGTACAAGTACAAGAACGGAGTGTTTCCAGTCCTCGTTCTGTAGAAATTCGTTTCACTTTCAATATAGGTTGAATACTTAGTTTACGTACACGTTCATCAACGTCTCCTACAGCCCAAAGACGCCAGTAGTGCAACTTCGCACTTCTTGAAATTTTATGCAATTTCCACATTACCTGCTCCTTAGTCCTCGCCACTCACTTTTCCTTTACCCTGGCCTTTCTTTCCAGCACCTTTGCCTTTCATAAACCAGCGCCAGCCCTTGCCTCTGCCCTTGACCGCGGATCTCTCCGTCGCCCGCGCCTGCGGGTCCTCGACCGTGTGCCCGGCCTGCCCTGCGTACACCCTAAATTCCGACCAGTTGGCCCAATAGTCCGGCCCATCGATAGGCGCCTCCTCCACCGGCTCTACCGGCGGTGCCGCGGTCGCCTGCGCCACCCGCCGGATCTGCGGCGATGGCGGTCCGATCGCCAGCAGCTCCTGCGAAATCGACTCCTCCGGATCTGGATCTTGATGTACCACGGCCTCCTCCTCTCTCGTTCTTGCACCGTCAACAACGTCTACATCATCCACGTCCACGTTGATCTGCACCCCAGCATTCGGCCGCTGCCAGGTGTGCCCGATATACGCATTACATTGATCGACGTGGTCCCTCCAACTTTGGTACTCGCGCTCCCACATCTAGGCTCGCCGCTCGTGCTCCACAATCTTAGCCCTGAGCTCCGCGTCGTGCCGCTCGGCGGCGTCGACCTGAGCGAGAAGCCTCGCGCGCAGCGCAGATTCATGTCGCAACGCCTCGTCGGTGTCGGATCAGCCAGTGCCACTACCGGGGCAGTGGCTGTGCTGATTGCGATTGGCGGCTTGGTTCTGGTTGCCACTAAGAGAGTGCGCATGCGGTCGCGGCGGTATCCTGCGCGGACTGCTCATCGCGCCTTGCGCTTGCGGTGGATTTCTGCTGGAACTACTCGTCGCGCCTTCCGGCACGTGCGCGCCCAAATTTTCATCGTAATAGGTCGCCGGCGCGGCCTGCATCGCGGCCAGCGCCTGCCGCGTCGCCAGCTCCTCAGCTGCGTGCTCTTTGATCAACTCGCACTCGTGGTAAGGCAGCGTCAGGCCCATCAGCCGCGCCCTCTCAGCATACCACGGCAGTCCTTCACCCGTCTCGCGGTTCTTCGTCTTCAGCTCCTCGCTCAGCATGAGCCGCTCCACCTCCTTGCCCTTCCGTTTTTTCTTGGCGGCGTTCAATTTTGACTGCACGTCATTAGTCGCGCCCATCCGGCGGCTCACCCACATAGCCTTGGCAGGCATCCATGTGTCCTTGCACCTTTTTCCACACAAACTCGCTATTGATGTCCTCGATAATGCCGGCCCGCAGCTGCTGCACCAGCGTGAAGAGCTCGTCGCACTCCTCAGTTTTATTCCGTAGTTGTTCCTCCAGCCGCGCGTCACTATCACTATCATTGGAGCGCTGTCCATCAGCAGCCGCCGCCTCCCTCGCACCAGCTTGGGCTTGAGCTTCCTCGAGCTGCTCCTGCAGCTCATAGATCTCTGAACTCAGTTCCTTGATCCGGTCCTCCAGCGGCACCGTCTAATCGTCCACGTGTTGGATGCGTTCCACCCAGTACTCGTGCATTTCTCACTCTCTCCTCTCTTCCAGCTCCGTCACTTCCGCCTGGTGCAGCGCAGCCTGCTCAGCCGCGGTCGCTTCCCGCTCAGCTATCGTAGCCTCCCGCTCGGCCACCTGCCGCCGCAGCTCCTCGATTTCCGACTGTTGCGAACGGTCGTTCCAGGCCCAGGCTTCCTTTGAAACACTGCGTTCAAACTCCTCGACCTTCGTCTTCTCAGCCTCCAGCTCGGCCCGCAGCGCGTTCACTTCCTGAATGCGCCGAAGACCGCTCGATTTATACACCTTGCTCTCGTTGTCCTTGCGCCTGTTGTCACGCTCATACTGAGCAGCAGTGCAACGCGCCGCGTTGGCCTCGGCGCGAAGCCTCTCGTTGTCCTCCTTGAGCGCGTCCCTTTCCCTCTGCAGATGAAGGCAGTAGTCGGTTCAGTCCTGATTCCGGCTGAGATGCTCGAACATCTACTCCGTCGCTTCCAACTGTTATTGCTTCTAATCCAACTCCTTTTTCTTCTGCTCCAGAGCGCTTTCCTTCTCTTTCATTCCTGCGTGTTTTTCCTTCCATTCAAACTCCAACTCACCGTATCACAGGGTCAGTCTACGTGCGAGCCGGCGAAGGGACGCGCTGTCGAGCGTCGACAGGTGTTCGTCGACGCGGCCCTCGTGGTGGTTTGTGACCGAGCGAACCAGCTCGATTCTCCTTGCCTCTTGCTGTTCCTCCTGCACAACCTCCTTCGTCTCGCTGCACCGCGCCCACACCCGGCCCAGCAGGTACTCCAGATCACGCTCGATCTCCGCCCTCTGCTCCTGCGTAGGTGGCGTGAAGGCGACGGCCTGCAGGTGCGCACTCTGCGTTTCCTGCACCACCGCGGTTCCGTTTGCTGGACCGGCGCTTCACGCTGCACCGCCGCTGCCGCGCTCCTGTTCGATTTAGGGCGCGTCTTGCAACTCGCGATCTCGCAACATGGACCGGATTTCTTGAATTTGACGATCGCGCAGTTCGTGCTCCTGTAAATTTATTTCATGGTCAGCCACAGCTCGATTGACGCCACCCGCGGCATCAACATCATCATCCGGAGATGACCTAGCCTAGGTCGACTTGGTCGCCTGGCCTTTAGCAATAGCATTCGGTTGCGAGGGAGATACTTTTTGTTCTTCACTTGACGCATGATCGCGCTCGCCTTCAGCGCTGCAGGCCGGTTGTGCCTCCACGCTTGATGGTACCAGCGACGCAACCGCGTCAGCTCTAGGCGCTCCGCCTCCGTCAAAGCGATCGTGAAGATCAGCCTCAATTGCATCTTGTAAGAGGACCTCCTGCATGAGACGCTATTGCTCTTCTTTCCTATGCCGCTTTGACTCTTCAAGCGCAGCCAGTGCATTGTCGCCCACGTTGCTCACCTTCATCATCTATTCTCGCTTTTTCACCTCTGCCGCTTTGTTCCTCGCCTCGCGCTCCGCCCGAGCCTTGGCCTGCAACTCCTTCATGTGCGCCTCGCGTTTCGCCTTCATCTCCTCGCGGTGCCTCTTGTGCTCGGCGTCGCGCTCCGCCGCGTTTTCTCGGATGTCCTTCTGCCACGCCAGGAAGTCTTCTGTCACGTGCTTCCTGCGCGCCAGCCTCGCTGCCTCCCTACGCTGTCGCTCGATATCCTCGCGGCGCTCTCACTCATCGCGTTGTTCCGAGTACTCTTCTTGCTCGTCGCCCTGCTTCTTGCTCTTCTGCGACTGCGCGGGTTCTACGGGAGCATGAACAAGCGAAGAACTGTGCGCCTCAGTACCTTGGTGCGAAGCCGCTACGGCCGCGTCCGTCGAAGCCTGGTCCCGAACTCCTTGTAAGTTCAGACTCGGCACGACCAAGGCCTCAGCGCGTGCCTGCAAGGACTCGGCCCGATCCCCGAAAGAGTTGGCCAGCGCCAGCTCCTGAGCCGAAGCTGTCGGCGAGGGCGCTCTGGAGGGATCGTCCAGCATCTCAATCGCACTAGCGGACGCGTCGGCAGGTCTTTCGGATGCGTCGTCATCCTCCACGCGCTCAGCAACTTCCGCGCCCCGTCCTCCTTCGTGATCATGAGCTTGAGCGTAGCCTGGGGCTCACTCCTGCGGCGCGACAGCATGCGATTCCGAGTTTGCGTCGAACCTGAGCGGTCCACGCGCAGCGACCTCCACCTTCCACGTATCCTCCGCTAGCCACGCTGGGATCGGCGGGAGCGGCTTTTCACCGTCAGGCTGATCGGCCATTATGGGTATCCGTTGATGAATTCGATGAATTCCAAATCCTACGTTACGTCATGAGAACTGAAGTACACTCTGTCAATAATCAGTAGACAGTCCCGGGTCCAGAGGCAGAATGAAGTGTAGATTATGCAGGGTTACAGTGACGTCATCGTTTGTTTGGAAAGCAGTGAATGCAGTGTAAGTACAATGAATACGAAACGACGCTTCCTGCAAGCGCAGTGAAGTAATTGTTGAAGGAACTACATCTCTCGCACTCCCTCGGCCAACACATTTACGACGTACAAACACAGATTAATGGTCAAGTAGGTCAATTCTCTCCATAGCTTCTCTTCGTCTACGATAAGATCTTCCCATCGTGAACAATGACAATCAAAGACAGAACTATAAGGTTAAGGATTGCAGCATCTGTATCATTTGTTTCGCATAATTCACCGCTTCCACCGTGGCGAGGTGCGAATGCAGAGCTGCGCCGTCGTTCCACGTTCTAATGTACCTTCACCGAATTTTTTTTCTAATTCCTTCTAATTTTAGATTTAGACCGTGCTAGAGCTTGACTTTTAAAAATTCTTTAGTGTTCGACGTGTTCGCATGATACCCATACGCCATACTTCTCATACTCATATGTCCACATCTTATACGCATCGTCTCATGGTGCCCTCAGCGCATAGAACCTAGCACTCATAGGTGTAGCGTCGCGCTTGCCCTAGCCAGCGAAGTTTTTCGCGGCCCTTGATCTTATTGCCATTGCCATTGAGTCTGACGATTCGTGTTGTCGATTTTGGACAACCTGTTTTCATACTAGTACATCAAAATTCTAATTCGTGACCGCTTTCTAATTATGTTCAGTAGCGCTCCTGTGTTATAGTGTTACACTTACATCTTTCTAGTAGTACAGCACAAAACGAAATCTAAAATACTTCACGCGGTAGCGGTAGGTGTAGTTGGTGGTACATCAAAATTCTCTAGTGCTACATGTCCTACCTCGTATGGTTATTGATATTGACGTGCTGGAAAATGTCTTGACTAATTGGTGTCGTGAACGTGTAGTATCGATGGATATCCATCGAAGATGCGCAGGAAAATGTGATAATAATAATAAGGATATGCCCTTAACTCAGAATATCAAAACAGAAACTCGTGTTTGTTTATTATCCATCTATGATTCTAATTTGTATGTAGAGGTGCAGTATGACGATGTTGGAGTCGGCGATGGTGCAGGTGGTGCGCTACCGTGGTTACCGAAAACATTACGCTTCGCCTTCAGCGCTTGTCTCATTGTCATTCGCACCCGCCTGCTCACTGGTGGAAACCGTCTCGTAGGCGTTGATGCTTTCGCGTACGAGCTCCCTCGCACCCAGCGTGTCAAGCGCCAGACCGGCATTAGCGGCGCCCACGACCCGCTGCCGAAACTCGGTGCGCTGGCGCGGGCACCAGAACACTTCATCAGCTAAAGCATCTGCTATCTGCTTCACCACGTCGAACTTAAATCGCATGCTGTTGTGTACCTGCTCCGCCCGGCGGCGAGCGGCCGCCAGCTCGCCTTCCACCTGCGCAAGCTTGGCGCCCAGCTCCACATTTTTCTTCGAAAGTTTGGCAGCGTCCTGCAACAGCAACGTATTCGCAACCATCTCTGCCCCAGCGACCTGCTGCTGCAGCACGCAGTTGTGCCGCGTGAGGCGTTTGTTCTCGCTGTGCGCGTCAAGAAGCTGCGCCGCCACTACATCATGTGCGCCAGCTGCGCGCGCGAAGACGTCGCCAGTGACCAGCACAGGTCCGATGGTCGTCCGCACGGGGTTGTACACCTCCTCCTCGGCCTGGATGGTCTGCGCATCAGCGTCCACAGTCTTGCTCTGCTGCTGCCCAGTTGAAGTGCCGCCGCATTCTTTATCTTTGCCCTTGTCCGCCATGATGCACTTGGTCGACGACATTTCCTTCGAACAGACCGGCGCGTCGTCGAGCAGGAGCGCTGAGGTCAAGTTCATCGACGACGTCTCTTTCGACGACTTGGGCGCGTCGGCGAGGGCAGGCTGTCCATCGATCTTCGACCCGTCGTCGAGCAGCAGCGCCGCCGGATTGGCGAACCACTTGCCTTGTTCTGCCTTACACTTACTGCTCGACGGCGCGCCGACCGGCGACGGCGAGGCCGCG
>JACLAC010024525.1_pt1 | contig 10203 bp, 10 predicted proteins | sample 8027881 | NCBI WGS metagenome assembly JACLAC01 (sample SAMN15725517, study PRJNA655200) | protist metagenome | isolation source: fluorescence activated cell sorting (FACS) single amplified genomes of... | place: Spain: Blaines Bay Microbial Observatory, Mediterranean Sea | collected 2016-01-19 | reverse complement strand
TTCAGCCTCGTTTAGCCATGCGCTCTTACTCCGGCCAAGCGCCACACCCTCTGCACTGACAATGCGTCCAAGGCCGATATGGGCATCAATGAAGTTTCGATCTTTTCTAAGTGCCGCATCGATACGCTTGCGGGCGTCGTGATATTCTCCGTTTTGCAAACTGATAAGAGCCATCCCAACAGAATAGCCGGGGTAATTGTCATCAAGGGAACGGGAACGGTTAAAAGCCCGTTCGGCCAAGACCACCTGCCCCGACTCTAGTTCCGCCAAGCCTTGTTTGTAATGCGATTCTGGGCGGTCTAAAGGCGATTGGGGTTGGACGGCCGGCCGGCCACATGAAACCAGCAGAATTGAAAAGAGTAGTAGTTTTTTCATAAGGGAGAGAAAATTTGGAGCGGGAGACGGGAGTCGAACCCGCGACATCGAGCTTGGGAAGCTCGCGTTCTACCCCTGAACTACTCCCGCTCGCTCAGTAAGATCGCTTAAACCAACCTAACAGGAAAAATAAAATAATCCTTCTATCTCCTACTGTCAAATCAACAAGCGACGATTGATTATTTCTTAAACTGGGCGATTATCCGCTCACAAACCCCCTCTATTCCCCAAATATCTGGATCGAGACGCCGCAGTCTCCTATCCCTGCGAAACCAGGTGGTTTGGCGTTTGGCAAATTGGCGGGAGTTTTTCTTTATTTCAGAGACCGCCTCGCCCCACGAAAGTTCCCCCTTTAAATGACGCAACGGCTCCCCATACCCCATTGATCCCATCACATAGTGGTCTGCGCCCAATCCACAACCAACCAGTTTTTTTACCTCTTCAAGCAATCCCATTTCAGCCATTTTATCTACGCGAGCATCGATTGACGCATACAAACGATCTCTTTCTCGGTCCACCCATATCATTACCGCTTCATACTGCGGTGCATTTCCTCTCCCCTTCTTCCATTTTTCAACCAGCGGTTCCCCCCCACTTAACCCGACCTCTAGCGCTCGTATAATCCGCTGAGTATCGTTTGGTTTTATGCGATAGTGGCTTATCGGATCCACTTCGGAGAGTTGGCGATAAAGGGCTTCCACCCCTTCTGAATGGAGTCGGTCTTGTAGGTCAGAACGAATCTCTCCATAGTCTGCCTCCTCTTCATAGAACCCATCAATGACCGCCTTCCAATACATCCCGCTCCCACCAACTAAAATAGGTGCGGCATTCCGCTGGTGAAGTCCACGTATGATCTCCCTCGCCCTTCGCGCATATTCTCCCGCATTGATCCCCCCAGTCGGATCAGCGATGTCTATAAAATGATGGGGCACCTGAGCTTGCTCTTCCAGTGTAGGCTTAGCTGTACCAATGTCCATCCCGCGATAAAACTGCCTTGAATCAACGGAAAGAATCTCAGAGTTTGGAATTCTTTTACTTAACTCAATAGCAATAGAGGTTTTACCGCTCGCCGTAGGCCCCGTTATGAGGATGATTTTTTTCACAAATGTTCAGAAGTTTTTTTGCGTATGTGAATTTTTTAATGTAGAATGAATAAAAGGTTATTCATTCTACATTAAAAATGTTCCCCTAAAATCCCCAATTAGTGAGGTCATTATGAACTTCATCGGAAAGTCTTTCGTCTTCTCAGGCAGTCCGTTAGGTAAGAGAGTTTTTGTTTTTATTCTCTTTGCCCTAATGGGATGTGCTTCTACTCCCTCTAATCCCCAACTGCCGAAAGGCCCGATTCCTAAATCTCCAGCAAAACCCCCAAAACCGATCCCGAAAGCCGAACCTAAACCTCCTATAGCCGTTTTACACCCCTTAGATCATTTGAGCAATAACTCCTTCTACTCAGGTAAGCTTAGCAATAAAAAACTAAAACAAGTAATGATCCTTCCCCCATCCGGCACAGCGGGAGAAGAATTCAATGCGAATCTCACACAGATAGAACGTTCTCTTATGATTCGTGGAATTGAAGTAACGAGCCCCACAATAGGCGCTAGAGCAATGACAAAATCACCCAACAATCTATCAGACTTGGAGCGTGCGCTCGTCCTCGCTAACGCCAGTAAAGTAGATGCCGTTCTCCAAATTGGCATATTTAGCGAGGGCGGTCAGACAAGCACTATCACAGACGGACTGGGCCCAGAATTAGGAGCTAGATACTTAGTGTATGATCCGAACCGACTCTTGGTGAATGAAGTAGGCTATAAAGCGTACAATCAAGCCCCCAATTCTAATAGATTTAAATTTAAGGCCCCGATTGTTCATTTCAAAGCCAAACTTATTGACGTGATTGACGGGACTATTTTGGCAAACTACGACTTTACTGCTGAACTCTCAAAAACTTTACCCACTGCCTACACCGCCCAGTTAACCAGTCTAACAGATCCTAAACTACGGTCGACAAGTTTTTTATGGGATGACTCCGAATGGGTCATTAAAGCACAAGAGCGTATTACCTCAGAAATATTTGACGAGATCGCACGAACTTTTAATGGGCTTCGTTAAAAAATAATCAATCAACCAAGAGGTCTGAGATGAATGATGAAAGAATTACCCGCTTAGAACAAAATGTGAAGAGGCAAAGACTGGCAATTCTCTTTCTTTCCCTAACTTTGTGTGGATTTGTCAGTATAGCTGCAACGAGCCACAAAAACGGCGTGTTCGACACAATCCAAGCCAACTCTGTTATCATAAAGAACGACCGAGGTAAAAATGCAGTAGTCATCACCTCAGACACCGAAGGTGATGGTACTCTTACAACATTCCGTCGGAGCGGCATGGAGTTAGTTCATATAAGTGCGACGGTTGACGGTAAAGGCACTGTGACAACATACGGTAAACAGGGCCGAAAGTTGGTTGAATTGAATGCAACCGTTGAAGAAGATGGCATGATAACAACGTATAAATCCACAGGAAAAAAGCTTGTCGACCTCGGCGCGACGGTAGACGGCGGTGCAATTTTCATGTTTAACAAAACGGGTGAGGGTATCATAACACTACAACCCGACGAATATGGCAATGGCCAAGTAGGCGTTTGGAATCGGAAAGGAAAAGGGCGCGTTTTTGACTCTCAATAAGAGATAGATTTCCAATCTCTGGCTATGGTTAATTTTTTTGTATTTTGACTGTATTCTTACTCATAGCCTGTGTGTTTTTTTTTATCTATACTTCTTCAAGGACGACTAATCCCGCTCTCCTAAGAAGAAAGACAAAAGAAATATGCTTACAGACACACAGCGCAGTACTTTTGCAGAGCAAGGCTACGTCATAATCCCAAACGTCCTGAGCCAGACTCAATTAGACGCGTTAAACGGCGAATATGACCGACGCATAAGCGATTATGAAGCAGTACAGCTTAAAGCAGGCACCGATAAACAAAATCGCTATTTCTTAGGAGAACGCAGCCAACACACTTCTTCCGACTGCCACGGAAACACCTACAGAGGCAGAAGATTCTGGTCCAAAGCCTTTAAAGACCTAATTGATAACGAAACGATGTTTCCCATCATCGAAGAGATTCTAGGCGACCCCTCTTGGGGCCATGCTCCCGCTCATACGCCACACGAATTGCGCCCCCTTTTCCGACTTGATCACGATAATATTCATTACAAACCTGGGAGAAGCCTTCAGGACGGCACCGATAAAGGAGGTTCACTACACGGAAATCCGGGCAATTTTCATATAACGTGTGTTTATGAACTAAAAACCGTCGAAAAGGGAGACGGTGGATTTGGCTGCGTCCCGGGTTCACACAAACCCCATATAGAAGAGCGCCTTACCTCTATAGAGGGTGAGTGGCGAAGCAATTGGTGCAATACGGAATGGACTTCTCGCCTGCCCAACTGGCCAGATGAGGTACCCGTTCACCATGTCGAAGCAAAGGCCGGTGACTGCATCCTCTTTACAGAAAAGCTTAAGCACGGCACCATACCCTGGTCTGGGAAAAATGAGCGGAGAACGCTTTTTTATAAGTATGTGCCCTTTGGTATGCACCACGGTGATGCGGGTTATGATACAACCGATCCCGAACTCACTGAACGCCAAAGACGAATTCTGGAGTTTTCCCCTTCTTGGTTTAATGAACCACGGGAAGACAAGGATTATTCGTCCAACCCAGCCCTAACAAAACTCCATCCACTTGCACAACTCGAGAGTGATCCTAGCGTCCTTCAGGCCGACATGGCCCCTCCCCATCTTCGCCTCTCGGAAGAGACTCAACGGGCAATGTCCGGGATTTAAGGCCTATTCCCAATCTGCCCTTCTAAGCTATTTGGATTAATCACAAGAGGCTAAATGGAAAAAGACTTTAGTTTTTATCCCAGTTACCCAACTACGTTGAACCGCCTTACCTCAGAACAGGTTGAAACCTATAACCAAGATGGATATATAAAACGCATCTCACTGTTTGAGGAGGATCAAGCAGCCCAGAATAGGGCCTATTTTGACGGTCTTCTCTCGCATGCCCTTTCTCAAGGGAAAAACAGCTATTCTATTAGCGGATCACACGTGGTATATGGCGGAGTCTTTGATTTGGTGACAAGTCTCCCCCTCTTGGACCTTGCTGAGGACCTACTCGGACCCAATTTTGCCGCCATCGGAGCACACTACTTTTGCAAGCTGCCCCAAGACCCGAAAGTTGTATCCTGGCACCAAGACTTCACGTATTGGCCATTGGACCGGGCAAAGGTAATTACGATTTGGTTGGCAATAGACGATGTTGACCGCGATAATGCCTGCATACAGGTTATACCGGGCTCCCATCGCCACGGCCTATTGCCCTACCGAGAAAGCGACCCACAAGAAAAAAACGTATTGAACCAGACCGTAGACAACGTTCACGAATACGGCACCCCAGATCATCTTGAGCTGAAAGCTGGAGAAGCCTCCATACATTCCTGCCTACTCCTGCACGGGTCAGATGCCAACCTTTCAGATCGCCGGCGATGCGGCATAGGCATTCGCTATGCCACGGTTGATGTCCAAGCCGATACAGCTTTACAGGCTAAAGGGGTGCTCTGCCGAGGCACTGATCCCGATGGGAATTGGGCAAATCCTGCTCGACCGAGCTTTGATCCTTAAACCAACACAACATTGAAGCATTCCAAAGGCGCCAGATCGGTTCCCATAATTCTGCAAAGAGCAGCTTCGAAATTAGTTTTGCACCTTCCCTAATTCATCCCCTCCTTACGCAAGCGATTTTCCTTTTATTTCGTCCCAAACGCATCAATAGGGATCATCTTCTTTATGTAATGGATTCTGATTTTATGTCAGCCGATTGGAACCATGTTTACATTCACTGGACAACGATAACAGATCCAATCACCGAGAGCTCAACTGACGTTGGGAGGCAACCACATTTTCTCCGCGCTGAGATCGAAGCGCTCAACGATCTCACCATATCGCTCTGCCCAAGTCTGCAGTGAGGCTAGCGCATGGGCATCGCTGCCCAGAGACACGAGAGCTCCACCGTCGAGCCACAGATCGATAAGCTCTGCAACGCGACCGGCACGCTCGGGATGATACCAGAGCGCGGGCTGAATTTCCATAGCCACGCCTCCCTCTTTAGCCATTTCGATAAGTGCTCTTATCCGCCCCTTGTCCGTGGCCTTCCACATGGCGTTGGGCTCGTGCTCCGGTTCGCGCAATTTGCCGACATATGGATGTGCGATGATATCCGTATAGGGCCAGTCCAGGGCAGTTTCAAAACAATCCAATTCGTGGGCGGCGACCTCGGCACAGGTCCTTCCGACACATTCTACCCAATCAAGGTGGTAGTGGTTCGGCGCAACAACGGTGTACTCACAGACTTCGAGAATCTCGTCGCATTCCACCATCACGCCCTTCGCCTTGACTTCAAACTCACCGCCGATCAGAACCTGTATTGGCCAGTCGGCCTCGTCGCGGTGAGACCGATATTGACGAAGGCGCTGTGCATGGGCCGGCCGATCGGTGACCTCAGCGATGTGGACGTGGTCACTGAAGCCCAGTACGCGATAGCCATGCTCCACGGCTAAAGCCACCGCTGCATCTATGGTCATTTCGGGCTTGGCACAGTGAGACAGATCGGTGTGGGTGTGGAGGGAGACGAGGGGCGCGGATGCAGCTTCTGCAATACTCATTTATCTTCACCTATAATACTTCTCTTAATTGGAATGCTCACAAATTACTCCTTACTCGCAGCTTCCAGTCGACAGGAACAGCGATTGGATTATAGAAATTGTTAAGGACCTATAGCGAATTTACAATTTCTACTGCCTTATCTTCATACATAGCCTGCCATTCAGGCGCGAGGAAACAGTCACTGTCTTCCTGTGCCCCCCCGATATTTTCAAGTTGTTTCGCCGTTGGAGTATAGTAAATGTATCCGTTAGTCACTCCGGAAACATAGGTCAACCTATGCTTCACCCGTCGTTTTATATTCTTACCTGTTTCAACCGATAATTCTCCAGGGAAAGTTGTTAAAACAAAATCCCCGACCCTTAATCCCATCAACTCAACCGGTATAGTTTTTGATTTCGAAATCCTATTTCGGCCCTGGTGTTTTTTCAACAATTCTAAATTGACCTGCACCCGGGTCAGTTCTTCCATGACATGTATATTTTCTTTATATGCTTCGATGTTTTTTCGATTTTCCCTATCGAGTTTAACCAGGTATTCTTTCCCCATTTGCTCTTCATGTAAATAGCGATGAATACTGTCCGAGGGATATTCAGGCGAAAGGCTATACTTAATTAGGAGTGGGATGAAATTTTTTAAATTTAGCGTGGTCGGCTGCAAAGAGTCTAAGAGCATTTTCTGATGCTCTTTTAGCTTTTCAATTTCTTGGGATAGATCGGCTCTAGGTAATTCAATAATTTCGCGAATAAGCTTTAGGTCTGCCCCATCTTGTACTTCGATATCGTTTAATGCCTGCACAGCACTTAATCCCAACAGGTTTCCCAAAGGCTCTGCATCTGGGGCGCTTTCCACGCTCTTGTAAGAGACGGGATTTATATCTGCCGCACAGCCCTGGATAAATAGGGCCACCGCCCCATTCCCCACAGCAGTTTCGATCAACGCAGATGCAAAACCCGATAAATCTGCCGTATTGCCTCCACTGGGTACGCCTTGAATGGGATGACAAGCGAAATGGTACAGAACGGCCAAGGGACAACCGTCTTCTCTTTCTAATTTGAGGATGCCAATCTCTGTATCTACTGGTCCAACGGCCTCCACTTCCTCATCAGGGATGAGAGAGTACGCTCTTCTTATATCTGTTTCACTGCCGTTTTTTAGTTTAATCCGCCTGTTTTCCATAATGCGGTCTTCATATCCACACCCCACCCCCACCCTGACAATCACCATCGTTTCACAAGCCTTAGTTACGGCCTGCACGGTCCGTTCGGCTATATCAGAACAGACAATCCCATGGCAGTGGCTCGCGTTTATCAACACGTTGTCCGGATCAATATCCAAACTGGTCTTCAATTCCAGCCTTACCTCACTTAAATACTCTTCGCGAATCGTGCCAATCTCAGCGATGGCCACCGCATCAATAGAAATTATTACGGCGACGGTTTCTCGCTGTTTGAGCACTAGCGCTTTTACATACAGCCGATCGTTAATCGTACTGGCATCTATATTTGAATACAGGGGGTCATCCATAGGCTCTGATTGAGTATTCGTAATGTCGACTTTGGCCACCCCAGCCATCATTGTATTTGAACTATTCTTCATTCCGCCAATAACCTTATCCTCTCCTTTTTCTCCTATCCCCAGGCCACTTAGCTCGGGTGCTTTTCGCCTTAAAGTATTCAATCCCCCTAAGGGAATCAAAGCTAGTGTAGATCGTATTTTAAGGAATACTTAGTGTGCTTGATTGGTTGAGACAACCGAAAGACCACATACACAAAACGGCCTTCCGCCGTGCAAGGAGACGGAAGGCCGCTAAGAGAAAGCTACGTGATTACAGAGACAATACTTCATAAAGCCAGAAATCAAAGTTTAGGGTAATAAAAGTTTCTTGTTTCTCTTTTTATTAGCTTTTTCTGCGTTCCTTCTTACCTTTTTGACTTCACCGTCTCCCCAAACTACCTCAGCAAAAGCTGATTATGATACTTATTGATTCATCAACAACCACCACACTTGCCTCGTTGTTAACAACTGCAGCGTTGGACTCGAGGTATATTTGCGACCGGTTCCCAGTCCATTGATCACATGAACGTGCTGATCACCGGTGCCTGCGGCTTTATTGGTCGCCAGCTCATTACGGAACTCGAAATACGCGGCCACCAACTGCGCCTACTCGACCGGGTCCGTCCTGAAGATGCAACGGTCTTTCGCGGCACCGAGCGCGCGGCGATTCCGCTTATAACCGATTGGCCCTGTGTACAGGCTGAAATCACCGATGAAGAAGCGTTGTTGGAAGCGTGCGATGGTATCGATGCGGTAGTTCACCTGGCGGGAGAACCTCGCGGTTTGCCCGAGATCGGAGTGGCAACCTTCACCAGCAATGCTCTGGGCACTTTCGTGGCCATAGACACCGCGCACCGGGCGGGAGTTAACCGTTTTTTTTGTGCTTCGAGCATCAACGCCTTTGGCACTTTTTACTGGCGATTGAGCGGTGAACCGTCGCCTTATACCAGTCTTCCACTCGATGAACGCTTCGTCCCTGTGCCCGAAGATCCCTATAGTCTGAGCAAGTTAGTCAATGAAGAAACCTGTGCTGCCTATCACCGCGCCTATGGCATGACTGCAGTCGCCTTCCGCTTCGCCGGAGTCTGGTTTGCCGAACGCTACAATCAGGTGCGCACTGCTGGCTTGGAACCGACCAGCGCCTGGTCCGATGATCTCTACCAATGGGTTCACGTTGAAGATATTGCGCGGGGCATTCGCCAAGCACTGGAGGCATCGCAGCTGCCCGGGTATGGTGTTTATACGCTAGGCGCTGCCGATACCCGCTGTCCGGAACCAAGTGCAGAGATTCTGGCCCGGTTTCGCCCGGATCTTAAGTGCACCGAGCCGCTACCAGGTCGCACCGCGCTGCTTTCGATTGCCTCAGCCCAGCGCGATTTTGGTTACGATCCGCAGCGTCGCCTAGGTAATTAATACAAGTAACTTCCTTCTTAAACAGCAGACTCAAAACGATCGTATTCAAATTCAAAAGTAAATTCTGCAATTTGTTTAACTGCTTTGATTTCGCCCTTGCAGAGCCTGCAGTTTAGACGCTGCCCAACTTTTAATGGGTAGCCAGTTCTGCATTCAACATCGCGCTTGCAGTGAGGACAGATAAAAGAATACCCGGGGAGGGGCCCGCAACTGCCACAACCACAACAGTAGAAAGGGTTGAGATCGATGGATACTTCTTCTCTGAACATATCCATCTCTTTTTCTCCATCTTTGGGCTCATTCGCTTTCATCGGATAGATTCTTTCTTCCAATTCTCAACCCTACCCTGATTTATTTCATGAGCTATTGCACCATGCCGGCCAACATTGTGACCAAAATCTAGGGCATATATAAAACTTCCACTTCGTCATAACCGTAGTCAACTGCATTAAGGGTAACGATGGCTTCGCCCGTCTTGCTGTTCACTTGGACAACACCACCGCTCGGCGTAGCGGTCAACTGCACTATTTTCTGACCATTTGTGTCTCTTTGTTATTCCTCTGCGCCCGCTGCAGCCTCTAATTGCTCTAGATACTCCTCACTCCGAAAGTCGTCAATTAATGTAATGAAAAGGACATTATTAAAGTTAACCCACATAGTAGATGTATAGTATATTTTTCTACGCCCGCTCCCCAAGATACCTTTTTCGCCTTCTTCGTCTTCTACGGTTTTTGATTGTTGAAACTCCCAAAGATACCATGGCCCACCTTCATGTTTTAAAATCTTCCCAGTATAGATGCCCATTCGTCCAGCTGTCTCGATTCTATAAGATTGCCCAACCTTGATAAAGGCTGGCCCAGTATGTTCCTAGGCAGCTGGCTCAGTATGCCCATCGGCAAATACCATGGGAATTCCGAACATAAAGGTAACTGCCAAAAGTGTTAGTATCGTGCGAGCCATGGCTTCTCCTTTTTTATAGTTGCCAACCCAACTACTATCTTGTCCTCAGCGTCCTGCGTCCTATATATCAGATTTCCTCTTTAAGCCTCTCTTGTGCAGTGTAGCATCTAAGAAAACTATACGCCTCTGCTATAGTTTCCTCTAAACTGACCAACCGTCACCCAACCATCAAGA
>JACLAC010023435.1_pt1 | contig 10203 bp, 13 predicted proteins | sample 8027881 | NCBI WGS metagenome assembly JACLAC01 (sample SAMN15725517, study PRJNA655200) | protist metagenome | isolation source: fluorescence activated cell sorting (FACS) single amplified genomes of... | place: Spain: Blaines Bay Microbial Observatory, Mediterranean Sea | collected 2016-01-19 | reverse complement strand
TGCACTACCAGTCGATTCTTCCGAAGTGCTCGGATCCAACCAAACTCTAGTCGGCTGTCTCGGTGATAAGCGCAATAATGATGAATGAGATGATCGGGTTCCATGAAGAAGAATCTTTGGGATCAGGCGATATTGGGCCCATTGTCGGGCGAGTGGGGAACGTTTTGCTCAAGAAGGCAAATGGCACGTGTGTGCTCAGATGCAGGAACCATAACTTTGACGGTTTGACTTCCCAAGGGATGCACTAGAATACTGGCATTGTGTCGGTTAAGTAAGCTCACTGTGATGCCATGCTCTTCCAAGAGAGCTTTCACTAGGTATGCTTGGGGTAAAAAATTAGTTTCCAGAACCAATTGAGGGCCAGGGACCAAGTTTGGAAGTTCTTCCGTTTGTTGTTTGCGCTGCCGGTATGAATTAAGATCAACCACCTTGGGGTTAGGATGGGTGGGTGCAGTAAAGAAAGGTTTTTCCCAAGGTCTCCAAAGAGTTAATGCACCGGCAAGCGCCCCAACTACGACTAGTAAACTAAGAAAGTCTCGGAAAGGCATAAAGACCAAAAGCAGCAGAAAAGCTCCCCCAATGCTGCCCCAGAGCTTGGCAGGACTGTCGGGCCAATAGCGACTTGCCCTTATTAATTGAAGTTTCTTAGCAGTTGCATCGAAAAGCTTGACTCCAAATTTGGAGAAGTTAGTTGAATGCATGATTGGCTTTCATGGAATTAGAAAGTTTATACCATGCTTTACCAATCTACCAAGCACGAGAGTTTTTCGGAGAAGACCACCATATAATTGCCTGCTTTTAAATTGGTTTTGAACGATAAGAAAGTTTTTGAATGCTGGCATATGAATCATCGGATTTTCGCTGAGTTTCAGATTACTTGAAAAGTTCCATTGTTATTCACGGATTATTTCTGCCAAAATCAATTTCTTCTGTGCAACCTGACTTTGGAGCCTCCATGAAATTCTCACTCCTTTTGATACCACTCTTCATCTCGATTCCTAGTTTTGCGATCTCTGAATCAGCCCCGAGTGAAGGACAGTTAGTGCTGCTGGGGGAAGAATTCAATACAATGCGGCAGATGCGCTATCGTCTCAAGGAACTGCTGGAACAACAGGAATTTGCAAACAAACTAAATCAAGCAGATGATATTTTTGCAGATTTTCAGCAACTTGAACAGTGGCTCGCTCAGTTGGATGAAAATCCAGAATCCTTGTCAGAAGTAATGGAAATGCTGGAAGAGTTTGAACAACGCCTAGCCGAACTCTTGGAGCAGCAGCAGGCTATGGCAGAATTCCTTCCCACCCCTACAGAGCAGTCCAATCAGCCAACCGAGGAAATGGAACTCTCATCGTTGATGGAACAAGTGCGCCAACTCCTCCAAGAAAACAAGCGAGCAGAAGCGCAAGAACTACTCAACCAGATGCTCTCAGCGTTTCAGCAGCAGCAGGAACAGCTTCAGCAGAATACCTCTCAATACTATGATGAGAAATATTCTGAAATGATGGAACAGTTCAATCAACTACAGCAACAACTAGCTGAGGCCCTGCGTCAGGAGTCCAAGTTGAGGGAGCAACTGGAGGAGATGATGCGCCAGCAACAAAGTTCCCAGATGAGTCAAGGTCCTACCCCACAGGACCTACAGCAGCAACAGCAACAGATTTCTGAAATGATTGAGCAAATGCAGAAAATGCTGGAGAAAATGGCGAATGGTCAACTCTCAATAGACGAATTGGCCCAGATGCTTGTGAATGCACAACAATCTTCTGAAAAAGCCTCTCAAATACTGGGAGGTAATCAACCTGGGGACCAGCCTGGTCAGCTGCCAGGACAGGGGTCTGGACAGCAACCCGGTCAGCAACCTGGAAAAGGACAGGGGCCTGGTTTGGGTTCTGGAAGCGGACCCGGAATAGCGATGCCTCTCGTGCAACAGACCGAACAGTATTTACAGCAGATGCAAGGACGTATGCAGCAGATGCAAGGGCAGATGCAACAACTTTCGCGTTCTGGACAACGAATGGCGAACCGCTCTCAAGGTCAGCAGGAAGGACAGTATTGGAGTGAGAAAGGCATCAAGCCACTCAAGTTCGAATATGAATTTCAAGCTTCCCCAGAGTACCGCCAGGCCGTTCAATCAGCGAACCAACAGGAAGCATCACCCACCCCACGTCAGCAGGAATATCTTCGTGAATTGATCCGCTAGTCCGGCTTCTCCTCAATTTCTATGAGTCGTTCGCGAACAATTCCGTAGAATCTTGTCGGCTTTGTTGAACCATCGTAGCGCCAACCCATGTGGATTTGACATTCTGAGCAATACTGAACCGTCCAAGCATAGCCAGCAAACCAAGTGTCCTTCCATACTGAGGGGGAACCATCCCGTAGGTTCTGACACCAACTGAAAGTAAGAATCTCAAAGAGTAGTCCATCCGGATTTGCGAAGTAGTGATTGGGGCTGTCTCCATGAATCACCAGTAGGCAACTCGCGTCACTGACTAGAGTGTGGCAGTTAGCACAAACATAGCGCGAGGAGCTGGGCTTTTCTTGTTGCTTGTCTTCTATTTTTTGAGTTTCTTCTGGCAGTAAGCCGGGTTGTACGAAGAGCATCTGAATTTGATTTACTTTGGGCGACCCTTCCAAAGCTGCTGTAGCAATGTCATTCTGCTGCAATCCATCTTGCTTTCACTGATTCTTGCTGGTGGCTTGACGGAATTTGAACTCTGCTTTGCTACAGTTTAAGTTTCTATCTACTCTGCAACGTGGAAGTGCACATCTCGTTGAGGAAACGGAATGACAATGCCTAACTCGTGAAACCGCTCATCGATCTGGAGCCGAATCTCCGTCTCGGAAATCATCCCGAAATTTAAAGTCGTATGGTAGTATAGCCGAAACATTAGATCGTTGTCCCCAAAATCTGCAAAATGTACAACTGGGGCTGGTACAGCGAGGACTTTTGGATGCTGTTCGGCCATCGCCAAAATTTCTTTGTGAATCAATTCGGGCTCGGTTCCATAGGCAACCCAGATATTGACGGTACGACGGACGCGTGGATCTTTACAGGACCAGTTTGTAACAGTCTGACCGATGAACTCTGAGTTTGGCATGATCAATGAGGAATGATCATAGGTCTGTACCAAGGTTGAGCGAACGTTGATTGTTTTAACAACTCCCCAGATCCCGTTGATTTCAACAGCGTTTCCTACCTGGATCGGTCGTTCGAACAGCAGAATCAGCCCACTGACAAAGTTACTGAAGATATTCTGTAGGCCAAAGCCCAAGCGGATATCCACTGCTCCAAAGGCAACCGCCAAAGAGGCACTGTTCACACCCAAAGCCCCCAAGCCGAATAGCAGCCCAATCCCCTAGATGGCATAGGCTCCAATAGTGGCTACAGACTCTTGAGTACCCTCTTCGATGTGACTGTGTGCCATCAGACGTTGCTTGAACAGGCAGTGCCAGAGGAGCACAAGCACTAGGGTGATCAGCAAAATCAAGAAGGCGTAGACGAAGCCGATCAGACTCAATTCCAGGCCACCTACTGTCAATTTGACAAATCGCTTCCCAAGTGTGCAGGAGTACTTCTTTCTCAGCACCCCAGGCCAAAAAAGACCTAGACCAATCAATCCTGCTCCGAACAACCAAGCGATTCTTCCAATCAGCCAATTGGTGGACTGTTGTCCTAGGGTTTGAACATCAACTTCCAGTATGTCGGTTTGGAGGGGTTGTGCATCCAAACGGGCATCCCATTCTTGAAGGCATTTCCAGCAATGGAAGCCCCAGAATAGGACAATCCCTGTCTTGCTCAGAGAAACTGACCAGTAGAGACTGAGGTAGAATAGCCAGCTAGCTCTAAAAGTAACCCACCTCCAACAATTAGTTTTGGGAGTAAACCCAGGACCAGTCTCAAGGTAGTCTGCCTGAGAGCAAGCCAGTGATCTTGAAGCTGCACCCAACGACGCAGTTGACGTCCCAAATCAACGCTCAAAACCAGCACTCCGATACCAAGTACTAATCTGTCAATAAGCAGCAGCACACTGTTGCTACCCAGCAACTGTTGCAATAACAAATAGCTCAAACCTAGACTACGAACCCGGCGGAGTAGGTGATGTGCTGCCGAACGAACTGGCACCAAATTATTATCATCGAATCGTTCTAGTGCTCGTAGGCACTAGAACACGAAAATCCATAGCAGCAGCATGTTGCGAAAGAGCGCCAGTAATGGATTGAGACTTGTCAGGATTATGCTCGGTTCACACGCCCACAATAGACTGCTTGCGCCGATTGGCATCAGCGACTGTAACAGTAGGTGCAAGGTCTAGTTTTGCCAGATGGGCAGATCAGTTTCTTTGAGCCAGTCTAGGAGGGTGTGCTTGGCTTTTCGCAAGAGGATCAGGCCAATCACGAATAGGAATGGGAAGGTAACCAGCAAAAACCGATAGCTTTTCCACAATCCTAGGATGACCGATTGAATTTCTGCAGGTTGGCTCCAGCGACCCATAAGTCGTAGGAATCGTTCTAATTCAGTAGCGATTTCAGTTGGCCCAAGCTTGGCCAGTGAAATCTCCTGCTTTTCAAAGAGCATTTCTTGACGGTGTTCCTCCAGGCGCCTCTGAAGTTGTTCCAGTAATTCTTTGTTCTCATCTCGAGCCGCTTGAAGACGAGTAATCTCCTCTTTTTTGATCGTAAGTAGTTGATCGAGATTTTTTCGGTTGCTTTGTTGCGTCAGACTAATCTCGTCGACGAGTATCAGTAGCGAGTTAGGAATACTGGCCTGAGGCCGGCTTTTCAACTCGTTAACCTGTCGTTGATGGACTTCTTGGCGAACTTGTGCACAAAGTTGGCGTTCTTCCAGGGGTTGTATGGAATGGGCCCCCTGAGAGACGGCTGTTCCAAGCTCTTGAAGAGTCTGCTATTGTCGAGCGATTCCCCGGCTCAACTCATCAATTGTCGTACTACTAATTAACAAAAGGTTACGTAGTGTAGAGGCCTGCAATCGATGAAGACTGAGTTGCTGAGCCGGTCGTTGAGTGTCCATCTGCAATTGACTGAGTTCAACCTTCAGCCAATTGGCGATGCCATCCTCCGTCATTTGAGTCTGCTGGAAAGACTCCTGAAGCCTTGATTGATGCTGTAGACTCCCGTCCGTTTCAGAGGTTTTTTGTGCTCTGATGAGTGATGGGGCTATTGATAGAAAAACGATCAATAATCAAAGACATACCTAAGCAATGGGAAATGCCGACTGGCCAGTCGTTCGAATAGTCATTTGTGATTTTGAGGATTTGAATTCAATCTTGGTGAGCCAGACCCGAGAGTGTATGGGCCAGGAAAGTAGTTTGAGATTGAGACAGAAGTAAGAAAATTACAACCAATTTTGCATTCTATGAAAACTTCCTAGGCTGGAGGATGGACTTTTGCAGCGACTGTGGGTATGAAACTGAGTGTTTTACCTTTTATCTATTTTCGATTCCGGAGAATTCATGCTGAACCCGACCCAAAAAGACATTCAGGATTTGCAGAAAGAGTTTGAAGACGATGCTCGGGAAAGAGCAAAGGAAATTTCTCAAAGTGAGCAACTCGATACTGAACTGATGAAAAAGAGAGAAGCTGGTGAGATTGGTGTCAGCCACGGGACCGACAATTATGTCAGCTTCCTGATGATTGGCCTTGCTCTATTTGTATCTTTAATACTGTTACTGGCGACCTTTGGTACTCCTCACGTCTGGCTTTGATAGATTGAGCGAGCTAGAGATGATTGGTCGACAGACGCTGCTCGTATTTCTCATCGTCCTGTTGTTGTCATCTTGCCATAGTGGACGATTCTACGACTGGTGCGTTAAGCGTGATTTTCCAAGAGTTTGTGAAAAGTATTTCTGAGTATTTTGAATGCGTATTGGGATCCTCTGCGCAATTCCTGAAGAGTTGCGACATTTCTCTCCAAGTTCACTGCCTATGGCTCGATTAGGAGGGAGAGATTATTTTCAAGGGAAGCATGGTTCCCATGAATTGACTTTGGTTGAATCTGGTATTGGTAAGGTCAACTCTGCCGTGGCCTCGACCATGCTAATCCATCACTTCAGTTGTGAACTACTGATCTTTTCTGGGGTTGCTGGGGGTTTGGACCCAAGTCTACAGATTGGGGATCTGGTGATTGCGGAGGAATTGTGGCAACACGACTACGGGACCATCATTGACCAAGAGTTGATTGCACATCGAGCTGGTACTCTGCCAATAGGACTTCCAAAGGAAAATCCACCTTTCAGACTGGACAAGGAACTGAAGGTCAAGATCCAGCAAGCTCATCCTGATGCCTACTTTGGCAGGATCCTCTCCGGAGATACTTTTCTCAATTGTAAAGAAACCCGCCAACAACTCTTCGAAAAATTTCAAGCGCAGGCGATAGAAATGGAAGGTGCTGCTATTGCGCAGGTTGCCGAACAATTCGGTGTTCGATGTATGATCGTCCGAAGTTTGAGCGATCTTTCTGGAGAAGAAAGTATGGAAGACTTCCCCACCTTCCTGAAAGAGGCCGCTGCTAGGAGTTATCGTGTCGTGAACGCCATCCTCGAAGTACTGTAAGCGCTCTCTCCCAAGTTACACATCAAGAGATTTAATCATGTTCTTACCGAATCATCTTGATTCGATTACTAGTTTTCTGGCGATGGAGATCTTTGGGCGCGCCCAGGAACTGGAAAAACAAGGGCATAGCATTCTTCATCTAGAATTTGGAGAGCCAGACGTTTCACCGCCTCCAGTGGTTTGTCAGCGACTCCAACAGGTTGCTAATCAACATTTTAGTTACACCAACACCTGCGGTATCGCGGAGTTGCGTGAGGCGGTTGCGCAGCGGCACACTCAGCTTTACCAAACCCCAGTAAGACCAGAGCAGGTATTGATTTCGAATGGGACCTCCCCACTACTGTTCCTTGCTCTCCGTCTTATTGCTCCACCTGGTAGTGACATCTTGCTCACCGATCCGGGTTACGCTTGTTATGACAACCTGATCTTGATGGCAGGGCTAAACCCAGTGAGAGTACCCTTGCATCTTGAAGATGGATTCCAGCTGAAGTCAGAAGTGGTCCAGCAGTGCCTCACGAAAAATACCAGGGCGATTTTACTGAACTCCCCTATGAATCCAACGGGAACAGTCTTAGATAAAGCTTCCATGCATGCTATTGCAGAGCTTGGCTTGCCGGTTATCTCAGATGAAATCTACCTAGATCTAAGTTACGACGCAGCACCACTTTCATATTTGCGATTCTCAGAGAATGCTTTGATCCTTCATGGTCTTTCAAAATCCTATGGGATGACAGGCTGGCGGATGGGGTATTTGATTCTACCAGATGAATGGATGCCGATAGCAATCCGGATGCACCAAAATCTGATGATTTCAGCGAACACCTTGATGCAAGAGGTTGCACTGGCAGTGCTGCAGGATGATGGTGGAGCACTAGAGAGAAATCAGCAGGAGTTCCGGCAGCGTCGAGATATGTTTCTACAGACACTCCGCAGCTACGGGCTGGACCCAGGCTATGACCCAAGTGGAGCATTTTATGTTTTCTTCCGCTATCGAAAGGCAATGCCGTCGCTAGAGATGGCAATGCAGATTCTGGAAAAAACTGGAGTTGCTTTAACACCCGGAAGTGATTTTGGTCCTGCGGGTGAAGGCTTTTTGCGCTTTAGCTATGCCAATGACCCGAGCGTGCTGGTAGAAGCTGTGAAACGTCTGGCTCAGAGTAGGTTGCTTAGCAAATAGTCTTCAAGATAAAGTGAAAAGTACATGAACTAACCGTACTCAGTACCTGGATTCCTTGAATGCGTGAAATCAAGCAGGGAGGGGTTTTCCAGGGTTGAAAAGATTCAATGGATCCAGAGCCTGCTTGATTTGTCGCATCATTTCATTGATTTTCCGTGTTCAGCGCGCATGTAGTGAATTTCACCTATTCCGATGCCCCATGCTTACCGGTGCAGGTTCCCCCCATCTTCAAATCCCGCTCAATCAAACGATCATTCAACCGCTGAAACTGCTTCAAATCTTCTGCCTTGTTGGTTTGATGAGTCGATGTCGGCCCCGAGTTTGGAGTATGCACTGCGCCACTCAGGAAATAAACACACAAATATCGGTAGGCCCAACCTCACAACCTAGCTTGAGAGCCATCGCAGCATAGCAGGCATCATGTCGCGCATCCTAAGGTTTCTTTTGCTCTTCTTCATCGGTATCCCAACGGAAGCTTACCCCGCCATTTTGACCATTCAGATCTCTGCCCAATTGCGACTGTTCTTCCACACAGCGTTGCTTTCCATTGAATTCAAAGAAAAGAGTGGGTTTTTTGGGAGAGTCTAGGTTGGAATACTGATTCAGTGCATCCATTTGAACCTCATCCAGTAACTCTGCACGTGCTACCAGAAGCACGGCTTGCATCACAGAGATAACTATGTTGACTACTCCAGCGAGAGTTCCAAAAGAGCATACAGCGGCAGAGATTGATGTAACCGGCTTGCATCGCTTGCTTTAGAGAGGCGATCGCCCAGTAGTGCATTTAATTCCGCTAAACACTGCTAAAAGTCTGTGTCTTGCGGCTTTTGTTGTGGGAGATTCTCCAGAATGGGTTTACTGTAGAGAGCTAGATTGTCAGTTTATTTACTTTTTTCAGTGGCCATACCAATTCTTCGTAGTTCCCGTCTCGCCATGCCCTTAATCGTAGGTACTCACGGAAAACATCAGGTTTGTAAATCGACTTCCCCAGCAGCATCCGCACGCATTCCTGAATGCCTTCGATAATGGAAGGATGGGGGTGTATCAATTCTGCTAATTCACCAATCCCTTTTTGCATGGAGATCAGTAGGGCTACAGCCTGAATAGCACTGGAAGCATGCTCCCCAATAGCACGCATCCCAAGAATTCGCATCTCCTCGTCATCTGTTACCACAATCTTGAAAAAGCCTTCGCTGTGGCGCATTGCGATAGCGCGTGGAATGCAGCGGTAATCGAAAGAAGCTACTCGAAAGGGTGCCCCTGCTTTACGAGCCTGTGCTTCATTCATTCCCACTCCAGCAACCTCTGGAGCGAGGAACATAATGGTAGAGATGTTTTCGTAGATCAAAGGTCGGCTGGGTTGACCAAAGATTTTTTCCACGGCATGTCTGCCTTCGAGTTCTCCTACGTTAACAAGGGCGATATCCGCAGTCATGTCACCTACAGCGAAGATGTTGGACAGGTTGGTGGATGTGTCATCATCGTCAATGCAGCCTGCTCGATCCAGTCTCACTCCCAATTCACGGGCCCCGGTGTTTTCAATGTTGGGTACCCGACCAATAGAGATCAGTGCTCGTTCAACTTGATGGGTTTCTTCACCTTGCGGAGTCCCGATAACGTATTCAACTTCTCCATTAACAATCTTCATAGAGAGTAGAGAGGATTGTCGATGGATCGTCACTCCACTTTGCTCAAGATTACGCTCTATAATTTTGGTCAGATCCTCATCTTCAAAGGGAAGAATACGTTCATCTCGTGCTATCAAGCGGACATCCGTGTTCCCAAAATTCGAGAAAATACTGGCAAACTCACAGCCGATCACCCCAGCCCCAACAATGATCAGACTCTTCGGGAAGGAACGAAGACCACTCATGCCGTCACTGGTCATGATTATGCGCTCGTCTACATCGACATTGGGCAGCATCCGAGGACGGCTACCGGTAGCAATGATGGTGTAGTCTGCTTGTACTTCGTAGGGTTCAAACTCACCTCGCATTTCGATCTTATTTGGTGTGAGTAAACGACCACTTCCCTTGACGAAACAGAAGTTTTCTCCATCACGATGAACAATTTGTCGCAAGTGCTCTTCCAACTGAGCAGAACGTTCGTAGACGGCATTATCAACCTCTTCCAAGATACTACCAAAGGGGATCTGGGGCATTTTCATTCCATAGTTGTCCAACTTATGATGCATGGAGGCAATTTCCTTTGAGAGTTCCCAGAACGTCTTGGAAGAAAGCGCTCCGTTGTAAACACCTGCTCCTCCCAATCGGCTTCTCTCCACGAGAATGACTCTCTTGCCAAAATCAACTGCACGCATTGCCGCAGCATAGCCCGAAGGTCCTCCTCCTAGAACGCACAAGTCGTAATTTTCCATCCCTTTCTCCTTTGCCGATATCGATCAATCTGTGTTGACTTTACAAAGTGAATTAATCCAGTTCCTGTGCAGTGCGTAG
>JACLAC010018617.1_pt1 | contig 10204 bp, 7 predicted proteins | sample 8027881 | NCBI WGS metagenome assembly JACLAC01 (sample SAMN15725517, study PRJNA655200) | protist metagenome | isolation source: fluorescence activated cell sorting (FACS) single amplified genomes of... | place: Spain: Blaines Bay Microbial Observatory, Mediterranean Sea | collected 2016-01-19 | reverse complement strand
AAAAATTGTCCGAGCAGTTGCTTTTTTAAAAAATTCTCCTTCGCATTTTACAACCAACATAGCTATCGAATCATCGACAGAATCACAAGCTAATTGACCTAAAATTCCAGTGCTCATCTCTGCAGCCATAGATTGAGCAGCAAAATAAATAGATCTAAAGGGATTTTGGTTTCTCCAACCAAAGGGCAAAGACACTTGTGCTTGATCAACAGATACTTTTTCCACTCTCAATCCTGCGGCTAGTGCTAGAGGCAATTTAGCACCCATAAAAAGGCCTGTCAGCCATTTATTATTCATACGTTTTAAGGTTGTTTGGTTGACTGCAATACCAGAGTATTTGTTATTCATTCCTATTCTCCAAATTTGTTCAATACTTTGATCTATTTCTATCATGTTAAAAAGAAAAAGCGACCCAACTCTAGACCTATTGATTGTCTATGTTACGTGGAAAGTATACTTTTTTATTAGGAGATTTTACGATGACATTGGTTGGAAAAAAAATTCATGCTTGGGAAGCAACAGTTTATGACAACGGTGAAAAAAAGATACTATCTAGTGCTACATTAGAAGGTTCTTGGTACGTGTTGTTTTTTTGGCCATTTGATTTTACTGGCATTTGTAATTCTGAAATTGTTGGTTTTGAGGAATTGGCATCAGAGTTTGATTCTTTGGGTGTAAAATTAATAGGAGCATCTTGTGATTCTTTTCATTCTCACAAGACTTGGTTTGAATCTACAGATTTTGATAAAGTACCTTCTTTCCCGATGATTGCTGATAACAAACATAAGATCACCAAGAATTTTAAAGTGTATTCCAAATCGATAGGATGTGCTTTTCGGGCTACATTTATTGTAGATCCAACTGGAACCATTATGAGTGCAAGTACCAACTTTTTATCGGTAGCTCGAGATCCAAAGGATGTTTTAACGACTACCAAAGCTTTTGTTCGGGGGCAAGGATGTACTGTTTCCCAAAGAGGTTCTTTATAGACCATTATTGGTTGTACTTGGTCCTGTGTTGCTGGTAAAAATAGAAAATAGAATAGGAGAACAGAAATTATTTTTTCTGATCACACGCTATTTTATGACCTAATAAGCAGGCTTTATGCATAGATTCTTGAATTACTAGTTCTGGGTCGGAAAATAAAAATTGTGCCAGAGATCGATTTTGATGAACGATAACGGCCAAATTAAAACATCCATCTGGATGTCCATAGGTGCAAGAATATCCTAATGTTGAAATGGCATCTTCTATTTTATTTTGCCGTGCTTGAATATAACCAAAGTGTGCACAACCAGTAGCATCACCTAAAGAACAACTTTTTTCCAACAGTTGTATTCCTTCTAATTCTTTGGTTTGTTGTCGTAAAAATATTCCTGCTTGTGCACATCCTCTACCATCATTGTATGTACAGGCTTGTTGAAAAAATGGAAGAGATGCTTCTATTTTATGTGTTTCCATATGCATCAAACCAAGATTATAACACCCAGAACCACTTTGGGCAGAACAAGTTTGTATAAATAACTCTTGGGCTTTTTCTTTATTCTGTGCTGTCCCTGTAGCACTTATAAAATAATATCCAAGTTTTACACAGGCAGGAATATTGTTTTTCTGACATTCCGTTTGTGCCAATATAAAAGCTTGACTCGGATCTTTTGATCCTCCGAGGGAACCATCTAGATATCGAATGAGGGTATAGCAACTCGTAGGAGATTGTTTTTTTTGACAATCATTTGTAATGATATGTCGTGCTGTATTTTCAATGATACTACAGGACGTCGTGAGACCTGAACGACAAGCAACCTCTAACAATTGAATGGGTTTTGACCAATTTTGAATAGGAGCTTGTTCTGACAACTGTAGTTCTGCAAATTTTTCACAACCAAGCATATACCCCATCTGACAACTTTGCGATACAGATGTAATAGCAGTATCGATATCTCCTTTGGCTTTATATACTTCATATGACTTATAACAGCCTTGAGCATTTCCTTGTTGACAAGAACGAGATAGGTACCAAAGACTTTCTTCTGACGTTTCTTCTAGAGATATTCCTGCCATTAGACAAGCTTGGGGTTGATTCTCAGAGAGTTGACATGCGATGGCAAAATATGGTAGTTCTGAATTGGTTTTTTTATTTCCAAGCCAAACACAAGCTCGAGCAGAACCATATAGACATGCTTGTTGTACAAAATCAAATTGCAAATGTGCTTGCTTATATTCTATCAAGGCCATACAAGCATCACCAATACCAGAATCACAAGCTTGTTTGAAATATTGTTGTGCTTTGGTAGGATCTTTATCTATTCCATCACCATTTTTAACATGGTGTCCCAACCAGTAGCACCCTCGTGCATCTCCTAAAGAACAGGCTTTTTGTAGAAGAGGAACAGCTTTTTGATCTTGTCTTTTCCCTGACAAATAGATTCCAAGATCTCCACAGGAAAGGAAAAAATCTTTTTGATGACAGAGTAAAGAGAGTTTTTTTTGGGCTTCTTGAGCACGTTGTGTATCTATACTTAATATGTCAACTAGGTGGTTTTCTCTACAAGAAAAAATATTGTTGTCTTGATGACATTGAATTTGAAGGCTATTTCTATCCTTTCTTTGTATTGCAGCATACGTGCAACCCTCACTAATACCTTTATGACAAGCTGTATCAAAGTATTTTAGAGATTGTTCATAAGAGGTTTCTTTAGGGATGCTTTTATCTTGTACTACAGCTGTTGGTCGCAATAACAATCCAAGTCTAAAACAGGAAATACCATCTGTAGTACAACTTTGTTGAAGTGCGGATGATGTACTCTTAAAATCATTTTTTGAGATTTCAAGGTCGATAGTACAGTCTGGTTTGTAACTTTCACAACTGCGTTTTTGATACTGAGAAGTCTGTTCTTTGATAATTCCAGAATTGGTTAGTGCCAAAGACATGTATGAAGTGGCAAGGGTATCTGCCGCTGAGGTACCTAAACATAGGAGTGTTATTCCTAAAAAATACAAAAATGTCATATTCTATAGCTCGATTGTTTCCTGATCTGATTGTGTAATAAACAAAGATTACTCGTTGGAATCTAATAGGTTGTAGTGTATTGTAAGTAAATCGTTATTTACAACACCTAAGAAGATGTTTGTATAAGGATACATTCCAAAGTCACTATGGTTGAAGTGAAACACTCCCGAAATTTGTAACTGACTTACATAGTCATGAGACATCGGATCCATAGTTGTCTTGCTTTTCTCATCTGTTGTTTTTTCCAGAGTTTTAGGTAGTGTCCTCTCTACTACTTTTCCCTTGATATTAATACCTTTTTCCACACCATTTATACTGAGATACCCATGAAATAAAATATGGTGTGTCCGTTCTGAATCCGTCTTTTTTGCCGTGCGTTTTTTATTGGTATTTTCAGAACAATGGGTCGAGAAAAAAGTAATAAAAGGATGCTTTTGTGCATTTATTTGACTCGATGACGGTATTGTGTCTTGTAACCAAGAGGTATGCCAGTCATAAGGATGTTCTGTATAGCCCAATTTGGTTCGAAGTGGTTTGGGATCTAGAGTAAGACCTTGAACAGGAATCTGAAATTCTAATATACATTGTGAAAGAACTCGTGGGTGCCAACGGATCGATCCTTTCCAGCCATTTGCTAAAACAATCATCTCTCCTTTTTGTGCAAAGGGATTATTTGTTTTTTGACGAACGATACCGTAGATATAACTGTTGTAGGAATCAAATAAAAAGGTTTCGCTAAAACCCTCGGTTGTAAAAGTTTGTTCTGTTATTTTTGATTCTTGTAATGTTTTTCTCGAGGGAGAAGTATATAGATCACGATCTGGAGTGAGTAAAGGATACTCATCATCATAAATAGTCTTGTTCGTTGGCATGTTGTTTTGGCTGAAAACCATAGCATAATAAACACGCTTTTCTTTCTCCGTCATGGTTTCTAAGATCTCAGGAGGTAATTCAGGGATGGTATTTGTTGGTGTTTCTTCTGTAGGGGTATCTAGGTCTTCTAGAAGAGTTGAATCTTCTAGTTCTTTATTGGATTCTTCAGTGGCATTTTTTGAAAGTTCTGTTGTTTCTTGAGGTGTTTTTTCTAGATCTGTGCTTTGATCTTCTGTGAGATCTGTATTTTCTGATTGTGTTTCATCAGAAGAAGTATTTTCTGTTTGGCAACCTAAAAGCATAAAGAGCAGCATTGTTCCTCCTTTTCATTTATATCACGATTGAAATTCTATGAGTTTTGAAATTAAAATAAAAAACATCAGATGTGATAACTTTTTTATTTGAGACGGTGAGTAGTAGGTTTTTTTCGATGTATTCATAAAATGTGATTTTGTTGAACATCAACATAAATTGCGTTATATTTTTATGTCGTTCTTATTGTGAAAAAACTACATTCAATAAACTTTTTTCGTATCATTACAATTTTATTTATGTCAACAAAAAATGCAATACAAGCCTTGGGTGATTATGTTCTGCAAGACCAGATTCTTGTAGACAGCATGGGGACGTTATGGAAAGCACAGAAGATAAAGTCGATATCTGAGAGTGGGGAAGTAGTTACAGAAGATGGGTATTTTTGGGTGAAATCACTCAAAATAGAGTATGCATTGGATGCTGCCTATAGACGTAAATTTATTGATGAACTCAAGTTAACCAAGAAAAATCCAATAAAGGGAAGTCTCAAGGTAATGGATGCTGTAATTACAGCAAACAAACTCGCAGTTGTTTATGAATGTCCAACAGGAATCCCTCTCGATCAAGAATTTCAAAGAGATGGTATGAGTATGTATGAGGTAGTACAAATTATGCTGCCTGTAGCTAAGGCTCTTGATCATTATCATGCTTTGGGTATCGTACATGGAGATATCAACTTAATGACGATTACTGTAAGGGCTAATGGCAGTGGTGTTATACGAGATATGGGGATTCATAAGCAGGCACAATGGATCTTGGGAGATGGAGACCTTCCTTTTCTTCCTCCAGAGCGCATCCGAAGGAAACAAGTTTTATACCAAGGAGATTGCTTTTCTTTTGGAATGATCATCTTTCATTTGTTAACGGGGCGTTTTCCGTGGGATGCAAAATTAAAAGAAGAAGCAGTTTTACCATTAAAGGAACAAAATAGGTTGTTGCCGATCTCGACATTTATGGCGAGGGTAGATGTTGAATTACAAGCTTGTTTAATGCAGTTTCTTTTGGCAGAACCAACGAGTAGACCAAGAAAATGTATGAAATTAATGGAAGTTCTTGGAGATGCATTGGTTCGAGAGGAACAAACGGCAGAAATTCCGATAATAGATCCAAAAGTTTTAGAGCGTGCGAAGAAACAAGTAGCTAAACTCGATGATGAACTGGCATTGATTGCCCGAAAGATTGCAGCTAAAGAAGCGAAATTGGCTGAAGCCAAACACAATTGGAAAACCACGAAAGACAGAGCAGAAAAAAAATATGAAGAAGCAATGTCGGTTTGGAATGTAAAAATGGAAGAGTCCAAAACGAGTTTAAATTCGATGCAAGAAGATGTAGATAGTGCTTGGTCAAAGTTGACACATTTCTTCTCTAAGAGTAAGCAAAAAGAGCAGAACCAAATATTACAGAAGGCACAGCAAGAGTACGATCATTTACAAGACGAATATAATGTTAACAGACAAAAATCGGAAGATAAATTTGCGGAAACAATTGAAAAAGCAGATCAACTCTTACAAAATATGCAAAGAAAAGTACTAAAGGATGTTCGTCCTCTTCGTTTAGAACAATCTAAATTAGATGAAAAACTACTGGCTCTCGGAGAAATCCATCCCAAATTATTGGGATTTCGAGCCAAAAAACCTTTTTCAAGGGCAGATGTTATTTTAGGAAAATCTGAGATAGAAATGATTCTTCTTCCCAAGGGGTCCTTTATGATGGGAGCAAACCCAAACAGTCGTTTTGCGGATGAAGATGAGTTACCATCACATAAGGTTTCTTTTAAAAAAGGTTTTTGGATTTCTACTATTCCAGTAACGCAAAATTTTTATCATGCAGTAACAGGACAAAACCCATCCCAAAATAAAGGGACAGATAATCCAGTAGATAGTGTGACATGGTTTGATGCCATTCGATTTTGTAATACATTATCTATGAGAGAAGATTTAACTCCAGCATATGAGATTGATGTGGATGATGAAGCTGAAATTCGTTGGGGAAAGGCATCCAATGGATATCGTCTTCTTACAGAAGCAGAATGGGAATTTGCAGCGAGAGCCAATAGAAAATATGTCTTTTCTGGAGGGGATGATCCGGATCTCATAGGTTGGTACCAAGATAATACCGATGAAACTACGAAACCAGTAGGTCAAAAAGAACCGAATGTTTGGGGACTTTATGATATGAGTGGTAATGTTTGGGAGTGGTGTTGGGATTGGAAAGGAGAATATAATGACAGAAGTGCGATGGATCCAATTGGAGTTCCAGAGGGTTTAGGTCGTATATTTAGAGGAGGATCTTATCTTAATGCTCCAACTTTCATGCGTGTTAGTTATCGTGGTGGAGAACGACCAGGGAACCACTTGCCCAATTTGGGATTTCGTATTGGTCGCTTTGCAAAATAATCATTGTTTGTCTCAATCATGATGAAAAATAAGAATTTCTATCTCTATGAGGAGACAAGATATATTAAGAGATTCCTTCTTCGTGTAACCATAGGGCATAGGCATCATCTTCCATGAGAATAGAGGTTCCTCTAATAGCACATTGATCTGGATCTTTGGGTACAAAAAATTCTATTTGTAATGCCGTTTCTATAAATTCTTTGAGACCTTGCAGTTGTGCTGTTCCTCCACACATCGTGATTCCTTCTTGTAAAATATCTGCGGCTATCTCTGGTGTAATGGTTTGTAGAATTTTTTGGATTCCTTCACATAATTTCTTAGCAGGATTATGTAATGCTGGGATTAGATCAAGATTGGAAATTCGACAACTTTGTGTAGCTCCTTGTAACAATGAGCGTCCATTAATTGTTATTTCCTTATAGGAACTTTGGGTGGATAGTGTAGCCATGTCTATTTTTAGTAATTCGATTTCACGATCTCCAATATCCAAATGATATTGTTCTTGTAATGTCATGGTAATAGCTTGATCAAAGTGTATTCCTCCAATTGGAATTACAAGGGATGTAAATAGAGAAGAAAGAGAGAAGACCCCGATACGTGTGGAGTATTTTCCTATATCTACAATCATATATGCTTTGGAATTTTGGATGGGAAGATCGGCTCCTAAGGCTTGACATAAAAGGTTATCAATGAAAAGAGAATCACGACTTCCAAGTTTATAAAACAGTTGCTGAAATAGTTGTAACTGTTCTTTTGGGAGTTGATGTGGAAGGGTTACAAGGATTCGAGGTTTAAACAAGGGTTGGCTTCGAACGGAACGACGTATCCATTCTCGTAATAATTCATAAGACAACAATGGTTGCAATTCTCCATCGACATAAGGGGCAACACACTGCATGTTATGAGGTGTTTTACCTTGCATTGCTTGTGCTTCTATACCATAAGAGTGAATGACTGGGTTTTGAGGTGTAGAGAATACCAGAAGTGATGGTTCATCTATTGTTAAACCTCTACCACGCATCCAAACCCTAGTTCTAGAAGAACCCAAGTCGATACTTAAATCATTTGTTAACAATCCAATTGTTTGTGTCCAAGCCATAGCTTTAGTGTATCGCAATAGAACTTTATTTTCTATGAATTTCATTGGTCATAGAAAATTCTAGAAAGGAAAGGGGAACATCCAATGGATTAAAATTCTATAAACCTGTACGGGTTTCATTTTTCATTTCAACATTCACCCCAATTAGAGAAGCATAATCATTTGCAGTTGGTTCTAGAGATTTTCCATTGGTTGTTAATTCAAGTCGTTCTCCAGTTCTTAAAACCGCAACTAGAGAAAAATAACCGCTATGTTGAATGTGTTCTAAATGGTCTATTTTACTGAAGTCATAAGAAGCACTAGAGAGAACCAAATTGTTATTTTCTAGAGCAAAAACAGCTTTTGCTGTTTCTGATATTATATATTTTGTTTTTATATGTGTTTCAGTTGCATGTTGAATCGAAAAATGGGCACCAATCGAGAAGATCAAAACAGCAAAGGAAAGAAAAAATGGGGCTTTGCTCGGTTGCTTGTATTCAAATTGATGAAAACAAAAACGACATTGTTGAACAAAATTAGGGATATCATTATTGCATTGAGGACAGATCATAGAAGAAACCACTTTATTACGATTGACTTGGAATGAATATACTCTAAAAAAGATAGAAGTTTTGCTTTCTCACAATTGTTTAACAAAATTTTTATACAGACATTTTTTTTCGTATTGAATATTATAATAAAAATTGCGTTATGCTCTTTTTTATTGATGTAATACAAAGGTTTTTTTAATATGGGATTTTTTCTACGAACTTTGACGTGGCCAATTGTACTTGGATCTAATTGGATCAAAAGTAGCAAGATGCAATCTAAAGTTTTTAGATTGATTTTGGATGATGAAACTATTTCATATTTTGAGCATGCACGCCAACAAAAATCAGGATTTGAACTGTTACAACAGTTGTTGGTTGAATCGGACTTACAAGTTCTTTCTTTGGAGATCGATTCTCTTCCTCGTGGTTTTTCAGCACAACAAGAGTTACGGGATCTCTTGAAACGTTGGAAATCTAGATTTGGTCGTAGCATATTCGTTCATTTACGGAATCCAACCTTACAGGCATATTGGTTGGCATCTGTAGGAGATTATGTTCATATTTCTTCTTGCCAAGATGCTTTCTTTGTCCCGATATCTACGAGACGTATATTTTATGGACAGTTGTTGAATAAAATAGGAGTACAAGCAGATGTGATAGCTGCTGGAGAATGTAAAAGTTTTGGGGAACCATATACGAGAAGTTTTCCAACACAACCAAATCGCCAGCAACTTAAGATGATTTTTGATCAGTTACAATCTCATCTTGCCAAGGAAATTTGGGAGAGTCGTCAAGAAAAGTGTATGTCTCAACAGGTAGAATCTTATGAAAAACTAGCTGAGGTTGTTGCTGGAGGTATGCTATCAGCAACACAAATGTTCTCTTTAGGATTGATCGATTCCATTTCATATATCGATCAATATGAGAAAGCTATAGCAGAGTTTACGAGATGCAAGTATCAACCAGTTGATATGTCGATTGCACCACTACTCAAAATTGCAAATTGGGACAGACAACTCGATATCTCTTGTTCTATCGCCCAAGTCAATTTAGAAGGTACTATTGTAGAACAGAGTAGTGGAGGTAAGAGAATAGAATCAAAATCCTGTGTTCAACTCCTACAAAACATTCGAAAAAATGATTCTATTAAAGGGGTTGTTTTGGTCATAGATTCCCCAGGAGGATCAGCGGTAGCATCTGATAGAATTGCACGTGCTATTGATAAATTGATTGAAAAGAAACCTGTTGTAGCATATATGAGAAATGTAGCAGCAAGTGGTGGATATTATATAGCTTCACGTTGTTTACATATTACTGCTCAACCAACAACGATTACAGGTTCTATTGGTGTTGTTGGTGGAAAGGTTGTTTTGGGGAAGGCTTTAGAGCGATTGGGGGTTAATAGTGAACTGATTTCAGGAGGAACAGGAGAAAATGCGTCTATTTTTTCGACTTGGACTCCATTTAGTCCATCTCAACGGAAACAAATGCATGGACTTCTTGAGCGAACCTATGAACGCTTTTTAGAAGTGGTTTCTGGAGGTCGTAAGATGCCAATAGAGCAGGTTCGAAAGATTGCTGAAGGAAGGGTCTATACGGGAATAGAGGCTCATAATATAGGACTAGTAGATGAGTTAGGTGGTATAGATGTAGCTAAAAGACAACTTGCCAAGAGAATTGGGGTTCGTCGTGTAAAAACAATAGAATACACCGTTAAAAAGAAGAATTCTTTGATGAAAAGAATAGGGCAACTTGTAATGACAGACAATGTGTCCAAACAACACATATTACAACAAGACCTTATTGAATTGATGTTTCCAGATGAGATACAGATGCTTGTGAAAAATCCACAGCAACCTCTTATGATCTTGCCTTTTTCTGTGGATGATCTGTAGTATATCGACATAAACTTATATATCAATACAGGAAACAAGTGATGGAACAGTAATTCAAATATATTTGGATCGATCTGAGACATATA
>JACLAC010009768.1_pt1 | contig 10205 bp, 13 predicted proteins | sample 8027881 | NCBI WGS metagenome assembly JACLAC01 (sample SAMN15725517, study PRJNA655200) | protist metagenome | isolation source: fluorescence activated cell sorting (FACS) single amplified genomes of... | place: Spain: Blaines Bay Microbial Observatory, Mediterranean Sea | collected 2016-01-19 | reverse complement strand
CATAAGAAGAATGCAGTTTTTGATCATTTGAGGCTTGAGAATGACAAAAGCGGGCAACGCGCGCGCTAGCCAAAACGGCCGACATGGCCCTCTTTGATGTTATTAACGAGGATAGCCCAAAGTATCAGTAACATTCATCTCACCCCCCCCCCCGGGTTGGATCCGAGTATGCCCGTGCAAGGTGCATCCCACCAGTCAATCGCGGTGCGTTGGCCGGGCACGCACACGCAATCGATGGGCTGTTGGAGTTCGGGCGTGGGCATGCGTCGCCCGTCGGCGAGGATGCGTGAAGGGGGGGCAGTAGTACCCCCGAGATTTTTTGGCCGCCACATGGTCAAAAGTCGATCTCCCGTGATCTCCCGTTAACAATGCTCGATGTGTGATTTTTACCGTAAATTTACCGGAGATGGCCCGTAAGTGATAATCGAGGATCAGTGGACCTAAACCAGTGAGGTGCTCGGAAAAGATACTGCTACGGTACCGTCCAAGTGCTCGGGAGTGCTCGGGTGCACAGTCGCACCCTAGGCTTCGGGGTACTGATAATCGAGGATACACGAAACCACTGGTAGCGCCGTCGGTGGGTTGGTGAGGTCACCCTACCCGATTGCAACGGGCGTTGACAAGCGCTGCATACCTTGCACGTGTACAGGGACAATTGCAACATAAATCGGATCAAATGCAAGTACCCAGCTTTCGGCCAAGTGTCCGACAGGCGTATAATCTTGTGCAATTTGCCTGCATGTTGATTGCAACTTCATTTGCAGCACAACATGTGATATTGTATGACCTGGATGATCAAGTAGACCTGATTGCTTGCATGACTCACTTTTCAAAACCGGCGTTTTGCCTGGGCATGGAAGCAAATGATGTATTTGATGGATCTAGCTGTGCTTGGAAAAGTGCTGAGGAACGTATGAACTTGCTTTGGCTTTGCCAGTCTGAAGTAAGTAATGGATGGTGCTCAAATGACACCACTTTAATCCAAATTCAATGGTGTGCCACAAATGAAGGATGGACTGCGTTTCGAATAGGCCCATTTCGAACAGTTGGTGGATTTTCCTGGACAGGGCTGGCCGCTTTTTTGAATACCAGTTACGTGCCAACGTGTCATGATGACAGGGTGCATGCATTTTCTGCATACATCCTAGGCAACATTGATGCTTCGAACGCGTTGCTTGGGTACCCACCTATACATCAGCACCACTTTCACTTTTTTGGATCTGGAAATTTTGCTCAGGTTAGCATGAATAACCATGGTGACTCGCAATGTCATGGTGGAACGCGATGCTACATAAAGAATGGTCTCCCAGGCTATGCTTGGTTTCTTCGCAACCGTATCGGACTGCACACGGAATTCAATGATGCTCGTCTCAAAGGGTCATCGATATTGACTTCGTGGGCATTTTTAGCGTACAAAAGTCAAATCTGCTTGTCTGGAAGGCCCATCACGCAAATTAGGCTGACGCAAATTGGCGTTCCCCTAGGGGGAGCATCGCGGGCAGCATATGATGTACTAACTGCCTTGGAGTCAGTCGTCTGGTCGTCAGGCTCTTTTGTTTGCTCTGAATCCGATCAACGTTGCAATCCTCTACTCACGCTGATTGATGCATATTTCCATTCTCACGCCATCATGGTACACGATATTTGGCTTTTTCAAGGCAACCCTGATCAAGTCTTTTCAAACCTTTCCGCTGTGACTGAGTCATTTGGGTCATTGCATTATGGCCACGGCATCATTCGCGACTCGGTCGCAAACGTCAGAACTAGAGCACTGTTGCCCAATCCGGCAGTCATGGCGTGCACGTACAGATCCTTACCGGATGAGAATGTCGGTGAAGGAGTCTACCACCGCAAATCTCGGTGCGCTCTCAACCCATCAATCACAAATTGGGTCATGATCGTTTTTCACCAGCGTCAGGACCCTGCACTTATCGCGACGACGTATCCCATGCACTCAGTGTTGCGCCTTTACTATGCAGGCCCTTCGGATGGCAAGGTAATCTTGAGCAAAGATACAAATGCGCCATTGACGCTGTTGAAGGAATATGCGTCGTATCGTTTTGATTTTGCCTCGATGCCAAAATCTTTGGTGTCAGCAGTGGCGCATTACTGGTTGCCGTACAAAGAGACAAACGCTGGTGGCGAGGAGTTCCACCTTTGGTGAGGAGTAGACATCTACGCCGGTATGAGCAAAGCGTATGCCACTTTTGCGTTATATCTGGCTGGACCTCTGAAGTGACCTCCTACTCGGCGTTGGCGCCGTCGTCGGAGGTATGATGTGGCGGTACAGGCCAGTGCCCTTGCTACTTGCATCACCCACAGCACCCTTGATGCGATAGTGGATTGGGTTGGAATCCCATTTGTACAAAGGTGCAGTGGTGTTGAACATCAATCTGCCGGCACAGACTTCACGATCTGCATGTCGAAATACAGGCACAGGCACCGAAAGCTCTCGCACGAGAGTAGCTGCGGGAGCGGTCTGGGCAGCCTGCGCGCCACCGGCCTGCGTCAGGACGCCCAAAATGACCACAACACCGCCGAGAGATGCAGCAACACCCAGGCTAACCTTGAGTAGTGCGAGGAGCATGCGAATGGCCGGCATGGCAACATGGAGACCTTCCTGTGAGGCGCACCGGTTTGATGATACTGATTCTCCAAGGTCGGTGACGGCAGGTATCACTCAGGGTGAGATAGATGGCCTGGAAGAGTGTGGTGTTCACGTGATAGTATTCATTACCACCTTTGTCATCCTTTGTGTTTCTGTGTTTGAATTTGATCAAGCGACTTTGTCGCATTTGCCTTAAAGTACTCGAGTAGCCCCACGAGCTTCGTAAAGGGTTCTCCAGAGATCCCAAAGAGAACCGTCATAATTCCAGCATACCAAATGGTGTGCAGTAATTTGTATCAGTCAGCTTGGTCAAAGTCCCCATGCTCTTTGCAAAGGCACCACTATTGCCAGTCGTAGAAGGATCGGCGCATGACACGCTGACCGCGTATAGGTCACGACAGAGGCTTGAGTTAGTAGGTAAACGCTGCTACCGTGACAACACGTCCAAGTGCTCGGCAGAGGGATACAGTGATACGAGCGTCCGAGTCAAGAGCCGCTCGCGTGCGTGCCGAGGGCAGATCATCATGAGTGCGCTGCGATGGGAGGTGTGGCGCCGCGTCCGGCGTGCTGGCGCCGTCGGTGACCGAGGTGGGGGTCGACGGCGAGGTAGATGGCGCGTTCGGCGTGCCGTTTGCGGCATCGTCGGGTGCGAGCGTCGTGTGAGCAAGTCCACGCTTGCTGTGTTGTTCGAGTCCGTGTGATTTGTGGTTGATGGCGTGGTTGTACACGGCCAAGACATTGCTGCCCTTACTGCGGGACTTGGTTCTGATCTTAGTGATGCAGACTCAAGGACGTGACTCAGGTCACAACGCAGCCGGCGTTAGCGAGAGCAGGCGTGCCCTAAGATGATGCGGCAAAAGGTAGCCCCGCGCTATTGCACGCCGGAATGGGTGTGAGAGTGGTTTTGGCGGGATGGATGCCAGAGTGAGTGACGTGGCGAAATGAGGCTCATTTCGCGGGTGATTGGGTTCGGTATCTCTGTGCGATCTCGCGGAGTCGTTTGTCCGACTGAGACAAAGAGAAAGAGGTTTGTGGAAGAGTGAAGAACACATTCACGGTGAAATGAATGTTACTTTTAATACACTGATACTTTGGGCTATCCTCGTTATGGTAGCGGAGCGCGTGTCATGCGCTGATCCTTCTACGACTGGCAATAGTGGTGCCTTTGCAAAGAGCATGGGGACTTTGACCAAGCTGACTGATACAAATTACACCATTTGGTATGCTGGCATTATGACGGTTCTCTTTGGGATCTCTGGAGAACCGTTTACGAAGCTCGTGGGGCTACTCGAGTACTTTAAGGCAAATGCGACAAAGTCGCTTGATGATATTGACACTGAAGTGCAGGCAAAGTTCAAATGGATCAAACACAGAAACACAAAGGATGACAAAGGTGGTAATGAATACTATCACCGTGAACACCACACTCTTCCAGGCCATCTATCTCACCCTGAGTGATACCATGGCATCCTTCTCTTCATACTGTGCAACAACTGTATTTATGGACGGACTGGCTGCGCTCAAGTATGCGTACGACAACTATGGCCCAGGTAGTGGGGCTACACAGATCTCCAGACAATTCGGCATCATATCTGAGAAGCAAAAGGCAAATGAGACACCACAGGAGTTTGGTACCAGACTGCAGACTCTGAATGCCACTCTTGACACACCAACCCAAGATTCGATGATGAAGCAGATATTCGTGCGCGGCCTCAACAACAAGGAGGCGCAGACCTTCCTAGTGCGCGAGATGACCTCCAAGACCATGACTTTCCAGCAACTGGTGAATGCATCCACAGATCTACAGATTCAGCAAAACATGGTAGATGGCATTGAAGTGGATGGCATCTTCTTTCCACAGAATTCAGCTGCACGGTCATGGCGGCAGCGGATGGCCGTACTACCTGATACGTACGGCTCGGTCTTGTTCAAATACTCTAGCAACCCTTGAGGGGCAGACGCACGGGAACGTGCCACCACCACGTCCGCATCGGTGGTGTAGTAATCCACGAACGCCTGACCATGGAATTTTATGCCGTTGATAGCGAACTCCAGAAAGTCCATGGCCACAATATCACGGAACTTCTTCGCTTCATTTGACACTGACTGAGGGTGCGACGACGCCCTCATCTTCCCTGCCAGTGCACTTGGGTTCCATCGCAGATCTCGTCTCGCCGGCGGAACATACGTCGGGCAGTCGCAACCGACGGTGTTCTTTGCAAGGTGTGACATTGCTTCTGGTGCAAGGCCACACAGACGGCGAGTCCAACTGTCGAAGCACTTTACGTCGCGCATACCAGGTGCGGCGTGGCGCGCATCATCAACAAGATTTGCCACATTGGCAGATACCATCATTGGGGGTGTTTGGAATGCAGGGGAGGCCGTGTGCTCTCGATTGTCCATGCGTCTGGATGATGGCTCACGAGAGGACATGTTTCCAAGGATGATATTTCGGCACCGCGATACGTCTGTAGGAGTATCACACGGAATCTTTGTGCCATTTGGAAGCAGAATGTGCGTAGACTGACCATCCAACACTGTCTTTATGCCAAGGTGGTTGGAGGACCACGTCGCGCCAGCGAGAGATTCGCCGAGGGCAGGGACATAGATGGCGTGCACGTTGTCAAACCAATGCACGCGCACACCGTCGTCGAACCCAACTTGAGCAAGGCCAGTGCCCTTGCTACTTGCATCACCCACAGCGCCCTTGATGCGATAGTGGATTGGGTTGGAATCCCACTTGTAAAAAGGTGCAGTGGTGTTGAACATCCATCTGCCGGCACAGGAATCCCATGGCACGCCTTTTTCTGAGAGTGTCGAAACGCCACATGGGAAAGCGGCCACGACTTCACGATCTGCATGTGGAAATACAGGCACAGGCACCGAAAGCTCGCGCACGAGAGTAGCTGCGGGAGCGGTATGGGCAGCCTGCGCGCCACCGGCCTGCGTCAGGACGCCCAAAATAACCACGACACCCCCGAGAGATGCAGCAACACCCAGGCTAACCTTGAGTAGTGCGAGGAGCATGCGAATGGCCGGCATGGCAGCAATGGAGATCTTCCTGTTAGGCGCACCCGTTTGATACTGCGGATGATTCTCAACGTCAGTGACGGCAACACGGGCGTCAATCTCTTCGCCACCCGGGAAAGCCAGGCGCGCTTCCATCGCTGGAGTACCATTGCGTTGACGGTCGACATATTCGTTGTACTTGTTACGATTTTCCACCGAGCACCGTGCCAGAATATCATCGCGCGATGCATCCAGACGTGCGTGTTGCTCCGCCGTTGTGTTGGGCAGGCGGAGGGCCCGATTCAGAATACGGCACGCACGCCAAAAGTGACCCTGTCTCTCGCAGAAGTCACACGTCTTCCCGAATGGCGCACGGTGTGGCGAGCTCGTGCAGGAGGCGACTATCAACGTCAAGTACGTGGCCTCCCAGGACAACATCGCCGACATCTTCACCAAGAGCCTGTGCAAGAAGGAGTTCCTCAAGCTCCGCGCTAAGCTGCTCAACTCCGCCCGCGCCGACTGAGTTAGAGCCTGGTCCTCTGCGGACCACCGGGGGGGTGACACATCGTGGTCCTTTCGGACCACCGGAGTAGTTATACAATGTGGGCCGTCCTGGGTCACAACCGAAATCACCCTACTCATGCGATACAACCCGTGAAACTGTGTGCAAACCGCCTGAAATCGGCCGTAGAATAAAAATCACCCATTTTCACACTCGTCTCCGAGATCGACCTTGGGTGGGTCACTCGTACGACGAGCAATTTTTTTCTTGCACCTATGTCAAAGAGGTCATGACTGACCAAGCTCCCAAAGGTCCAGTGGTGTACTCACTTCGCAATGGAAATGCACACTATATCGGCGCAACTGTCGACTTGGACCGTCGCATTGAGCAGCACAATGTCTCCCGCGTCGGCGGAGCCTATCGCACTGCAAAGAGAGGTCCAGAATGGAGATGCGCTTGGTATGTAGATGGATTCAGCAGCTTCCAACAAAGCTTGCAGTTTGAATATGCCCTGAAACGCGAGACCAGATCATTTGGATACACACCCGCTGCTCGATTGCGTGCCGTACGATCACTCATAGATCGCTGGACAATGCAGAAGGGGGCTACCCCAATGCTCTGCATCCAGCAATGAATATGATGTACAGCATCACGTGTGCAGTCCCAACAATGCAATGAATGATATTCAAGTGAAGGACAGTAGTCGGAGGCAGTGCTGAATTCGGTCACGAAAACGCTGTCATCGGAAGCATGCCTTCAATCAAGATGCACGAAAGGAGCGGATGGAAAAATGCAAGCAACGCCGCCCTTTCTGAGAGCGAGGTTGCTGGCCCCTTCCGGGGGCGAGAGGGCCGGCCTTCTCCCGGGGCGACTGACTTGGCCCCAAGGGGCGGCTTCCAATTTTGGGAGGATCGACTTTCGTCGTACGACGAACAATTTTTTTCTTGCGTATGTATTAAACAAGCACCATGCCTACCATGACCCAAGTGAGATCGATTTTGCCCGACCGACTCAAGCAAGCTCGGTTCACCACAATTGCGAAAGACCCCTCCTACAGGCGGTATTTCGCTGCGGGAGACGATTCCGCATCGATCCGCACCGTCCTCACTCACTTGTACGAGGCAGGGGGCAACGCAAGAAAACTCAGGGATCTCGAACGACATGCAAGATCTCGCAGATCACACAATGCCGCTGCGCACAGAAGGCAGACGCAGCAGCACGTGGCACCCGAACGAGACCTATGGCAGGAGATGGAGGCACGAGAGCGGCGACAGGCACGACTGGAGAGATTTCAGGAGAGGAGAGAGGAGGATCTCGCCAGACGCCAACGCAAGGTGGAGGATCGTCGAAACCATCGAGGCGAACAGCGATTCTTCAACGGTCAAGCCGACGAGGTGCACTACACATTTCGGGACGCAGAGCACCTCCTTTCGACGCTGGAGCGCTATCTGTCCCGTTTGCAGAATGGCGAGCGATTCCTCCTCAAGTTTGGCGACAAGTTCTTCACTCTCTCGCTCGAAAAGTACGAAGACATTATCTCGCTCATCAACTTCTGGGTCATCCAAGAGTTTGTACCCGTGAATGTCTCGGACGAGGAGCTGGTGGAGTTCCTCATCGAAAGAAAGGAGATCACGATCATGCGCCCTCACGCTCGCATGGGAGCCAACTGGCATCGTGCGCAGGGCGAGTTCTTTCCATACCTGCGTGTTCAAGACGAATAAGGACCATAGTATATCCACGGGGTCGATGAAGCGTAAGGTGTGCTTTCGTAATGGGGACACGGGGACGGATGAGGAGGTCGAGGTAGACTCGTGAGACGACGAAAGAAAATGTTGTGATAGTGTAAAGAAGCCCACCATGTACAACAAAGCTTGGTACGAAACCCACAGGGAGCAAATCAACGAGAAGAGACGCATGCGTCACGCAGAGGACAGCGAGCAGGTGAATGAGAAACGTCGCCAGGATTACGCACGACGGCGAGAGGAGATCCTGCGCAAGCAGCGAGAGGATCGCCAAGAATGTCCACACTGTCATCTGACCTTTCGTCGATGCTATATGCAGAAACACATCTCCACCCGGCACAGGTGCGTCCATGTGGCGTGAAAGGGCGGAGAATAATAAAATGACCATAAACGAGAAAGAATGGACATCGAGACCTTCCTACAGTTGAAGCCCACCTGGGCGTACGAACCATGCCTGTATATCGTGAAGCAAATGTTTCCGGGCAACAATGCCTATCGATGCGGAGCGGCAGGTACGCAGCTTTTCAAAGCAGCGGATCCGGTGTATGGGTCGGATAGGTCAGGCTCGTTCACGGGGCTGTTGGGACGCATGACAATGTACAAGAACTACTGGTTGCCTCTCAAAGGTACATTGTACGCCGCGCTGCGCATAAAGAAGCAACTAATCGCCCGTCCAGGGCAGCGCGTGGGTGTGGACTCGTTTGGAACGCAGTACAACATTGATCGCGGGAATCAAACATTGGTGCTCCAGCGGGAGGCGGAAATGCATTCCGAGATGGATAAGCGAGGGTTGCGGTGGCAAAAGGACAAGAAGAACGAGTTGTTTGCTCCACGCAAGAGTGTCAAAGAGTTGATCGACGCCATGCGGACCATACGGGGAGAGGACATGTACTTGTTTGACTCGGAAACGATTCGCGAGGACACCACATACGATGGCGGCCGCGACCGACTCGAATTGGTGATGACACGGAAGCGAGAGTTACCGCCGAGGGCGGCGGCCACGGAGATTAGTGCACCAACCATCACGTTGAAACTCAGTAAGAAGGCCATTGAAGAGCTGCAACTCCTGGATCCCGTCAAGTTGGCGAAGCTGGTTGACATCATTGATGCTGTGACTGGACGTGGAGCACCACAAAAGCCGCAAGCACCGGCACAGAATCCTCCGCCACCTGTACCAATTCCTCAACCACCGCCTGCGCCACCGCCTCCCGTCCCCAGAACGCGAGAGGCGATCAGGCAACGGATTGCAGCACAATTCGGTCAACCAGCGCAAGTGTTGCCGACCGGTAGGACACGGGAAGCGGTGCGTCAACGCATCGCCGCCCGTTTTCCAAATATGCAGCAGCGGTTCCAGGGACTACAAAATTATGTGATGGTACAGTAAAGAGCGATGGTCCCACAACAGCCTTGCGTCGACAAGTACGGTTCCGACATATGCCACCTCCAACGATTCCACTTGGGCCGGTCGGTCGTCATGCGCGGCAATGCTCGCAAGCCACAGACATCGCCAAAACCTCCCCCGACAATTTCAAAGCCAGACAGCAAACCACCGACTCGTCCGGACAAAACGCCACCAAACCCAACACCGACTCGTCCGGACAAAACGCCACCAAAGCCAACTCCGGGCGGCAGACCATCGACGCCAAAGGACAAACCATCAAAGCCTGGTGGCAAACCATCAAAGCCAGGCAACAAACCGCCTGATGAAACTCCCGATCTAAAGAAACCGCAGCAGCAAACACCAGGTCTCCCGTCCACCACCTCCACGCCGTCCGTACCAGTTTCAACAGGATCCGCGTTGCGACCACCGAAGCTGGTACAGTTCGAGAAGTCCGTCGAGGAACTGACTCCAGACATGCGAGCACGCGCACGGCTAATTGAGGCTGGCTATCGAATGAAGGAGGCGTATGACATTACATTGCACAACACGGAGGAGGGCAACTACGCGCGAGAAGACGGATTTGCGGCGGTGCGTGAGGTGCTGGAAGAGAACCATCTCTCCTCAAGATACACCCTTGACGAGGAGTTGAGCGACACGCAAGTGCTCGTCTTTGAAGATGCAGAGACGGGCAAAGGAGTGCTCGTATTTCGTGGTGCCAACGCCGGTCACGATGAGACGGAGAGTGGGCAAGAAGCCAATGCCCGTGATCAGCAGTCCTTTAAGGGAGCATTCACGAATCCCAAACACAACGAGGTGAGCCTGTACCCGACAGTTGACGAACAGATTCACAATGCAGCGCAAAAGTATGGAGGCGTTGAGAATCTCGAGTCCGTATCGTATTCGAACGGTGGGCTTTTGGGGCACTACTCCAATCGCGAGTACGGAATTCGTGGGATCGCCTTT
>JACLAC010020305.1_pt1 | contig 10209 bp, 7 predicted proteins | sample 8027881 | NCBI WGS metagenome assembly JACLAC01 (sample SAMN15725517, study PRJNA655200) | protist metagenome | isolation source: fluorescence activated cell sorting (FACS) single amplified genomes of... | place: Spain: Blaines Bay Microbial Observatory, Mediterranean Sea | collected 2016-01-19 | reverse complement strand
GGGTAGTGGTCAGGCGAGTATTCGATGAGGTGAGTTACGATGTGATTAACATGTTCTCCGCTGACCTTGGGGAAGTTGATGACCATGAAGGAAAGAGCCTCGGCCAATACTTCGGTCTTGTGGGCGTTGGAGGTTTTCCTTGTGATGATCTTGTCCAGGGCCAGGTTCTGGGCCGCCGCCCAGATGAGGTAGGTAGTCTCGGCCACGAACCAGTCCCGTGCCCGGCCCCAGTCATCTCGTTTCAGGGTAGCTACGGCCTGTTGCACGACTACCAGGATCAGGTCCCAGTGTTTGGTTCTGATGGGTTTTTTTTGGTCGAGCTTGTGGTTACTCCGCTGAAGGCGTTGGGTACAGGTCTTCATGAAGAGTTGAAGCACATGGAGTTCTTCTTCCGCGAAAGTCTCCTCCGGTGCCAGAAGGGTCAATAGTCTCGGTGGTGCTTCGGTTACCAGGTGATCCACCATTTCCTCTGCGGTTGCCTTCTTGACTCGTTTGAGTAAGTCTTCTTCCAGGACGAGCCGGACCGTATCGGAAAAGGTAAAGTGTTCGGGAATGTAGGGTCGCAAATGTTCGATAAGCTTCACGATCCACGCCTGGCGTTCGCGGGCCTGGTCCGGGGGTACGGATTCCACGAATACCTCGAGTAGGCTGGGCCGGATGATCTGCCACTGTTTTTTCCGGCCATAGCGGGAGGCAAAGGCGGCGAATATATCCCCCCACATGTGGAAACCCGCGGTTGCCGGGACGTGCCGGCGCCATTGTGTTATCCAAGCAATCAGCACATTGCAGAAAATGGTTGGGTTTTTGACATAAACCGCCCCAAGCAATTCGGCTACCTCTTGTGGTGCGTGGAAGAGGGGAGACCGGTGACCCGGATAATAAATATGGTTCAGGGCCGGTGTTTCCGGCAAGAATAGGAGCAGGGAAAGCACGGCGATGACATTGGCCGGAGTGACCCCCTGGCTTTGGATCATCATGGCCTGGTAGGTGCGGATCCGGGTTTCATCCGGATTCAGGGTGGTGCGTATGTTGGTCACATCTTTTCGGATCGCCGCAAAGCTGCCCTCTTTCGTAGCCAGGTTCTTCTGGACCCGGTCCCTGAAACTCTCCAAAATACAGAGTTCGTAAACAGCCGCGGTTCGCGGCACCGCCAGGTTATAACCGTCCCGGCCGAGTTTGAGCAGGGCCTGCCGGATTGGAGACGGCAATCGGTTGAGAGGTGAGGTTGATCTTTTCTTTTTCTCTGTCCAATCGCGGAGTTCCGTTAATTCCCGGTCCAGGGTCAAGGCATTTTGTACACCGGAGCGGATCGAAAGCCTGAATAAGGGTTCCAGTTCTGCCCGAACCCGCCGGATCCAGGTGAGGTAAGCTTCCCTTTCCTCCATTTCCTGTGTGGCACTGTCCCAGGCAATCTTGGTGACAATGCGGGTATCGCCCCGGTAGAGGTAGCGCTCTACCAGGTCCCTGTCCTGTTCGGGGAACAGCACGAGCCGGAAATCCAGGTGGCGGTTGTAGGAGAAATGGGAGCAGAAGGAAAGAGTATTGCGATCGTCGGGTGGCAGCAGTGCGAATAGGGTCTGGCAGAGGATCTGGTTCTGCTCCGGCTTACGGGAAAGGGCACAGAGAGGACCGGCACCGATACAGGCCAGGAAAAAGGCCAGCATATCATCGGAGAAGCCCGGTTTGAGATAGGTTTTGCCCGGGATCAGGGCTTTTTGGTGATATTCGTCTCGGGGCAGGGGAATGGGAGACAGTTGCACATCCTTTTCCGGTTTCTCCCGGTCACGGAATAGGTGTGTGATCAGGAAGACGTTGCCCCGGAGCAGGGTAAGTGCGTCGGAGTCCAGGAGAAGAACGTGAACCAGGTAATCGTTGCCGCGGGGTCCCATAGAATCGGAGGGGAACCCGGTTCGGGCGAAGGCCCAGCGCCCGCGTGACCCGTCCAAGGCGTAAAAAGCGAGGATGGGCTGGGGATTCTCCCGGGCCAGGGCACTGCCTCCCAGGTTGGAGTAACGGTCGATACAGCGCAACTCCTCGGGGGACACACCCGCCGAGTGGGCGAGCACCTGGTAGTTGCTCCGGCCCGTGGTGGAACCGTAATAAACCTGGTCGAGGGTGAGAGTATCGGTCATGGGTTGGCCAGTTTCTCCAATGCAAGGAAGCTGATCAACAGGAATTCTGTCGTTTTGGTTTGGGTCCGGTCAAGGGTGAAATGGGTGGGATCTTCGCCCAGAAAGGTCAACACGTCTTTGGTTAGGTTGACGGATCCAGGACCGAAATCACCATCGGTGGGGAAAGCGTCGAGATAGGCTTTGATATCCGGTTTATCCTTTAGCCAGGCCCATTTCTCATCAGCGTACTGCCGGGCTACCGCGTGAATCAATTTCTGGGTCATACAGGCCGCCAATAATCGCTCGTTCCTCAATTCCAAAAAGGGACTATTGAGGAAATGGGCTCTGCGCTGTTCGTGTTTGTCCTTTTGGCCTTTGAGTCCGGCGATCCCGTCTCTTAGGGTTTTGGCCTCTTGGAATCCGTACATGAGCTCGAAAACCAGACTTTTATGGTTACTGATGAAGGCAAATCCTTCCGGATCGGCTGTGTTCTTTATTTTAAGTGAATCTATAAACGCCGCTTGGAAGGGATGTGTTCCGGAAAGGGCTTGGACGGATGGTTCGGTTTTATCATTCCTGGCCGATTTTGGCGTTGCCGAGTTTTGGGTTTGCCGGGCCGGGTCCGTTTTTACCGGGGATTGTGCCGCTCTGAATTGGGCTTCCAGATCGGCAACGGAACGGGACAGTCCCAGATTGGTCAATACGAAAAACAAACCGATCAGGAGTACAGGCGAGAGCAGGATCAATGCCGGTTTCCAATACAGTTTGAGGTTGAATTCAGGACGGGTTTCTTCCCGGATTCGGCCCTTGACCGTCTCGCCGACAATGCGGCGGACCTGTTGTGGAGTCAAATGAGTTTTGACGGCCTCGAGGATGGTTTTCTTCAAGGAGGATTTTAGCTCGGCTTCGATTACCTCGGCGACCGCAACCTCTAAAATGGAACTCATCTTCTTTTTGGCTAGGGCGCCTGTGACCGGGACCTGGTTCTTCGGATGGAAATCTCCGTGTTGCAGGCCCTGTTGAAGGAATTCCCGGACCGCCTCCTGCACCGCCTCTTTGAGTTGTTTATGCCATTTGGCGCCCAGGGCATCCTTGACCTGCCGGTGAAGATGTAAGCGCTCGGCTTCATTGGTCAGGGTCCGAGCTCCTTCCACCAGGTATTGGCGCAGATCCTCACCAAAAGCGGATATTGTCGCCGGCTCCTTCCAGACCTCTCGGATCGAGGTGTGGATTTCCTTTTTCAGGGCCTCCCGCAGGGCCCGTCCCAGTGCCTCATCCCCTGCAAGGATGTATTCGGCAATGATTCGGGCCTCTGTCTGGTAGGCCTCACCTTCATAATCATATTTTTCGTTATCCCGCATAGCTTCCCTTTCCGTCCAAAAGCTCGTTAGTATGTGAATACCACAAGTTCGGTGCGCCTGGAAGAGAAATTATTACTTCTCGGGCCGCATCGATGCCGACGTTTGGAACGGCAACACATATAAATACGAACATCGAAAGGGCGAAGTTGGGTAAATAACCTCGTGTTTTTGTAGGTTGACCCGAATCCGGGGAGTACAATTTCATGGAAAGATTGGGCGGAACGGGGTTCGACCGTGCCTTCAAAAAGAAAGAAAAAACTACGGTCTTTGATGAGGCGGACTATTGATCTCAATGACACTTTCTTTCCAATTGAAGGTCAATAGGGCCTTGCGCTTGATGGACGTAGCCATCAGGGCCTGAAACAAGCCGGGTGTATTGGCGCCGCGGGGTGTTCTCCGATCGGCTACACTCGTTCCCGTTGATTCCGTGAACCATTCCCGTGCATTGGTTTGCTCGGCCTGGGAGAAGGGGATGAATTCCAATGTGACGCGTACCGGCGCCGTGGAGATTTGGGATCTCGGGACGGCGAGCACCAGTAACCTGTTCCGGCGCCACCACTTCCGGAACTCCGCCGGTGCTGCCTCGAATTCCCGAACCCGGTCGTTGGCCTCTATGACGCGGATAATGAAAACCTCGTCCCATAACTCGTAGCGCACCTCGATGAGGGCGCCACCCGATAAGATTTCTCCAGCCGGGGATTGGGTAAGAACCTGGATCCGGAAGGTATTCGTCAGACCGGAACGCAATTGGGCACGCACTTCCTCTTCCACAAGGATATCCGCGGGCATCACCGCTTGAACCCCATCTCTTTGGAGAAAGAGTTTGGGGCCGGGGCCGGATAATATAATTAGAAAAAGGCTGAGCACGGCACCCTGGCTCATGGCCTCACCCCTCCCATTACTGGAAATCCGAGAAGATGAAGCCCAGTTTGGCGACGCCCCAGCGGTTGCGGAACGTCAGGTTGGTGTTAAAGGTGAATTCTTTCTGGCCCTGAAGCTCGAAGATGTTGTCATCACGGAGGTACCCGATCAGCCCGTTGAACTCGAATCGGAGGTCACCGAAACGGGTGGTTTTCTTTCTACCCCACAGGTCATAGGAATAGCCGAGCTCAATGCTTCCGGATATAGTGTTAGTCGTTTCCTCGATTGTGCCCGGGGGATTGGATTCAATATCCACGACCTGTAATTGCCTGCGAACCAGGCTCACCTGGGTACCATAGGAATAGGCGTGCCTGGCATCGTAGGCCCGGTACTTTTTGTATTTCCCGAATAGCTCCGTTAGGTTGAACCCGAAACGGGTAATTGAAAAATCGAAACGATCATCGGTATAACTGGCGCCGCTTTGAGCGAACGTGCCTGAAGTGGGTAGGAAGTTATCGTTGGTGGAGTTGTACTCCCAAAAAAGATCCCAATCCTTGTTGATTCCCTCTATCTGGTTGAAGCCACTTAACGCCTCTATTCCCGCCGTATCCATTTTCAGCTTGGATTCGGAATAGGTGCCCACTGTCTTGAACCAGTGGTTGCCACGCAAGGGGAAGCTCAAATTGAGAACCATTCGAAAAGGGGTCTCGATTTCGGCGAGTTGAAGGGTATCCTCAATATTGGGCGGGTTGAGGGGGAACCGTTCTTCCAGGGCGGAGAAGGTCAGGTTGAGAAAGGCGTTTTTGCCAAATAGGTTGTAATGGGAATAGCCCACCGAATAGGCGGTCCGTTCAACGGCATCCCCCGACCAGGTCAACTTGGGTTGAACCGCCGCAAACAACAATCCCGAAGGGCCAATAAACCACCGCAGCCCCAAGCTCAGGTCGTTGAAGGTATTGGCTTCTACGGGGATGCCGAAAAATTCGGCGTCCCGTGGATTGGGGTCGGGGATATCGGGCGCGGTGCGGTCAAACCCGATAAACAGGGTTTCCAGACTGAAAAAGAGCAGTGAGGCCTCTTTCACTTTGATGATCAGGTGGAAGGTCCCTTTCAAAGAACCCTTTTCCAGGGAGAATTCCGTTTCCAGGATGAACGGTAAACGGTTTATCCTTTCTATGGCGTAACGCAGTTCCCTTTCCGTGTAGTCCCGGCCCTCCTGAAGACGGGCCTCGGAGACTATGATCCTCGGCGAAACGTGCCGGGCTCCTTCGATCCTGATCCGTTCGATCGGAAACCGTGGCCCATCAGTCCGGCGGGCCTGTACTTCGCTATGGCCCAGACCCAACAGGATCAGGACCGCCAACATCCATCTCATGGGATTAAACGCCTCCATCCAGAAACACATACGATCAAAAACCAGCTTTTCTTTCCTTTTTTGCCTATAACCCATTGACATCATCGGTTTGTTTGAACTTTTAGACAAAACCTGTATGAAAAAACAGACAAAACTCCTGCTTTTTAGTATAAAGTAACGGGGCACCGGATACAATTCCTCCCGAAATCATTGTCTCCGGGGTCTTCTAAAGATAACCGGAGAGTTGGCGGGCTTTTTGATAGTAAAAACAGGTTGGAGGCGTAGCTTTCACTACGGATCGGTGGGCAAGAGGTAGGAACCTATGCGTTTTAGAACGACACTTATTTCCCTGGCAAGCATGGTCCTGGTCTCTTTTTTGCTCTTTCGCTTCTACGAGCGGGAGCTCTCGGAGATGTGGATGAACCTGGCCATTCATCCCGAGATCCAGGAAGTTTTGGAACAGGCCGCACTGGACCAACGCACCCTGGCTCGTTTCAACCAGACCGAAGAGGATCTCTTCCGGGCCCGTTTCGACAGGATCCAAAACATTCGCAACAACCTCAAGATTCTCGCCCACAACCGGGATGAACTCCAGTCTCACTTCAAATACGCCCTCTGGTTGCTGTTCGGGATGATCCTGGTTTTGGCCATGGGGATCCACCTCTTCGCCCAAAAAAGGATCCAGTCACGAATCCAGGCATTACAAGAACCACTCACCGACCTGGCCTATGGAAAGGTGGATATCACCGTGGCCGATGGCCGCAAAGACGCCATCGGCCGGATCGGTGCCATGATCGAACGCACCTCCCGCCTGATGGCCAAACAGCGTGACCAACTGCGTTATTTGGATCACCTCTCCAACTGGCAGGAGGCCTCCCGCCGGAATGCCCATGAGATCCGGACCCCGCTGACGGCGGCCCGCATGGAGGTGGAGCGATTACTGGAGCTGGAGGCGGAAACAGGACCTGAATTGGGGCGGCGTTTGAAAAGAACCGCTCACAGCATTATCGAGGAACTGGACCGCTTGAAACGGTTCACCCAGGAATTCACCGCCTTTGCCAAGATCAGGAAACCCAAACTCGAGGTTGTCGACCTGACCGGGTTTGTCGCTGACTTTCTCGAACTGTTTCATGGGGGATGGGAGAACCTGGCCATGGAATCCAACCTCGAATCCAGTCCCCATTGGGTCGGCATGGACCGGGAAATGGTCCGGCAGGTTATCGTCAATCTCTGTAACAACAGTGCGTTGGCCATGGGGGAGGGGAGAGGCAGCGTATTTTTCCACATCGAGGTCTTGGATGAATCCGTGGTCCTACTCCTGGCAGATAACGGGCCCGGTGTGGATCAGGCCATCAGGGATCGGATCTTCGAGCCCTATACTACTACCCGCAAGATCGGAGACGGCATGGGCCTGGGCCTGGCCATTTCCCGCAAGATCATGTTGGACCATGGCGGTGATCTCGAGCTTTTCCGGACATCCCCAGATGGAACCGTCTTCCGCCTGCTCTTTCCCTCCGCAGGGCAAGAGGAACAGGAAAAAGAAGAGAAAGGAGCAGTCCCATGAACACCATCATGGTCGTTGAAGATCACGCCAAAATCAGGGCCAACATGATGTTTCAACTCAAGGACCAGGGCTACAAGGTATTGGGCAAGGCAAGTGCGGAAGAGGCTCTTGTCCACATGGCGGACCCGACCCGCTCCAACCCCGACCTCATGCTTTTGGATATCCGTTTGGGCGCCATGAGTGGTGTGGACCTGATCCACAAGTTGTCTGCTGATCATAACCTGCCCCCAACCATCGTGGTCTCCGGCGAGGCGACCATCAGTGAAACCGTGGATGCCCTGCGCATGGGAGTCTATGATTTCATCGAAAAACCAGTAGGTAAAGAACGGCTCATCCGTTCCGTGATCAATTGCCTGGAACACCGCGCCCTCGAGAACAAGGTACGCGAACTGCAATCCAAGCTTGAAGAATCGGACCTGATGTTGGGTGATGCGCCGGCCATGAACGCCTTGAAAAAGCAGATCGACAAGGTCGCGCCAACCAATGGCAGGGTCCTCATCAACGGGGAAAGCGGTACCGGCAAGGAGCTCATTGCATCTCGGATCCACCGCAACAGCAAACGGATCGGCAAACCCTTCGTGAAAATCAATTGTGCCGCCATTCCCGTCAACCTCATCGAGGACGAATTATTCGGGCACGTGCGGGGTGCTTTCACCGATGCCCGCAGTGATAAACCCGGATTATTCGAAGCGGCCCACACCGGAACCCTGTTCCTGGACGAAATCGGGGATATGGATTTAGGGCTCCAGGCTCGCCTATTGCGCGTGTTGGAGGATGGCGTGGTTCGGCGTATTGGGGAACACCGTGATCGAATGGTCGATGTCCGAGTCATTGCCGCAACCAATGGTGACCTGGAAAAAATGATCGATGAAAACCGATTCCGTGAAGACCTCTACTTTCGGATCAGCGCCATTCCCCTCACAGCGCCACCCTTGAGAGAGCGCGGCCCGGACATTCCCATGCTGCTTTCCTGGTTCATCGCCTACTTTTGCGATAAGAACCAAATCCGCAGGAAGAAAATCGATGCCGAGGTCTTTGACATCATGAAACGCTACCATTGGCCCGGTAACATCCGCGAACTCAAGAACCTCTGTGAACGTCTCGTCATCCTCGGCGGTGATCCCATTACCGTCGAACACCTTCCCTCCAGTGTCTTTCGCGAACAGGCGCCTTTCGAGGGCGGCATCGTTCCACCCTCCGTTTCCACCAAGTGCCTCCCTTTACGGGAATTCAAGGCCCAGTGCGAGAAGGAGTACATCGAGCACATCCTGCAACGGACCAACTGGAACTTCAACCAGGCAGCGAAAATGTTGCAGATACAGCGAACCTACCTCTATCAAAAAGCATCGGCCCTGCACATCCGCAAGGGCGGAACTCGAACTCCCATGGTTTAATCCCGGCGTGCCTCAGCAACACCACCGGGCCGCACAGGCGAAGGCCCCGAAGAAGAAACGCAAGTAGTTTCAGAGAACAAATCGCTACATTCCAATACCTGATTTAAGCGCTGATCAATAATGCATGTACTCTTTTGCATTCAATACCTCCTTCAAGTAGTTTATTTTCGTATTGAAACTTGAAATTGCCCTTTCTTTGCTCTTTGAGGTTTTTGTTCAAGAACGTAGCCGGAGAGCCGAAGAACAGGAGGGGGAAAAAAATCCACCCATGTGACTTCGTGACCCTTTGCCTGCGCCGCCCGGCGCTCTTCGTGGTGCAATTCCCATCCAACGCGACGGACAGCTTCTCTCCCCAGTGTCTCCCAACCTTAATCCCACCCCCATGAAACTCTTTACTTGCCCCCTTGTTATCAAAATGCTAGCATTAGTGGTGGAGGTAGTGATGCCGCAAATATTGGTCAGGGACCTGGACGAGGAAGTTGTGAAACGCTTGAAGGCCCGAGCCAAACAAGAGGGCCGATCACTTCAGGCCGAAGTCAAGCTTATCCTGGAACAGGCTGCCAAGCTTGACATGGATACCTCCCTGAAGTTGTTGCAACAATATCGCGTTCGCTTCAAAGGTCGGTTTTTTTCCGACAGTACCGACCTGGTCCGTGAGAATCGCGACCGTTGAGAAGACTGGTTGTCGATGCCAGTGTGGCGGCCAAGTGGTTTTGGGATGAAGCGTATTCCCATGACGCCCGAGCCGTTTTTGAGACAGACAACTACCTGTACGCCCCCGATTTTTTCCTGCTGGAACTGGACAACATCTTTTGCAAACGCCTGCGTCGGCACGAGCTTAGTCGTGAAGATGCTGAAGATGCACGGTCCATCTTGAGAGAGTTGCCCATTGAATTTCATCCCATCGCCATGATACAGGAACATGCCTTTGCCATCGCTATCCGAACAAATCGCTCCCTTTATGACTGTCTTTATCTGGCATTGGCCCGGATATTGGAAGGTAAAATGTTAACCGCTGACCGCAAATTCTATGAAGCATTGTCCGGTGGTCCTTTTTCCGGTGACCTGCTTTGGGTTACCGATATTTCCTGAAAAAACCGGTTGGAGTTCTCAACCTAACCAGACAATTTTTCACCAAGGTCTTGGTTGGTAAGCTGGTATTGTTCCTCGAAGCGTTTCAGCGCGAGAGATATCCAGGCTAACATCAATTCGATCAGGGCGTCTATTCCAAGCTCAGATGGGTGTGTTTATCGACCGGCAGGGTCAATTCTTTTTGATAGACAGTCCCCTCCGCCATGGTAACTCTCAATAACCAACGACCGGGCGCGATGTCGAAAGCCTGACCCAGATTACCGGAGAAAGCCGACTTCCGATTTGGTAATAAATCCAGTTCCACCCGAGCCAATGAGAGCTCGGTCCCCCTGGCCGGATGGCTTAGCGTTGCCGCGACGATCTCTCCTCCACGGGCGATTTTGAAAACAAGCCCCGTTTTAGGAATCAAACGGACGGGGATCTCCAGGGTCTGATCTTTGGAAATGACGCCCTGGAACTTATCCGACAGCAA
>JACLAC010013307.1_pt1 | contig 10209 bp, 10 predicted proteins | sample 8027881 | NCBI WGS metagenome assembly JACLAC01 (sample SAMN15725517, study PRJNA655200) | protist metagenome | isolation source: fluorescence activated cell sorting (FACS) single amplified genomes of... | place: Spain: Blaines Bay Microbial Observatory, Mediterranean Sea | collected 2016-01-19 | reverse complement strand
ATGAACCCGCATAGATGCCATCGCCTTCATGACGAAGTTCCGTCACTTCGCCTCGATCCGCACTGAGTAGAGGAGAGGCTTCGCCATCAGGCCGACCCCACTCATCGACCACAAAGACCCTCACAGGAAGCTGAAGCCGCGGATCCGCCGGAACGCTGAGATGTCCCGGAACCATCAACAACCGCTTCCAACTGGGAATCTCCAATGGAACCTGCTCCTCCGTACGGTCTCCGTCTTTGATCGAGATGACTGTCACCTCGCGAATACCGGGAGGCACCGCAATATCCACCACACCTTTACCTCGAGAATCAAGCTCAAACGGTCCAAATTCTCGCTCTCCAACTTTCACCAGTACACGCCCATCCGGATGTCCCTGTACGGGTTGTGCCAGAGTCCCCACCAACGGAATCACCTGAGTTCCATAGGTCATGGATGGCGCACGTCTATCCGCCGTCGTCACGAGGGCAAAGTGCGGGTAGCGGGCCTCCGGCGTGAGATAACGCACCGTATATCGGCCTTCTCCCAGCGGAACAAAAGGCCCAAGCGATCCCGTACTGGCCCGGAGTTGCAGGTCCGCACCCTCCATCTTTCCGACGGCCCCGCCGGACAACGCGATACTCAGTGTCGTCGCGTCGTCCTGCCCCAATACCACCTGACTCGGATTGGCCGTAACCGACACCTGCTGAGCCAGGGGTGCGAGTACTGGAAACGCCCAGCTTCCTCGCAGTTTCTTCTTATCCAGGGTCTTGCCCTTGAGGTTGATATTGAGCAGCCGATCCTCGCTCACGGTAGGTGGAATCCACACGACTTTGTAGATCCCGGGACTGATTTCTTCGGAGGGTCCAAGGCGGCCGCCCGTGGTCTGAAACCGCATTTCCGGGGTCTGAAAGGGCTGTCCATTCGCATCGACGGCCAGAAGGTGCAAGGTCACGGGCGTGTACCCATCTCCAATCACCTCACCCACCGGGACCATCTGGAGCAAATCCCCCTCGAACAACGTCTCCTGTGCATGGACCACACGAGGAAAGAGCATTCCTGATGAGAAGACGACTGGAATCATCATCCAGAACGCCAGAAACCCTCCAGAGCGGCATTTCAACATCAGAGCCAAGACCCCGGATCCGTAATGTATTCATCCATGGAACGAACCGTACCATCGGCACCGATATGGGTTGTACTGGGAATTCCCCAGTCATCCTCGAAGTAGGGCCAGACCTCGTAGCTGCCGTCACCGAGTACGGGAATATTGTTCATGCTACCCAGACTTTCCCAGTTGCGAAGATCCTGCTGATCCGGTGCATTCCCTCCGGAGTCTTCAATCAAAACCTCAATGGCCTGGAATCCATCCGACCCATATTGATTCTGGAGCCCTTGCACTTCCATCGCCAGACTCTGACACGGACCGCACCAGCCCGCACTGAACACAATCATCACGTGTTGCCCGCAGAAGGAGTAGAGGTCCACGTCTTCCCCATGCTGATCGATCAGCGTGAAATTATCCACCACATCACCTCGCTGATAGGCCGAGGTATGGCCATTGCTTCCGGTGGGGCCCGTCGCATTCGGTTCCTCATCACACCATCCCACATTATAGCCCCCGATATAGGGATGACTGTAGCGATAGGCGGGATTGGTCCCCAGGGCGACTTCTTCCCCATCTTCCCAGCCATCTCCATCACTGTCACTGTCATCCGGATCGGTGCCGTATTCCTGTTCCTCGGCGAGCGTCAGGCCATCTCCGTCATCATCGGAGTCGGCATTGCTGCCACCTGAACCGCCATCACCCGCACCACCTCCGGAGCCGCTGCCACCCGAGCCGCTCCCAGAGCCACCGCCCGAGCCGCCTCCTGAGCCCCCTCCTGAACCCCCTCCTGAACCGCCTGAATTCCCTGACCAGGCAGAGGTGTCGTCCTCCCAGGAGCTTCCATCATCGTCATCGTCATCGTCATCGTCATCCGATGCGGAGGACGGGACGCAGGCGGCGGTCATCAAAAGAGCCGTAAGGCCAACCAGGGGAAATAAACGAAAATCCATCGAGCTCTCCGGAATATGGGGCTCCAGAAAGCAGGCGCTACCAATCGCGAGCCAGGGACCCTTCTGGAGTCCCCATCATGCCGCGACCCACATCAGGATGACCAGCAATTGACCGTCATGGTTGCAATTCCTTGACGGGTTCCCGTGGGTTTTGCCGTCAAGGAATCATGACTTGGACTGAACTTCAGTCCATGAACTGTCCGGGATCGGTCACATATTCGTCCACGCTGAGTACGGTCCCATCCGGACCGATGTGGGTGGTACTGGGGATGCCCCAATCCGCCTCGAAATAGGGCCAGACGCTGTAATCCCCATCCGCAAGGGCCGCGACACTGGTGAATTCACCATGATCAGCCCAGTCTTCAAGAACGCCCTGATCTGGTGGATCACCATAATCGTCCTCAATGAGGATCTCGAGGATTTGAACGTTGTCATATTCGTCTTGGATTGCCTGTACCTCTTCCGAAAACGACACACAGGGCCCACACCAGCTCGCGCCAAATACCAACATCACGTATTGGCCACAGAAACTATAGAGGTCCACGTCTTCACCATACCGGTCCATCAGGGTGAAGTTCTCGACCACATCCCCTTCGGCATACATATCTGTGCTGCCATTACTGCTCGATGGACCGGTCGCCGAGGCCATTCCATTTTCGCAATAGCCCACGTTGTAATCACCCGTATAGGAATGACTGTATTCGTATAGAGGGTTGGTTCCAACTTCGATCTCTTCGGCGTCTGTAAACCCATCTCCATCGGAGTCATCCGAATTGGGATCGAGACCGAGGGCCTCCTCTTCGTCATCCGTAAGACCATCCCCATCGGAATCTACAGGCTCAGAATCTTCTTCGTCGTCGTCGTCATCATCGTCTCCCTCCGAGTTGAAGCACGAAGCCTGAAGCCCACAAAAGAGCGCAAAAAGAGTCATTCGAGAAAGCTGCTTCATAGGGTTCTCCAAAAAAATGGCCTCGCCAGTAACGAGGTTCCAATGAGATTGAGATTGGATGGCCATAGTGTACGATCGAAAAAGCGTTCGCAGTCAGGATTTTGTTCGGAAGCCCTTTCCAGAACATTCCAACACCTGTACTGTAGTGCCACCAAGAAGAAGAGGATCTACCCATGCCTACACGCATTATTGGACTGGTTTGTTGTCTTTCCCTGTCGGTTGCCTGCGGTGACAAAGACAGTGAGACAGGCTCCACCACCGTTGAACTCGATGGCTCCGCCCTCTACACGTCGAATTGCGCCACCTGCCATGGTGCCGACGGTGAGTTGAATAACGCCAAGCTACCAGAAATCGTTCCTGGACTTTCGGCTGAAGAACTCGAAGACGTCATCACCAATGTGGCGCCCATGTCCGATATCGAACTCACAGCCGCCGAACTTTCGGCCATCGTCGATTATCTTCAGGAAACCTGGCCCGCCCGATAAGCTCGCTTCAGTCGGTCCGACCCCCTGACGCCGCATTGGGCTGCTTGCCTTTGTGGCGATTGCCTCGGCCGTGCATATCCTTGGGTGTCTTCGAAGGACATTGAAGCGGGTCCTTGGTCATGGTCTTGACCGCCGATTCGCAGAATTTTCGACTCTGGGGATGACCCGACTCGCAGTTGCCTCGGTTCTCACAAATGACGCTGACACCGACCCACCAGCCCACTTTGTCTGGATAGTCCGTCGCCAAAGCCCCGACGCGAAGCAGTTCTTCTTCGTCGGGGGATGTACGCCACCAGCGCTGCGCCGCATGGCCCGCACAGTCCGCATGATGCGGGCCCGTATATTTTCGACAGAGAGAGAGCTGCACCACGAGATCCGGATCAGGGCGAAAGTCTAAAACTTCGAACGAACAATCCGCATTGTCTCCGCAAATATCAAGCAGGTATTCCAGGCTTGCGCCTTCCTCCTTCATTCTTCCAGCGACCCAGGCATGTCGACATTCGCCTTCCCAATCTCCGGCCTGACTGCATTGGCGTTTCATTTCTTCTTCAGAAGGAAACCCACCAGCGAGCGAATAGAGGCAATAGCCAAATAGATCCGGGTCATCGACATAAGGCGCGCAATGCGGAGGAATTCCATCCGTCTTATCGACGGTATCGACACTGGAGTCGCACGCTATCGTTGTAAATGCGGCGACGATAGGCGCCGCAGACAGTACGACTCTTCGCGGCCTTCGAGAAGCTCGCATAGGCCCGTTCCCTGTTCGAGAGAGATTTCATTTGAGTGGTCCTTGACCCAGGTCGAGACCGCGTAACTACGAATCATCGGATCGCTGATCTGCCGAGCCTGGGTCCCAACCGCCTCCAGTTGCGAGGCATCCATCTTCTGAATCTCCTCCTTGAGGCAGGTATCCTGCTCCGTTCCCGACTCCAGATCGCTGCATTCCTTGGACTCGTCACCACAGCCCAAGCCCACACAAAGAAGCATCATTCCAATCAAGATGCGCGTCATCATGAGCGAAGCCTACCTCATCCAGAGCACCGAGCAGGTCACGGGATGTCCCGACATCATGGCATTGCGTGGGATCCCTTGACCAATGCCATTATTTTTCATTTTTCAACTGATTGAGAAGAGCGGGAAGCCTTCGAATCAACTCATCTCGAGTTGCGCGAAAGGCCTCTGATAGTTCTTCATCCGGGGCCGCGGCCGGATCGGGTAGCGGCCAGGAAATCCGCCGAATTCGTGAGGGCAGAATCGGGCAACGCTCTTCGGCACAGAGGGTCACGACCAGATCGATCTCATCCATGGGAACTTCAAGAAGACCTTTGCTTCGCAATCCATGGGCGTCATACCCGACTTCCCTCAAGACCTCGCGAACCTGTGGCCGTACATGCGTAGGCTCAGAGCCCGCCGACCAGGCATCTACGTCTGAGTCCAGCTGCCGAGCAATGGCCTCGGCCAGCTGAGATCTGGCAGAGTTGGCGACACAAAGAAAAAGTACAGAAGGCATGATTATCGTTGACCTCATGCTATCGTGCCCCAGTGACAAATCGGGGCACCGCAATGTCGAGAACAGCTATCCTGTTGATCCCTGTGAGCCTTGGCCTATTTGCATGTAAGGATGACGAGGCCAAAGGAAAAAAACAGCAAGGTACCGTCACCGCCTACAGTCTAAGTGTTCTTTCGCCTGAACAGGATGCACAGTACGAAATCGGAGAACTGGTGACCCTGTCGGTCGCCGTTGCCTCCGATTCCGGAGAAGAACTCAGCCTCGATGAGGTCAGCTGGACAACCGGAGACTGGCTGGCCAACGGAAATAATCTCTCCGTATCTGATTTACCCGACGGCAGTCGTTCGCTCAATGTGACGGCGGTAGCCGCGGGAGACAGCTACACGGGTTCCGTCGATATTCATATTGGGGACTACGGAACCGGAGATACGGGAGAGAGTGGAAGCACGGAGGACTTCGAAGGCGTCATCGAAGCCTCAATCATACTGAAACTTGAAGCGGGAACCACCTATGACGACCCCTGCGAGGGGTGGGCCGACTTCAGCACTGAAGAGATTCAAATGCTCGGAGCCGGCAGTTGTCGGGCTTTCGGTGAAGACTGGGACTTCGAAATCAGCGGCACAGACAAGGACGGCGTTCTTGCCGGAAATTTGAGCATGCAGTTTGACGATGTCGAGCCGGAGCCGACCCCATTCACCGGTACCCGAGACGAACTCGGTCATGTGACCATTGATTTCAGTGGTACGCACTACCCCGGAGAGGTCAGTGGGGTGGCCATCGAATATCTGACCATTAGCGGTACCATCACCGCCGATCCCGCGACGGACTGAACCCTGGAACTTCTCGAACTCGCCATCTCATGGGGCCGGGTCGGTCTCTTCGGATTTGGTGGCGGTCCTGGAATGATTCCCTTGATGATGGCCGAGTGTGTAGAGCAACGACAATGGCTGACTGAAGACGAATTCGCTGAAGCACTCGCCATGTCCAGTGTTCTGCCCGGACCCATTTCCGCAAAGATGAGCATCTGGGTCGGCTACAAAGTGGCCGGCCCGATGGGTGCGATCGTGGCTCTGATCACGGTGATGGCACCCGCCCTGATCCTCATGAGTGCATTGACGGCTGTGTATATGCGAACCAAGAATTCGCCTTACACTCAAGGCGCCATGGCCGCCGTGAAGCCCGCAGTAGTCGGTTTGCTGATCTGGGTCGCCTTGAAACTGGGCTCCAGTAGCATTGGCGGCCTCAGTAGCCTCACAATCGCCGGGGCTGCTCTGGTCGCTTTGTTCTTACGGGTACACCCTGCGGCCGTGATGTGTGGAGCCCTGGTTGTGGGGGCTCTCGTGATGCGTCCGCCAATGTGACATTTCAGCGTCAGGGGTAAAAAAAATTGATCCATCATCCGACTATCCTTGTGGAGGCCTAGCCCAACGCTTCGCCTCCCGGGTCAACCATGCTCACGCCAGCCAGCGCACATGCCTATGCCGGAGGAACCGCGCCCGGAGTTCTCCCAGGCACCATTCCCCCCGAAGAGCAAACCCATAGCCAGCCTTCCGGAGTGGGAACTGAAACCGATTTCAGTCCGGATCCCGCCGTCATCATCGGTCTATCCGAAGAAGTCAAAGGTCAGCTCGACCGCTGGTTCGGACCCGAACCTGAGTCTGACGACGGCATCCTCCCCGAAGAGGTCAAAGAGGCCGCAGAGGATCCTTTCAATCTGGCCAGAAATGGAATTGAAAACTCCGATTCGGACACAGATATAGAACTGAACTCAGAGGAACAAAAAGTCGTCAATGAAATGGCTGCCAGGGATGCCGAGGTCCGTGCACATGAAAATGCCCATATCGCCGCCGCCGGCGGTCTAGCCGGAGCCCCATCCTTCAGTTACCAGATCGGTCCGGATGGAAAACGATACGCCACGGGCGGCAGCGTCAAAATTGACATGTCGAAAGAACGAACTCCTGAGGAAACGCTGAAGAAAGCCGATCGGATTCGTGCCGCAGCTTTGGCTCCAGCCGAACCCTCGGCGCAAGATGCGGCCGTCGCATCAAAAGCCAGCCAGATGGCGTCTGACGCCCGAGCTGAAATTGCTCAGAACAATCGTGAAGACGTATCAGAAACGCTGGACGCCGCCTCCTCAGAGGCCATTTCACCCTGGGACAAAGCGGCAGAAAATCACGCTAAAACTCCCACTCCAGGAAGCACGCTGAGCGCGATCGCTTGAACCCAGTTTGCCCCTGCAGATGGACGGGTCCCCGACCTACTGGTTAGCTCCATCACATGGAGGCCAGAAAATGGGCGAAATGAGTAGTGAGCTGAAAAATATCATTGAGCTTCCCAAGGTCGATCGTATGGTCGCTCTGGTGGAACATGGCAAGAAGCTGCTCTCCAACGAGGGAAGCAACGACTCAGAAGGTCAGGCTCTGATCGATGAGATGGTCCGTCTGGTCAACGCGGGGATCGGAAACGGTCATCAACGTCGCGAGCTTGGTGTCGTATTGGGGCAACTCGGGGATCCTCGTCTTCGGCAACCTCGCCACGACAACTACTGGGTCGACATCCGACTCGACCACGGTGGAACACTTCAAGTGGGGCGTTCACTGGTCACCACCGCTGAGTTCCAGGACTGGGTGGACTCCGGTGGCTATGACGATTCCTCCAATTGGTCCGAAAGCGGTCGCACCTGGTTAGCGGCGGGCAACCCATCCTGGGAAAAGCTGGCTCAAGATCCGGACGTGGCACATCTGGTCATTCCAAACCATCCCGTAGTGGGAGTGAACTGGTTCGAAGCGGACGCCTATGCCCGTGCACATGGCTCCCGATTGATTTCCAATGGAGAACGCCGTTGGATTGTCCGAGGCTCTGAAAAGCGTCCCTATCCCTGGGGACAACCGTTCGGAGACGGCAACTCAAACACCCGTGAAGAGAGCCTGGGTCAACCTTGTGCCATTGGCCTTTTCCTACGAGACCGGACTCCCGACGGAGTATGGGATTTGGCCGGAAACGTAGCCGAATGGCTGACAGATGGAACCGATGAACGCCGGATGCTGCATCCGGGTTCATGGGTACGGCCGAGCATGGCTTCGTGGGCCAAGGCCTTGGAACTCAGTCCCCCCGATACACGATCGGCGGATTTGGGTTTCCGACTGTGCCGCGAAGCTTAGGCTTCCACCGAAGGTTCTTCATTCACAGTCTCTGTCACGACCTCTTCAGGTGAGGGCGCTGCTTCTACGTCTTCGGACACAGGTGCTTCTTCTACGTCTTCGGACACAGGCGCTGCTTCTACGTCTTCGGACACGGAGGAGCTCGCTTCCGTTTCGTCCACAGCAGGCTCTGCGTCTTTCAACGTGGAGGCCTCGCTCGACGCTTCCTCTTCCGTTTCCCCGTCGCTACGCGCCTTACGCAGACGGGTCGTCGTTCCAGCGTCCCTTCGGGGTCCACTACCACTGTCGGTATCTGCGACCGGAACCGATTCCGCTCCCTGCGCTTTCAACAATTCGGCTGCTTGACCACTCTCGATCAGAGCACCCAGCTGCTTCATCTGAACTTCGTAGAACATACGATCCGGGCATCCTTTCGGACTCCTCTCTCGTGCCGTCTTGAGCGCTTCAAAGGCATGGAAGATCTGCCCTTGTGCCATCCAAAGCTCGGCTCGAACCGCAAAAGCGGTGTGATTGGAAGGCTCTTTCTTCGTGGCACGGTCCAACAAGCGTTCGATATCTTCCAGTGAACCCTGACGGATTAAAATCCGCGCTTTCTGAATCAGTCCATCGGCGGTCTCAGAACGTTTCAGTGCCTTCTTTATCAGCCATTGTGCCTGCTCAATATCCCCCCCCCGATCGACCAGAATACCCGCGAGACTGATCTGAGTTCGAGCGTGATTCGGTTCGATACGGATGGCCTCCCGAAGACTGGCTTCCGCCGCTTCCAGCAGCTGCTCACGCTGATCCGAATCGATCATGGCGTGAATACGATGAAGCTCTCCTTGACGCGCATGATGCTGGGAACCTTCCGGATCGAGACGAAGAGCCTCTTCCAGTGAAGCTTTCGCATCCTCGAGATGCTCCGTACCCAGACGCATATAGACCTCAGCCAGCTGGCTATAGGTATCCGGCATCATGGGTTCCAGATCTTGCGCGATTTTCAGCGTATCTCTCGCCTCTTCCACTCGATTCTGAGAGAGCTGGAGAGAAGCCAATCGTCTCCGCATTCGCGCATTCGCAGGAAAAATCTGAACCCCCGCTTCCAGCGCCGTGACCGCCTTGCCTCGGGCATTCTTGCGACCCGAAAGCGTCGCCTGTGCATGAAACAAATCGGGAACTGGACACTCAGAGATGGCGTTGTTCCACACCGGTGTCGGATCGAAATCCTTCTTGCCTTCCTGCTGACTGAGCTCGACCTCGATCTGATACAGTTTCGGATTTCGAGAATCGGTCTTCATGGCCTCTTTCAAGCGCATCCGCGCAATATCAAACCTCGGACTTTTCCGACGCAGAATTTCACGAATATTCTCTATGGTCGGATCATTATCAGGGTACGGAAGCACCACAGCCGAACGCCCATTTCGACTCATCGCCAACAGACGATTGGCATCGAGCGCTCGGGCAATTGAATGGGAGAGGCTTCCTTCATTTTTGAGCGTTTTACTTTGCTTCAGCAACCCTTCGGCCAATGTCTTCATCTGCTCAAAATCGAGGACCTCCCGGGGGTTTAGATGCGAGCCGACTCTGGGATGGACATAGTAGCGTCGATCATCTTGCAATGGAGTCTGTTCAAGCAGACCCTGAGCCAGGAGCGTAATCCGCTGAATTCGCTTGACTCCCAGCATTTGGAGGTCCTGGGCGGACGCAGGTGTACGAAACAATGCGACCGTGGAGAGAGCCTGCCGTAGAGACGCCTCCAGTTCACCTACCCGACGCTTGATATGTCTACCCATGGGCTCCAGGTCTGCGATGTTCTTGGCCTTGAGGAATTTCGGTTCCTTGAGGAGAGAATCCACATCTCCATCCTGACGGACCGCAATTCCGAGGTAGCGACTGGCCATCGGATGCCCATGTGTACGTTCCACGATCGGACCGAATCGGTCCCGTGGGAATTCTGGGATCTGCCAGGCGTCAAAGAGGTCATGCAACTCCTTGCCCTTGAGTCCCTCCAGGCTCATGGTGCGCACATTTGCCGCTTCCCCCTCTCGATAGAAAGTCGGAACGGTTTTAGCGAGGAACAGGATCTTGAGT
>JACLAC010026297.1_pt1 | contig 10211 bp, 9 predicted proteins | sample 8027881 | NCBI WGS metagenome assembly JACLAC01 (sample SAMN15725517, study PRJNA655200) | protist metagenome | isolation source: fluorescence activated cell sorting (FACS) single amplified genomes of... | place: Spain: Blaines Bay Microbial Observatory, Mediterranean Sea | collected 2016-01-19 | reverse complement strand
CCGCCGCGGCGCGGGGCAGTGAGGTTGCTACGCGAAAACGATTCGCTGATGTTTCGATGAGTGAAGGCGTCAAGGCAAGGCAATGACATGGTGATTGTGGCGGCTAACTTAGAGATGGGTTTCCGACCAACCCTGCGTCGAAGCTTATGTTGACGACGGATAGTTGACCTGGGGATACTCCCCACCTTTAGGGAAAGGGCGTCGATCCGCTCTATACCCCACTTTTTTTAATCGCCTCGGTCAGGATGTCCTTTTGCAGTTGAACCTCGGCACACATCTCCTTCGGCCACCGGTTCTTCTCCTCAAGCGCCTTGAGACACGCCATGCTCTAGGCATCCATGCCGCCAAACTTTGAGCGCCACTTGTAGAATATCGTATTGCTCATGCCATACTCTCGGCCCAGTTCCGGCACCGGCACGCCACCCTCGGCTTGCTGGAGGATCGCTAGCAACTTGCTGTCGCTGAATCGTGATTTCTTCATCTGGAACCGCCTTCGTCTACATTACGAGAACATTCCACCTATGCTTTCACGTTTGCCATCGACCGCATGCGTGCCGCGCCGTCCGAACCTCGCGGTTGTTACGGCGCGCAAACCAGCGGCGACCGGCACCCTACCAGTGACCTTTGCAGACAAGGAACGACAAAAATGAACGATATGTCGCTCGGCAATAAATGGATCGGCCAACGCACCCCACGGCCCGACGGCGTCGACAAAGTCAACGGCTCAGCGCAATACGCGGCTGATTTCAGCATGCCCGGGATGGTCTGGGGCAAAGTGCTGCGCAGCCCGCATGCCCACGCGCTGATAAAGAAAATCGATACGTCTAAGGCCGAAAAATTACAGGGCGTGCTGGCAGTGATGACCGGCGACGACCTGCCCGTACTGCCCTTGGACGTGCCGCTACCGCAGGGTCCGAACGACATTCGCTGGATTGCCCGCGGCTGCATGGCGCGGGAAAAAATTCTCTACACCGGTCATCCCGTGGCGGCGGTCGCTGCTATCTCGAAATCCGTCGCCGCGGCGGCGCTGGACTTGATCGAGGTCGACTACGACGTGTTACCGCATGTCACCGACGTCGACGAGGCGATGGCCCCAGACGCACCGATTTTGCACGATTGGCTGAAAACCGACGGGATCGACGGGGCGACCAACATTTCCAGCGTCATGACGGTCGAAACCGGCGACGTTGAACAAGGTTTCGCCGAGGCCGATCTGGTGATTGAGCGCGCGTTCAAGTCCGCCGCGGTGCATCAAGGCTACATCGAGCCCCAGGCCTGTATCGTCAGCTACAAGCCCGATGCTCAGTCCACGATCTGGAGCAGCAGCCAGGGACAGTTCATGGTCCGAGGCCTGACCGCAACGATCAGCGGAATGGCAACCGGCGACATCAAGGCGATCCCGGCCGAAATCGGCGGCGGTTTCGGCGGCAAGACCATCATCTACCTCGAACCGGTGGCGATGGTGCTGTCGAAGAAATGCGGCCGGCCGGTCAAAATGCAAAATACCCGCGAGGAAGTGTTCCACAGCACCGGCGGCGGGGCCGGCATGTCAGCCCATCTCAAGGTCGGGGCCACCAAAGACGGCAAGCTGACAGCAGTGCAAGGCGCTTACAACTTCCAGGCCGGCTGCTTTCCGGGTTCACCGGTGGGTCGCGCCTGTCATTTCTCATTCGCCTGCTACGATATTCCGAATGCCGACTTGAAAGGCTTGGATGTTGTTTCCAACCGCCCGAACGTCACCGCCTATCGGGCGCCCGGCGCGCCGCAGGGCAATTATGTGTTCGAGGCGATTCTTGACGAGATCGCGGAAAAACTCGACATCGATCCCTGGGAACTGCGTCTGCGCAACGCCCTGTCGGCAGATAGGCCGACCATTTACGGCGCCAAGATTGGTGAGGCCGGTATCCAGGAATGCATCGACTCGGTCCGCAATCACCCCAACGCCAAGGTCGAACTGAGGCCAAACCAGGGCCGCGGCATCGCCATCGGCTATTGGGGCAACGCCGGCGGTGAGTCCAGCGCCCAACTGAACATCAACGAGGATGGCACCGCGTTGGTGATCACCGGGCACCCGGACATCGGCGGCAGCCGCGCCTCGATGGTCAATATCGTGGCCGAAAAACTAGGCATCGACTATCGCAAGGTTAGCGCACAGATCGGCGACACCAATAATATCGGCATCAGTGCCGTCACCGGCGGTAGCCGGGTGACCTTCGCGGCCGGCATTGTGGTCAACGAGGCCACCGACCAGGTCATCAGTATCTTGAAGGCCCGGGCGGCAGCCACTTGGGGTATTGAGGCCGACGCCATTGAATGGCGGGACGGTGCGGCGCATCCGGCGGGCCCGAACGCCGGTGCATTTACCCCGCTTACTCTGCCGGAACTGGCGGAGAAAGCCGAAACAACCGGTGGGCCGATCCTCTCGATGGTGGCAAAGAACACCAAGGGTCACATGGGCGTGGGCGGTGCCCATATGGTCGATGTCGAAGTCGATCCGGAAACCGGGAGCGTCACAATCCTGCGCTATACCGCCAGCCAGGATGTCGGGCGGGCGATCCACCCGTCCTATGTCGAAGGCCAGATCCAGGGCGGCGTCGCCCAGGGCATCGGGTGGGCGCTCAATGAAGAGTACATCTACGACAAAAACGGCCGTCTGGATAACGCCGGCTTCCTCGACTATCGCATGCCGGTCGCCTCGGACCTGCCCTCGATTGACGCGGTGATGGTCGAAGTCCCCAATCCCGATCATCCCTATGGGGTGAAGGGCGTCGGCGAAATCCCGCTGGTACCGCCCCTGGCGGCGATCGCCAACGCGATTGCCGGTGCCATCGGCAAGCGCCTCTATGCACTGCCTATGTCCCCTCCAGAAGTATTGAAAGCGATAGGTGAATAACACCAACTAGGTGGCCGTCAACGCCACTTGACAGACCTACAACGCGGAGCGCTCCTCTCACCAGGGGCGCTCCGTCGCAACTTCGAGTACCCGCGGCTACGAGCAGCGGATCACCATCGCGTTGCGCCCGTTACCCGCGGGGCTAACCGCTGAACACTTGCTGGGCGCCGATTAGCGACGTCTTCTGTCTTACCCTCGCATGAGCATAGGAGCAGAAGATGACCCGCAGTAAAGAGTGGGGCCGCTAGGACCGCCCCTCAGCGGTGTGAGCTGAAATCAATTGCAATCCCATAGCCCCACGCTAATCGGCTATTAGAGCGGCACGCTCAGTGAACTGAAAACCACGCGGTTTTGTCAGGTTACCAGTGAGACGAACCAACGGTAGCGGCAGAACTTTCAGACTTAAGGCGAGAGTGTGGGCTTCTTTGTCGTAGATAAATGTTGAGAAAGTTCAAGGCGCGCTTCTCGGCATCCTCCGCCGCAGCGGGGTCGTAGACCCTCCAGTGTCTCACCGAGCAATCGAAACACTGCTCCACGTTCGGGTAAATCTTTATCTCGACAGTCTTCCTGCGTGATTGCAGTGCGTCATGTAGCTCGTGCGCCTTTGCAACCGGCACCCTCGAGTCGCTCTCTCCGTGAAGGATCAGAACCGGGGGTAGGTTCGCCGCATACGCCTCGAGCCGACTGGTTCCACCCCCGTAATATTCAACGATAACCTTGATGCTCGGTGTTGATCCCGCCGTGGAAATGGCCAGATAACCGCCCAGGGAGAATCCGACGACGCCAACACCGCCGTCCCGCACACCCGGCAACGCTTCAACGTATTCGACCGCCCTGTGAATGGTCTCGGTCCACCTGGACCAATGCTGGCGCATTCCCGCCAAATTTTCCGGGTGCCCAGTCTCTACGAAGTAGTCCAACACCAGCGCGAGATAGCCGTTTTCGCTTAAGATTTTCGCGAAAGCTTCCCATGCGGGGTAAATCCCGGCCCTTCCATGAAGCACTGTGACTGCCGGCACGGGAGCGGGTTGGTTGGGTTGGAGGTATAGCGCTATCCGCAGTCGTCGAATGCACTTCAGCGCAGGCTTGCTTGTAGTAGCGCTCAAGGATGTCGGCTCGGGGCAATCACGATCCTTTTCGGCTTGGTAGCTCCGGAATAGCCTCGATCGCTGCGAGCGGCCGCTCTATGTAGCATAGCGTCCCGAGACTCTCCTTCTCGAGTTTCCGGAGCTGCCCCCAACCGGTCATCCCAATCGACAATACTTACCCCAGCCAATTTGCCTCAATGATTCGAGGCGCGTTAGCGGCGAGGAACCACGGGCTTCGCTGAATTGGCGTGGAAAGTCGGTATCCACGTGACAATCAGCGACACTATTCATGTCGCGGGGGCTGTCGTACCGGAGAGCGACTGTCGTGTAGATAGACGAGTGAATGCGGCCATGGTCAAAGTCGAACCGACACTTCATCCCGGTGTGAATGCGAGGCAACCAAACCGAAACGTCGGCCGAATCTCCGCCACGATCGGACGAGGACGCATTAAAGCCTTTAGCCATACGACAGAGATGCTACACGTCGTGTCGCGTACCGCTTAGTCTTTGAGAACATCGCCTCGCCCTAAAAGGAAAGTTACCCCATGCAGGAAAAATTCATGGCCCGTGCGATTCAGATCGCCCGTGAAAGTGTCGAAGCGCCCGGAACCCTGCCGTATGGCGCGGTTGTCGTAATGGATGGCGGGATCGTCGGGGAAGGCTTGAACCGGGCCTTCGCTAATTCTGATCCAACTTCCCACGGCGAAGTCGAGGCGATCCGCGACGCCTGTCGCCGCTTGTCCCGCACCTCGCTCGAGGGTGCCGACCTCTACACCTCGGGCGAACCGTGCTCGATGTGCGTAGCGGCGATGTATCAGGTTGGCATCGAGCGGCTTTATTACGCGGGGTCGGCAAGCGACAGCGCCGCGTTTTTCCAACGCCTCGCCGCGCACGATCCGAAATGGGCTCGCAGCCTGAACAACCAAGAACTGCGCCGGCAGGTCGGCCTCTCGATAGATGAGCGCGACATGGCTGCCGACCAGATAATGCGTGACGATATTCTCACGGTTTATGAAGCCTTCATCGCGCGTCATAGCTAATTAAGCCGTCAATCTTGTTCGAACGGCGAGACGAATATTGGGTTCGCCCGGTGTTGTCTCGAAGGTACGCTCGTCGCCCACAGTTTCGATTACCTGCAGATTGGGGCCCTTGTTTCACTGAACGAAGGTCTACGGATCGGTAGCCACGCACACAGTCAGATCCGGCACGGGGGGTCACCTGCTTGTACCGGATAAACCCACGTTGCACCGCGGCCAGGCGCGCGAGGGCTGTGTTCATGTTGGCAAGGACTTCCTTCGCGCAAGGCCCAAAGACTGAGTGCGAGCGAGCACGCGACCCGAGCCACCACTTCACGGGTGACCTGGGTGGCAAGCTACGCTACCTGTGGCGGGCGGTCGGTCAGTACAGCGCCGTGGTGGACATGGTGGCTCACACGCGAAAGGAGACAAAAGCGGCAAGGCGGTACTTTCGAAAGCTATTGAACGAGCAGCGCCAGTTGCCGTTGTTCGTCACGACGAACAAGCTCATGGGCTACGTTGCGGCGAAGCACGATGTCATTGCGTCAGTACCTCATTGCCGGGCGCGGTACGTGAACAATCGAGCCGAAGTCTCGCATGAGCACACCGGCGTACGTGAACGGCCAACGCGAGATTTTGCAGCGATGGCGGCGCGCAGCGCTTTGTGAACGTGCATGGCCAATCCCACCACCGGTTCGGAATCGGAAGTCACTCGTTGAGCGCGACCAACTATCGGTGTCTGCGCTCGAGGTCGTACGACACTTAGTCGAGGTAGCGTGCGCCTAGAGCTGGCGGGCGAGACTACCGCCCAGGTTACGGGTGGCGCACCATCGGCAACCTGCCGAAACCAGTAGCTGACCTCAATAACGCCTCCCAATGACAACCGGCGTCAAAACCAGTCACCATCCGGTGCGGGGTCGGCGCATGATGACCGCCCTAGACCATTTCACCTGTTGCGCTACTCTCGGTGCGGAGTATAAGGAGAGGCTGCACGCTGCGCTCCTGTCCAGCAAAGCTACCGAACGCAAATGCGGGCCAGCCGATGGGCGCAGCTTAGACGGCCACGCACGCTCCGACGAGACGAAAGTGCAGTGAGTCGCATGAAGAAAATAGACGAGCTGAAGCTAGCCGAGTTGCTTGCCGATATTCAAACCGATTACGTCAACATCTATGGAGCAGACGGGGAGATACTCTACGAAAGTCCCTCAATGGTTCGTCTATACGGTTCAGAATATACAGACGGGCGAACATTGGCCGATAGCGATTCGCTTCTTCATCCAGATGACCGCAGTCGAGGGCGCGAACAATTCGAAAAACTAGTCAAGCATGGGGGGCATGACCAGGGAGAGTTTCGCCAGATGCTGCCCTCTGGAGAAATACGTTGGATTGACGTCCACGCGAGCGCGATCGCCAGTGCCGACGGGCAAACCGAGAAAGTCGTTATAGTTTCCAGGGACATCACTGAGCGCAAGCTCGCTGAGCAAGCGCTCGCTGAGAGTCAAGCGCAGTACCGTTTGCTAGCAGACAACCAATCCGACTACGTTCAACTCTTTAACGTAGACGGAGCGGTGCTCTACGACAGCCCATCTGTGATCAGTCTATTTGGTTCCACGTATGCGGAAAAACGGGTCGTGGGCGATGGCAGTTCGCTCATTCATCCGGATGACCAGGCTCAAGGGTACCGTCAATTCGAGCGATTAGTGACGCTCGGGGGGGCCGAGCAGAGTGAGTATCGCTGGTTGCTGCCCTCCGGAGAAGTACGTTGGGTTGACGTTCGAGTGAGCGCGATTACGGGTGGCGATGGGCAAACCGAGCGAGTGCTAGCAGTAAGCCGAGATATTACCGAGCGTAAGGCCATGGAGGAAAAGCTGGAACTTCGCAAAGTCCAGCAGATGGATGCACTGAGTCAGCTCGCCGCGGGCATAGCCCACGATTTCAACAACACGCTTACCGTCATCCTAGGGGGCAGCGAAACCATTCAACGCAACGCAGCGGACCAAACTCTTGTCCAGAGATGGGCCCGCGCAATCCAGACGGCTTCGGAGCGCGCAAGCGTCATCACCCGGCACCTGCTGGCGTTCGGGCGCCGGCAGGTAATTACAACGCAGCTACTCGACCTCCATCAAGTTCTCGGCGATGCCGAGACGATGCTATCGCGGGTACTCCCCGAAACGATCCAGATCGAAACCCGAGTAGCCCCGGGGCCGCTCTCGCTCAGGGCGGACCCATCCCAGCTGAACCAGGTCATACTGAACCTCGCCCTCAATGCTCGAGACGCAATTGGGGAAAATGGCATCTTGACCCTCACCGCGAGCGACGTTGAGCTACAAGCGCGAGAAGCCGGACGCCGCGGCCTGGCTCCGGGCTCGTACGTGATTTTGGAAGTCATAGACACCGGTCGCGGCATGCCCTCCGAGATTGCCGAACGCGCTTTCGAACCATTCTTTACGACGAAGGAAGTGGATGCCGGCCTCGGCCTCGGCCTCGCGGCCGTCTACGGGATCACCAAGCAATTGGGGGGCATATCAGAAATCGAAAGCGAGCCCGGCACGGGCACGGTTGTGCGGTTGTATTTTCCACGCATCGAAGGTTCGGTAGCCGCCGAGCCCTGTGCCCCGGTGGAGCGCACGCTGGCTGGCGGCAGCGAAACGATTCTCGTGGTCGAAGATGAACCTATGGTGCGAGATTTCGTTTGCGAAGTTCTCCAAGATGAAGGATATCGGGTCGTATCCGCGAGCGATGGAGAAGAAGCGTTGCGGATTCTGGAGACGAAGCCGGAACCCCCCTTCGACCTTCTCTTATCCGATATGGTGATGCCAAAACTTGGGGGCCATGAACTAGCCGAACGCGCTAAGGCACAGCAACCGGACATCGGCATCATTCTGATGACCGGTTATAGCAAAACCGGACGCCCACAGGTGCTGTCGACCGGAGACCCGATACACCACCTCGACAAGCCATTTCTTCCAAGGGCACTGCTCACTCTGGTTCGCCAAGCGTTAGACTAGAGTCGAACTAGGCGCCCGGGTTCGAACGCTCCGCTAACCACACGCTCGTCATGCGCAATGACGCAAGCGGAAACCAAAACGCCGCGATGCGCCAGCTCGAAGCACACCTCAGCGACTTTCGAATATTGTCCTTAGATTCACGGCGGATGCGCCCGGCAACGCTAGCGCGGACCGCACCGACGGCCAGCTCGCCAGCGAACCTGAGCCCAGTCAGTGTGTTGGGCGGTAAGAGCCGGCGCCGACGGAAACCGGAGTTGTTCCACCACGGGGAATAACCTCAAGCCAACGCATCATTTGCCCGTTCGCCGAGCCGCGCGGCCGGCGCAGCGACCGGCCCGAATTCACGTACTGCTGCCGTGCACACCACAGCCAACCGTGTGCAAGGCGCTGATCTGAGCGTTGGCACACGCCTGAGCTTGTGGTCGCTTTTCGGTGTTTGTCGCGAGCTAGTGCTACGTAAATTGCACCAAATTTTTCTTGTTGAGCCGTGTGGTGAGCCCGTCAGCAATTGAGCGTTTGGCTTCCGGGGTGAGCCACGACAGCCTCGCACAGGCCATTCGTCCTCCACCTCCGACGTTAGCGCTGGTGTTGCTCCCGGCATGGGAGACACGGGGGCATGTGCCGATGCGCGGGGGAGCTCTAAACAGGGCAGTCGCAATCCACCGTTAAACTATCTAAACCGACGCCGCCACGAGTTTGAGCTCGAACTCGTGGCTGTACGAAATCGCGCTAGGCACGGTGGAAAGTTCACTTACCGGGGCGAAACGTTCCGTCGACGTACATTCCCCAGCCCTCAATATGGGAGGACCCATCCCCCTTGCAGCGGCTGGTCAGCACCGTGCGACCGCCGCGCTCAGCGGCGACGGTAGTGCTAAGTGGCGCAGGATGTAGCCGATTCAAAGAACCCCGTCGGAGAGAAACAAGCCGGCCCGAAGACCGGTTTATTAGGCAGTCCTGATCGGCGACGCTCGATACCCCTTCATTCCGGCAAGCCGGCCAGGCGCATACTGTCCACGAGCGTTTCGATCAGCATCTGATCGACGAACATGGGGTTCTTACGCAGCGCTGTCAGGGAGTAACGTGGAATCAGATGCAGAAGATCGTCGACATAACGCTTCGCTTCCTCCATGCGACCGAGTTGCGCACTGCAGGCAGCTAACCTGACGAGTGCGCCGTATTTCGTCGGGGCATCTCTAAGCCCTTGCTGCGAGATTTCAATTGCATGTTCATAGTTGCCGAGCATGAAATGCGCGTGCCCCTTTCCCTCGTATATTCAACTCGTTCGTCGGTCTCGCGGGCTGCTTCTTTCCGCTCTTTCGCATGCTGCTAGACCTGCTTCCAGATCGCCGCAAAAGACAAGTGCGAGGCCTAAGGCAGCTTCTGCTTCAGAGAAATTGGGGTTCAGCTCCAATGCGCGGCGGGCTACATTCACCGCGTCCTCCGCGTGCCCAGTCACCATCAACACGTACGCTAACGCGTGGTTGGCCTCCGGACTCGATGGGGTCAGATGAATTACCTTATCAGCCAGCGATCGTGCTTTCTCAAAAGCCTCACGTGCGGGCCGCGCCCAGCCGTGCTCCGCGGTTTGAACGTAATATCGGCTGAGCAGTGCATACACATTGCCGCTGCTTTGCCGAAGACTACTAGGGGTTTCGGACCCCGACAGCGGTGAGGCCATCACCAATTCCCCTCCACAAGCTCCTTCAACTGCGCTGCGTCGAGCTCTGCCCTGGCGAGCCGCTGCTTCAACCGGGCGTTCCCATCGTGCAGCGCACGCACGCACTTCGCTTCAGCCACCGCCATACTCGCGTACTTCGATCTCCAACTGCCGCATGCTTTTCGCGACACCATGGCGACGTGAGAGATCGGAGACCGTCTCCCTGGACCTCGTGGCCCTTGAGGGTGGCAATGCTTTTTCGTTGGGACAGCGCTTGCGCTTCTTCGATGGGACCTCCTCGGGTCAAGGCATAAGGAAATCCCATATCCCGCATCGATCCAATTACAAGGGTACGGCCGGGGCGGACATCGAGCGTCAAGATCCCTCGGTGGGCCACGGGGCCGAGTGGGAGGTACCCGAATTTTGCCCGGACGCCGGCGGACATTGCCGTAAGACGCTTCCCACCAATGGGGAAGCCTAAGGACCGAGGCCAACGATTAAGCGTTTGAGTCGTGATCGTCGGGGCTGCACCTTCGGGCGCACAAGCGG
>JACLAC010004298.1_pt1 | contig 10214 bp, 6 predicted proteins | sample 8027881 | NCBI WGS metagenome assembly JACLAC01 (sample SAMN15725517, study PRJNA655200) | protist metagenome | isolation source: fluorescence activated cell sorting (FACS) single amplified genomes of... | place: Spain: Blaines Bay Microbial Observatory, Mediterranean Sea | collected 2016-01-19 | reverse complement strand
TTTTTCTATTTAACGACAAAAATAAAAATTAAACATCATGTTATTATATAGTGGACTGTTTAATCCAATTTAATGCCGACCCCGCCTTAAACCACTCAATTTGTAATTCGTTATAGGAATGAGTTAACGCAATTTCATCACTACTACCATCCTCATGATGGGTATACAAGGTAATTGAAGACCCTGGCTGTAATGTTGTCAGTCCCGTAATTTCAAATTGATCCTGCTCTTGAATTTTGTCATAATCCTCTTTATTAGCAAAAGTAAAGGCTAAAACACCCTGCTTTTTTAAATTGGTTTCATGAATCCGTGCAAATGACTTAACAATCACCGCCCTTACCCCCAAATGACGCGGTTCCATCGCCGCGTGTTCACGTGACGAGCCTTCTCCGTAGTTTTCATCACCAACCACAATGGTGCCAATCCCTTCTGCTTTGTATAACCGGGCAGAATCAGGTACGTTTGCGTTACTTTTGGTGACTGTATTAAACACACTATTACTTTTATCATTAAAGGCATTAATCGCGCCAATTAATAAATTATTTGAAATATTATCTAAATGGCCCCGATACTTCAGCCATGGCCCGGCCATAGAAATATGATCTGTGGTACATTTCCCTTTCGCTTTGATGAGTAATCGTAACCCCGTCAGATCTATTCCTTCCCACTGTGGAAAGGGGGAGAGTAATTGTAACCTTTTAGACTCAGAAGAAACCTTAATGGGTATAAGATCACCTGTTTCAGATGGCGCTTGATATCCAGATTGGGTATCAATAAACCCCTGTGGGGGCAACGCATCCCCGATAGGGATCTCTAATTTCACTGACGCGCCATCTTCATTGAGTAAGCTATCAGTAAGTGGGTTAAATGTAAGTGTTCCTGCTAAGGCAAATGCGGTTACGATTTCAGGTGATGCAACAAAGGCATGGGTATTGGGATTGCCGTCATTTCGCTTAGCAAAGTTACGATTAAATGACGTGATAATTGAATTTTTTCGATCAGGGTTCGCATTATGACGTTTCCATTGTCCGATGCACGGGCCACAGGCATTAGATAATACCATGGCACCCAACTGATCAAAGACATCCAACATACCATCGCGTTTAATCGTTTCATAAATCATGTCGGATCCAGGTGTAACGATAAACTCTGATTTGACTTTTAGTTTTTGGTCCACAGCGTGTTTCGCCACTGAAATAACACGATCTAAATCTTCATAGGATGAGTTAGTACACGACCCAATTAAACCTACTTCTAACGCTTCAGGAAAGGCCTCGTCTCTTACGGCTTGAGAAAATTGACTTAACGGCCAGGCACGATCGGGCGTAAAGGGCCCATTGATATGAGGTTCTAATGTACTTAAATCAATGTCAATGACTTGGTCATAATAGTGCTCTGGGTTCGTTTCTACTTCAGGGTCAGCTTGTAAGTGTTCAGAAATAGCATCGGCTTCATGTACAATTGCATCACGTCCTGTCGCAGATAAATAGCGTTTCATCGCATCATCATACGGAAAAACAGAAGTGGTTGCGCCAATTTCCGCGCCCATATTACAAATGGTACCTTTTCCCGTACAGGACAAGGATCGTGCGCCATCACCAAAATATTCAACAATACATCCAGTACCCCCCTTAACGGTTAAAATACCGGCTAACTTTAAAATGACATCCTTTGCAGAGGTCCAGCCTGACAATTGTCCTGTTAATTTTACGCCAATAATTTGGGGACATTTAAGTTCCCATGGCATACCAGCCATGACATCCACGGCATCTGCCCCGCCCACACCAATGGCAATCATCCCCAAGCCACCTGCATTAGGTGTATGGGAATCTGTCCCAATCATCATGCCACCCGGAAATGCATATTTTTCTAATACCACCTGATGAATAATCCCTGCGCCAGGCTTCCAAAATCCAATCCCATATTTATCTGAAACTGATGCCAAAAAGTCATAGACTTCTTTATTTTCGGTATTTGCACGGGCCAAGTCAGCGTCAGCCCCCACTTCAGCTTGGATGAGGTGATCACAATGGACAGTAGTAGGTACTGCAGTAGTGGATTGACCGGCCTGCATAAACTGTAACAATGCCATTTGTGCCGTGGCATCTTGCATGGCAACTCGGTCAGGTCTAAAGTTGACGTAGTTTTCTCCGCGTTTATAGGGTAATTTTGGGAGGGGATCGTATAAGTGGGTGTATAGTATTTTTTCAGTTAGCGTTAAAGGACGATTAATACACTGTCTTGCGTGTTTTACAGCGTGATCATAGGCGTGGTATATCGCTTGAATTATTTTTAGGTCAAACATGATGATACTCCTCTTTGATTTAAGAGTATTATAGTACTGGAGAGTTGTTCTTTTTTAAACCTAGGTTTTGGAACAGATTCTTAGATCAAAACAGAAAAATTCAAGGTTTAGAATAAGTCAATAATGGGTAGTGTATAAACTGTGAGGGAGTGGTTGGCATTCGAGTACATACCAATGCCGATAGCTTCTATAGCCCCCCTAAAGAGTCTGTTCATAATATTTAGGTATTATGAACAGGTTCTGAGGGGGCTGTCACGGTTTACCCAATCATCTTTTCGGGCCGAACCACTTCATCAAATTTATCCTCAGTAAGCAAGTTCAATGCAAGTGTAGCATCTTTAAGTGTTATCCCTTCTTGATGTGCTTTTTTTGCAATTTTTGCGGCATTGTCATAACCAATATGAGTATTTAATGCAGTGACTAACATTAAGGAATTATTTAAGTTTTTTTCGATAACAGGTCGGTTGGGTTCAATGCCAATGGCGCAATTATCGTTGAAACATCGCATGCCATCGGCAAGTAATCGAATCGACTGGAGTAAATTAATAATCATCATAGGACGATAGACATTTAACTGAAAATTACCACAAGCACCACCAAAGCTGATACTCGTATCATTGCCGACAACTTGCGCAGCAATCATCGTCAATGCTTCACACTGTGTGGGGTTCACTTTTCCAGGCATAATGGAAGACCCTGGCTCGTTTTCTGGAATAAGCAATTCGCCGATACCACATCGGGGTCCCGATGCAGACCATCGGATATCATTAGCGATTTTATGGAGTGAAATAGCGAGTGTTTTTAAGGCGCCACTCATTTCGACAATGGCATCTGAACCAGAAAGTGCCTCAAATTTGTTGGGTGCAGATGTAAAGGTGTGCCCAGAAATATCTGATATCTGCTTAGTAACTTCCTCAACATAGCCATTAGGGATATTTAATCCAGTGCCAACAGCAGTGCCGCCAATGGCAAGTTCTTTGAGTCGTGATAACGCAGTTGTGATGCGAGCGTGTCCATTTTTAAGTTGTTGGACATATCCTGAAAATTCTTGTCCAATAGTGAGTGGTGTGGCGTCCATTAAGTGTGTTCGTCCAATTTTAACAACATCGTTAAATAGAGTGACCTTATTTTGAAAGGTCCTGGTGAGTGATGTCAGTGCGGGTAATAATAATGTTTCAATTTGCATAACAGCCGCGATATGCATTGCGGTGGGAAAGGTGTCATTCGATGATTGTGATTTATTACAGTCATCATTGGGATGGATCGGTGTTTTAGACCCTAATTTTCCACCCGCAATTTCGATGGCACGATTGGCAATAACTTCGTTGGCATTCATATTTGTTTGTGTGCCGGAACCCGTTTGCCAGACGCGTAGAGGAAAGTGGGCGTCTAGTTTTCCGTTAATGACGTCGTCTGCGGCTTGGCAAATAAGGTGAACTTTATCTGAAGGGAGTACCTGACACTGTTCATTTGCCTTGGCACATGCTTTTTTGAGGATACCAAATGCGCTGATAAATTCTCTAGGAAATATATCTGTACCGATATCAAAGTTTTTGAGTGATCGTGCAGATTGTGCCCCATAATAACAGTCTGATGGAACGTTGATATTCCCCATAGAGTCTTTTTCAGTACGATAGTTCATAATGCCTCTCCTTATGCGAATTGTTATTTTCTTGATGTAAATAAGTGTAGCTACTTTCTAACTATTCAGCAATTTAAAAATTTGTTATAATTTACATCGGTTCTAGATTATTAATTTAAGTAGGAGAATGCTCAATGCTTAAAGCATACCTAAGTTCATCAATTGGGAAAAAACAAATTGTTGCAGTTACAGGGCTAATGATGGTTGGGTTTTTAATTGCACATTTATCTGGGAATTTTTTGATATTCAAAGGGCCTGATGCAATTAATGACTATGCAAAAATGTTACATGATTTAGGTGGGTTATTGTGGGTTGCGCGCATTGGCTTAATTATTGCCTTTGTTGCGCATTTTTCGTTTACCATTGCTTTGGTTATACAAAATAGACGTGCAAGAGGGGGATCTTATTCTACCGAAACGAACAAAAGAACGCGTTCTCTTTCGACAAAGTTAATGCCATATTCAGGTCTATTATTATTAATATATGTTATTGTTCATCTTCTTGATTTTACATTCACATCTGCAAATTCAAACAATAGTGTTGTTAATGGTGAATTTTTAGGTCTTTATGGATTAATATTTAATCACTTTTCAAAACCGTTTGCATCCCTTTTTTATATTGTCTCTATGGGAGCAGTTGGGTTTCATTTGACACATGGAATTCAATCAGTGATGCAAACATATGGGTTTTACCATCCCTTTTATACCCCATTAATTAAGAAGGGAAGTATTATTTTGGGCTGTCTAATTGCGATCGGGTTTTCATCGATTCCAATTTATGTTCTTTTTCAATCTATACTGGAAGTTAAAGGTTAAAGTGACATGAGTGAACAAAGTAACTATAAACCTATTTTTGATTTAAAATCTAATTGTCCTTCAGGGCCAATTTCAGATCGATGGAGTCAGCATAAATTTAATATGAAATTGGTTAATCCTGCGAATCGACGAAAGTTTAATGTCATTGTTGTTGGAACAGGATTAGCTGGGGCCTCTGGCGCAGCGAGTCTTGGTGAAATGGGGTATAACGTTGATGTATTTTGTTTTCAAGATACACCCCGAAGGGCTCATAGTATTGCAGCGCAAGGGGGTATTAATGCTGCAAAAGGTTACCAAAATGATGGAGATAGTGTGTATCGGTTATTTTATGATACAGTCAAAGGGGGTGATTTTAGGGCGAGAGAGTCTAATGTTCATCGCTTAGCTGAAGTATCTGTTAATATTATTGATCAATGTGTTGCTCAAGGTGTCCCTTTTGCACGTGATTACGGGGGGTATTTAGATAATCGATCATTTGGGGGCGCTCAAGTTGCACGTACTTTTTACGCTAAAGGTCAGACCGGTCAGCAGTTGTTGTTAGGTGCATATAGTGCCTTAATGAAAGAGGTTGGAAATGGTTCTGTTAAGATTCATCCGCGTACTGAAATGCTAGATTTAATTGTTGTCGATGGTAAAGCGAGAGGTATCGTTGTTCGTAATTTAGTAACAGGTGAGTTATCCATTCACATGGCAGATGCTGTTGTTCTTGCTACCGGAGGATATGGGAACGTATTTTATTTATCGACAAATGCCATGGGATGTAATGTAACGGCAAATTGGCGTGCACATAAGAAAGGCGCTTATTTTGCAAACCCTTGCTATACTCAAATTCACCCCACATGTATCCCTGTTCATGGCGAGTATCAATCGAAGTTAACGTTGATGAGTGAAAGTTTACGAAATGATGGTCGTGTTTGGGTTCCTAAAGCGATTGGTGATAATCGTCATCCTTGTGATATCCCTGAGGATGAACGTGATTATTATCTCGAGCGAAAATACCCGAGTTTCGGTAATTTGGTGCCTCGTGACTTAGCATCGCGTAATGCAAAGTATGTATGTGATGAGGGTCGAGGTGTAGGAAATACTAAATTAGCAGTGTACTTAGATTTTACAGATTCTATTCAGCGATTAGGAGAGTCTACGATTTCAGCGCGGTATGGTAATTTATTTAAAATGTATGAAAAAATTACGGCATCAAATCCGTATAAAGAACCCATGAAAATTTTTCCTGCAGTTCACTATACAATGGGTGGATTATGGGTCGATTATAATTTAATGAGCTCTATTGACGGGCTATTTGTATGTGGAGAAGCTAACTTTTCAGATCACGGGGCTAATCGACTAGGTGCATCTGCATTGATGCAGGGTCTTTCAGATGGCTATTTTGTATTGCCGTATACACTAGGCAATTATTTAGCAAGTGCAGAACTTAAACCAGTGACGATAGATTGTCCTGATGCGGTAGATGCCTTGCATGGTGCAAAAGAAAGAATAGATCGATTATTATCGGTTAAGGGGAATAAGACCGTCGATGAATACCATAAAGAACTTGGCTTATTAGTTTGGGATAATTGTGGAATGTCACGAAATAAAAAAGGTTTAGAAATGTCTTTAAAACGGATTGAGTCTATTAAGGCTGATTTTTGGGATAATGTATCAGTTTTGGGCAGTTCAAGTGAACTGAATCAAGAGCTTGAGAAAGCAGGCCGTGTAATCGATTTTATTGAATTTGCATCTGTTATGGTTCGTGATGCATTGTATCGCGAAGAGTCATGTGGCGGGCATTTTAGAGAAGAACATCAAACAGAGGAAGGAGAAGCCAAGCGAGATGATAATAAATTTTGTCATGTAGCAGCCTGGGGGTATGAAGGTGAAGGCGTTGTTCCATCTTTGCATGAGGAACCTTTAGAATTTGAATCTGTAGAATTAGCTCAACGAAATTATAAGTAAAACTAATAGAATTAAGGATAATAGTATGAGTGGTAAACGTATTAATATAACACTAAAAGTATGGCGACAAAGTAATAGTAAGATACGCGGTAAATTTGAAATATATCCTGTTTATGATGTAGATACAGATGCTTCCTTTTTAGAAATGTTAGATGTTGTTAATCAAGATTTAATTAAATCAGCTAAGGAACCTATTGCGTTTGATCATGATTGTAGAGAAGGCATTTGCGGATCTTGTGGTGCGGTAGTCAATGGCTATGCGCATGGACATGAGGATCAGACCACGTTGTGTCAGTTGCATATGAGAAGTTTTAATGATGGTGATCAAGTGACAATTGAACCGTTCCGGTCTCGTGCGATGCCTGTTATTAAGGACTTGGTGGTTGATCGATCATCATTTGATCGTATTATTTCGGCGGGCGGGTATGTTTCTGTTAAAACAGGGTCAGCGCAAGATGCCAATGTGGTGCCCATTAATAAGAAGAATGCTGATTTATCATTTGAGGCCGCGCAGTGTATTGGTTGTGCAGCCTGTGTTGCAGCGTGTCCGAATGCATCAGCGATGCTATTTGTGTCTGCAAAAGTATCTCAATTTGCGTTGCTTCCTCAGGGGCAGCCAGAGCGACGTCGCCGTGTATTGAAGATGGTAACTCAAATGGATGATGAAGGGTTTGGTAATTGTTCAAATGAGTATCAATGTGAAGCGGCGTGTCCCAAAGGGATATCGGTATCTAATATCGCACGGATGAATCGTGACTTTTTATCATCTAGTGTGACAGGTTCTTCGTAATTTATTTAGTTTGATAAGTGTTTCATATCGATAAAATTTTACCTTGGCAACGAAAGATAATTCTTGTTGTTGCAGATAGTATTATTATTGTTGCGACAGTCGTATTATCTTTTTCTTTTTTAATGTCATTGATAGGGGCCATTTCTTATTTGAAGACTCAGGTTCTTTTTTTTGGTGTTTTTGTTGGGATTCGATTAGTAGCATATTACTGGGTTGGCTTATATACCTTTTTATGGCGATATGCATCAACACGTGAATTTATTAGTATTGTTCGTGGTAGTACATTGGGATCGTTACTGATTGCGTTATATGTTTTTTTTGTTAAGGATATAGCGTTTCCACGTAGTATTTTGGTGATTGAGTGGGGATTTAATATATTGATGGTAGGGTCTATTCGTGTGATGTTACGGCTCTATCGAGATTATTTGCGGCATCGGTCTTCTCAGGACGGAAATACTAAAAAAATACCCGTTGTTATTATCGGGGCAGGATCTGCAGGTAATCAAATTGCGCGTGAAATTATTCAGTCGAAGCGGTCAGCATTTCGATTGGTTGGATTTATTGACGATAAACAAACACTTAAGGCGCAGCGTATTCACAATGTGTCTATACTGGGAACGGTTGAAGAAATTCAAGCGCTTGCCAAAAAATATCATTTTTCGGAAGCACTAATTGCGATTCCGTCGGCGTCGGGGCAACGTGTTCGTGAGATTATATCATTTTGTGAATTGGCAGGTATTAAAACAAAAATTTTACCGGGGTTATTAGATGTTTTGGGAGGTAAAGTATCGGTCAGCCAATTTCGTGACGTGAGAATTGACGATTTATTGAGACGTGATTCGGTAGCCTTAGATACGTCGGCTATTTCGACGTACTTGTCGGGTGAAGTGGTGATGGTGACCGGTGCGGGAGGATCGATTGGGTCCGAGTTGTGTCGGCAAATTTTAAAGTATTCACCGAAACAATTGTTACTTATTGACCATTCGGAACACGCTATTTATTCGATTGAGATGGAATTAAAAAATGATCGACCTTCGATTGACATTGTTCCTATTGTTATTAATGTTATAAATAAAGATCGGTTAGATTTAATTTTTAAGCGGTATTTACCAACAATTATATTTCATGCGGCAGCGTATAAACATGTGCCGTTAATGGAATTAAATGTGGCGGCGCTTGTTCATAATAATATTAAAGGGACCAAAATGGTATTTGACCTTTCAGTAAAGTATAAGGCTAAAAATGTTGTGTTGATATCGACGGATAAGGCGGTTAATCCGACCAATTGTATGGGTGCGTCTAAACGCGTATGTGAGATTATGTTGCAGTTGTATTCACAAAAATATGAAACAAAATTTTCTGCCGTTCGTTTTGGTAATGTGTTAGGGTCTCAGGGGAGTGTCATTCCTTTATTTAAGTCTCAAATTCAGAAGGGAGGGCCTGTGACAGTGACGCATCCCGATATTACACGTTACTTTATGACGATTCCTGAGGCAGTTGGATTGGTGATTCAAACAGGCGCGCTGAGTTGTGGCGGAGAAATTTTTATTCTTGATATGGGAGAACCTGTTAAAATTATTGACTTGGCATATGATTTAATTAAGTTGTCAGGGTTAGTGATCGATGTGGATATTAAGGTTAAAGTGACGGGGCTTCGTCCGGGTGAAAAAATGTATGAAGAGTTAGCATATGATCGTCATTCATTGAAAAAAACGTCACATCAAAAGATTTTTGTGGCAGGGCCAAGTCAATTTGAGTATCAAAATGTTTTAGATGGGATAGGGTCTTTATTGGGACAGTTCAACGATGATCAGATTCGAAAACAGTTATTTGAAATAATCAATTGTGGTAAAAAGATAAACGTTTAGACTCTCTCTTTCTGGGGTAACTTATGGTTTAGAGATTAGCCCGGAGGAGAATGAGTATTGACTGAATTGGTAATGGATCAATTTTTATCTGATTCTGAATTTAATAATCGAATTGATCGATTATGTAAGCAGGTTATTGCGTATCAATCTCAGTTGACAGGTATTAAACCTGCAAACGCAGCCCTAAAAGGGTCGTATGATCAACTTATGGATCAGTTTGGTGAGTGTCGATCCGATCGATTATGGTACCCTTATTTGGGATCCGGAATGGGTCAAGGGGCATTGGTTGAATTGGCTGATGGTAGTGTAAAATACGATATGATTTCAGGCATTGGCGCTCATTTTTCTCATGGTCACCCTAAAATAATGAAAGCGATGTTAAAAGCGGCGTGTCAGAATATGGTCATGCAGGGAAATTTACAGCAGAACCGTGAAAGCGAGACGCTATTGTCACGGTTTTGTGATATCTCGGGTATGGATAGGGGTATCTTAACAACGTCTGGTGTAATGGCTGTTGAAAATGCGTTAAAGATCGGGTTTCAGTATCAGTATCCTAAATCACGTGTATTGGCATTTGAAGGATGTTTTACAGGACGGTCATTGGCAGTTGCTCAGATTACTGATAAACCGCAGTATCGGGAGGGGTTGCCACAGGTTTTATCTGTTGATTACGTTCCTTTTTATGATTATCGTGATCCAGAAGGGAGTACGGCGAATGCTTTGGATGTGTTAAAAAAGCATTTGTTACGGTATCCCAAGGAATATGCGGTCATGTGTTTGGAACTGATTCAGGGGGAAGGAGGCTATTACCCAGGGACATCCGATTTTTTTAAAGCGATTATTG
>JACLAC010017752.1_pt1 | contig 10216 bp, 6 predicted proteins | sample 8027881 | NCBI WGS metagenome assembly JACLAC01 (sample SAMN15725517, study PRJNA655200) | protist metagenome | isolation source: fluorescence activated cell sorting (FACS) single amplified genomes of... | place: Spain: Blaines Bay Microbial Observatory, Mediterranean Sea | collected 2016-01-19 | reverse complement strand
AATTGAATTTTTAGATGCGCTAGCTGCGGTCGCTTTCGCTTACGCGCTTTGCCATGATGAAAACATGTCGTGTAATTCTGATGATAGAGATGTTGTAGATGATGGCAGTCGAGTTCATCATGATAGAGATGTTTATAGATGATGGCAGTCGAGTTCATCGACTCTAAACAAGATCAATATGGTGTCAGATCGCATACGCAGTCGATACCGATGGTTGGATCAGGGATACCGATACTTTGGCATGTTGTAGTTGATGATCATGATGAAGATGAAGCTGATTGATAGATGCTGATGAGATAGCAAGCGCGCTATATGACAGCATGACAGACGTAGTGATACTTTGAGTTCGACGGATATCCATAACCACAAATGATATACCTATGATAGCATATGCCGATGCGCAACGGCAACCGCAAAAGAAGTTGAATTTATATTTTATGAAGAAGATAAGATGGTCTAGAAAGTAACACGTTTTTCGTCTCGGTCTCCGGATCGGCATAGCCGTATTAACAAGCGTAGAGAGGTAGCTCAGCTACCCTAACCTCCTCAGTTTCAGTACTATTCGTCACTAATTTGCGTCATTTTGATGTGCTTGTAGATTTCACGTTGTGTTGTTCGTCTCGTATTGACTTTGTTCATGTACTTTAAACATAATTAACTTCCAGTGATCCTTTTTGAGGGGGTGGAGCAGTCGGTCAATCAGATTTTTCTTCTAGTCTTTAGTATAGCTAAACATATCGATTCCGTCGATTCTTTCTTGTAGATCTAGCAAAGTGGTGCCAAGTAATAATTTATTTGTTAATGTAATTGTAAGTTGTACAGGCCTCGGCATATGCATTAGCAGCAGCCGTCGCACCCTTCGCAGCAGTTTCCACACGTTTCGCAGCACTCGCCGACACCGGAAGCCACGTTGGTCATGACACAGCAGCAGCACTCGGCAGCTTCAGAGCACAGTGCGACGCACTGTGGGCCACAATAGTAGCAGATGTAGCAGGTGTAGCAACCCAGCTCGCAGCACTCGTCTCCGCAGATTCTGTCTTCATTTTTATTATTCCTCCGATTGCGATTCTGACATGGTTGACTATCACCTGAGGCTGCGCAGCGATCACGCCGCATCTCACATGGACGGGGACTAGCGAGGGCAGTACTCGACACGGGCACGCCCACAGCGACGCCGACGACAGGGACAGGCACAGGTTTATCTACTCTTCTACAAGGCTTTGGCTTTGCCTTTGGTCCCAGTCCGTTCTTTCTTTTTATGTACTTAAAAAGACTCTGGGGAGGGACGCCTGGAGGATACTTTAGTTGTCCGGCAGCGTCCCCGTCTCCTCCTAGATCGGTCACACTATGTAGCCTTCCAGTGCCTGTTCCACTCGGACTCGCAGGCACCATTTTACGCCGAGTTAGGCTCAGTTTCAGCGCGTCGCTGCTCGTGAGTACAGAGCTGCCATCTGGCGCTACCGCTCTGAGAGCCAGCTCCGCCACTGAGGAGAGTGATGAAGCGCAGATGCATCAGCATTTTCTATGTCTGTTTGCGTTTACTCTTCAACAATGCGTGAAGTTTAGATTTTTACGATTTGATCTGTAGAACTGGATTAAAGACGCTTGTCTAGGAAGTAGTAGTTGTAGGTTGGAGCGAAAACAAGATCGTGGAAAGCACCGGCGAAAGCTTGAAATTGAAAAGCGGATCAAGATTGATTTTTTGCTGGTTGTGGATAGAATTCAGTAATGACTTTCACTTTGAGTTTTAGTGAGATGGAAGTTGATTAATAGCGAAGGCATGCTCGTCATATGACACCGTGACTGACGGAGGTGAAATTTGAGTTCGATATATTGTTGAGATCGTCAGAGAGATATCTATGCCCATGCGCAAGTGCAACAGAATGAAATTGAACTGATTAAGACGATAAGATGGTCTAGAAGGTCACGCGCTTACCGTTGGCCTAAAGTGCCATTGTTTTTTCTTACGAGTCTTCTATCTCTTCTAATTTTATTTCAGTACTTTCTTGTCTATGATTTCTTGGATATACGTTCTCCAGAACGTAACTCTACTTCGTTCGTGTTTAACATACTTCACATTTTGTAGTCAGTGATTTAAACTTTCACTTTGATTGTAGGATATGGTGTAAAGGTGATTTTGATGTGTGTAATTTCAATGCGTTTAGTTTTCTATCGAGGTTAAGGTTACGATGAGTATTTAGTCAATATATCGTATGGAAATACGGCTAGATAGTTCCTAGTGCTCAGTAACTAGTCTCAGGTACAGGTCTAACATCAATCAACTTCCACATTAGCCTTCGCTCTTTGTCGCTAAGTTTTTTTTACGAGGTGAAAAATAAGTTGTAAATGCCACGCTACTACATCAAAATAAAAAATCTAGGATGCTGACAGATATCTAGTAGGAATAAGGTATAGAAATTAGTAGGCTTAGTATCGGTAGTTCTCACTACAACTACTGCTCCATGGCAATTTATTGCAGCCATTTACGATCATTAATGGCATGCGCCGAGGCATGCACCGAGGCATTGGCAGCAGCTCTCGCAGCATTGGCAGCCGAGAGTGCAGCATTCGCCGGCGCATTTGCAGCCGCACTCGCAGCCTTGGCCGCAGCACTGGGCAGTACGACAAAGTGCGTCGCCGCAGTCCCTTGCACTACAGCAGGTGAAATAGGAAAACAGGCAAACACCTTCGGGATCAGTTTCCTGTCGTTCCGTTTCTGTTTCGTAGTGCGCCTGAAGAGGCTTTGATCCCAATTCGTTTCCTGGTTGAATAAGAGGACGCGGAGCAATTAGTTGTCCAGCAGAGTCATACATCAGCACATTACATACTGGAGCGCAGGGGCGTTTCGTAGTTTGTGTGGTGATTGCCGCAGCCGCCACAGCACTCGCCACGACTGCAGCTGCGCCACTGGATGGTGGCGCGGTTGCAGCTGTGTCACCGGATAGTGTCGCGGCTGCAGCTGTTTCACCGGACGGTTTCGCATTCGGAGCACTTGAAGCACGCGCTCCGTGGTCTGGCACTACTTCGCGGCTAGATAGGGGTTCGGCCATTTGTATCCCTTCAGTACTCGGAGCAGCAGTACTACCACCGACACCTACCACAGCTGCGGTGTGGACAAGTTGGGGTGCGGGTGCGGCTGGGTCGTCGCCAGGATTACGCTGTATCTCATCACTATCAGGAGTTCTGGATTCCTCAGCGCCAGCATGAACGCCACCTACTCGATTACTAGTAGCAGTAGGTGTGTGAGTCACGGCACCTTGAACTATATGGGGTCGACACGCCAATGCTATAGCAGCCCGCTTTTCCGTATCTAGCATATTGCCATCCGCCATAATGCATCGGATTCTATCGAGATCCATCAAAAATTCAGGACTGGTAACACTTGTAGTGACATCAGCAGGACTCTCACACACACTCCGAGTCACCGACGGCATCTCTACTTGTACTGCGCCTATGTCAATAGTCTCTTCTTCTACTGCCGATGGCCCCATCTTACGCCGAGTGAGGCTCAGCTTCAGTGCACTACACATCGTGATAACTGTGCTTGTTTCTGGCGTCGCGGAATAGCGTACCAGCTGCGCTACTGAAGCGATGAATGGGAGGGACACTGTCAATCGCGGAAAGTGCATTTTCTAGTATTGTTTGCAGATATTGATGAGAGAGTATGGCACCACACGTAGCTAGGGATAAGAGCTTCAGTGATATGTGTACTAAGGCTTTAGCTAGCACTAGCAACTTTTCTAAACCTTGAAAAGTTGTAAGAAATAAAATAAGCGGAAAGAGCGCTAACGGCGAAAGCTTGGGCAGCAGATCAATAATATGTCTTCGTGGAGCGGTTTTTGTTTTGAGGAACTGAAGAACAACAACAAGATGATGACAAAGACAAATGGGATATAGGATGCTCAGGATGAAGTTGAAGAAGCCAGCTTCATGAATGAAAAGGTGATGCACAGGGTCAATATGATGCTCATTAAGAACTATTTTTAGATGATGTTTTGAAAGTAAGAGTAACTGAAACTGATGACCAGATTACTAAATAAAAAAAAAGACCACTTCTATACACTAAGCAGAGCTTCAGGAGCAAATCGAACTCACTCCAGCGCCACCATGGGCACGCGGTGCGCCGGGTCGTCTATTTAAATTGAAAATCATCAACTCACTCCAGCGCCACCATGGGCACGCGGTGCGCTGGATCGTCTATATAAATTGAAAATTATCAACTCACTCCAGCGCCACCATGGGCACGCGGTGCGCCGGGTCGTCGCGCATGGCGTGCCCGCCGCCCACCGGCCCGTGCCCGTCAGCCCTGGGTGTAATTTGAACGCGTTTCAGGAGGAGTCTCGTAAGACGTGAAAGCGTAAGGCGAAAAGTGCGCTAAAACATAGCATTTCGTGTATAAAAATCGATACCGGAGCTTCACAAAAAAGTTGAAAGAAATGTTTATTTTTAATGAACGACGACCCAGCGTGCACGAAGTGGTTGTGCGAGGTGTTGTGCGTGAGGAACGAGCGCACCTCGGCGTCGCAGGCGGGGTCGTCGGCGGGCGTGTTTTCGCCGCACGGCATGGGCACGTTGGAGTCGAACCTGCATGACATGAGTCGTAAGTAGTCAAGAGTTGTAAGTCTTGAGCATAATAGTACGAATGCCAAAGCCAAGTCGAAGTCGTGTGCACCAGTGTTTTTTCGATAAAAAACTACGAGTCGATGAAGTGACTCCAATACAAGAAATTCTCGTGTTATAATGTGAGTGGCACAGCACCAGTTCACGTAGATGCTGTGCACAATCGCGCACCGCCGCAAAATCCGCAGCTGCTTCCGCAGGCAACTCGCCTGGTTGTGCTGATTGATGAGCACGCTCACACGGCCCACCGAATTTCTTTTTCAGTACCGCTGCTTCAGTTGATACCACTTGTCGCTCATAAACGTATACGTAAACAGCTTCTTCATCCGCTCGAAAAATCCAAGATTTTTATTCTTTAAGACAGCCATCATCTTCTTCTTACTAGGAGCGGGGACCTAACCTTTCTTTTTTGATGCGCTCCTTGCGCTTTCACTTCGCCAACTTTTTTTTCTGCTCCGCGCTCACACCTCATCCACCCTCGGCCCCAGCAGCCCCGTCCCGCTTCGGCAATCTATATAAAGTTTCAGGTCTGTCATCGACTGGGTACGCGTTGAAAAATCAGAAACTCCTGTAATGGGCCGGGAACGTGCGTCAGAAGTCGAACACCAACACCGGCGGCACCAGCGTGAAAAATAATAATAACGGAATGCCGCACGAGCAGAGCAGGCGCGTGAGGGAGGCGGCCTTCTTGATCACTCTAATCGGTGGTGCATTGGTCGCTTTCCTCAAACGCGCACGCAGGGCGCCGCGCGTGCGCGGCACGTTGCCAGCACCCACGCCGCCAGACCCGCGCCCCCGGCCCACCGCGATGCCCCGCTCGACCTCTCACAGCTCGGCGGCGTAGCGTTTTCGCTCGGATTCGTCCATCCCATTCAAGTCGTCGTGCAGGTCGAACGCCTCAAACACCTGCTTCCCTTTATTGTCCTGCGCGTAGGCGGCCAGCGCGGCGCCAGAACCAGATACTCCGGCGCCTCGCCCCTGCGCTTTTTTAGCGTCCGCCGACGACACGTGCTCGTACTCTTCCTCAGCCGAGTCCATATCCGAAGGGACATCGTCGCTGTCCATATCGCTCACGTCGAGCGCGCCGGTGGCGTCCTGGCCCTCCCGCAGGTCGACGGGGGGCGCGCGGCCGCGCTGCATCTTTTGCGTTTTTCTTTTGCGTCTTTATATAATTACTTCTTTAACTTCAAAAAGTCGTTCTCCTTGTAGTTTTTGACAGAGCAGACTGACGCGTGAGTTGAAATTAAAAAACGTATGCTTAGTCAATCATGTACAGCTACTGTATGGGTTATAGTGATTAATCCTAACGTAGTTGCTAAAATCTAAACTTCATGCAATGCAACATTTCTCTCAAGGTCTCCTGCTCTTGCGTTGATTTGAGTCCCACTATCCCACAAAGACTTCCGATGGTTGTCGTAATGATTGATATGCAGAATGCTAGCAGTTAATAAAACTTTTACGTGGTAATCGCATCCGTATAGCGTAATAAACACGATTCAATTTATTTTGCTTTTTCAAGAATTGCCTCTATCCACAGCACCACTATCTACTTCGGAGTGCACATTTACATTATTTTCGGTGTCTTTTAGATTAGCGGTGAACTCCACCTACACTTGTACTCATATTAAATATTAACACTATCTCGATCTCCAATTATTTAACGTATTGCTACTGGTATTGTCAGTTTTACTTTCAACAATTGTCAGTTTCGTTTACATTTATTATGTAGCCCACTCCCAAAAGAATGATTCTTAAGGTTAAGAGTCGACCTGTTAGGTCTTTGCTCACGTGGTTTGTAGTACTAGCTACTACAGCACAACATCTACTTCTACATCTGGTTGCGGTTTTGCCTGTTTTGTTTTACGTAACAATTTAGGGGAATGCGAAAATGATTTTGTTACGTTAAGTCTGTGTCTCCAGTGCCTGTGCCCGCGGCGGCTATACGTGAGACAAAGATGATACTAACGGCTGCACTAACTGTGAGTTTTACTGACCAGCGAGCGTTTTCGCTTTCGCTTTCTCCGCTCGCGCTCGCCCTAGCCGCTCCGCTCGCAAGCGCGCCTTTTCATCTTCTTCCGCTGAAGGTGCTGCCACATGTGCATTGCTCGCACCCGGCTCTGCCGCTGCTGGCGCTGCTGCCGCCTCACTATCCGCCTCAATCGTCATCGCGCGGATGGGCGTTTGCCAGCCCAGGAAAAGGCGCACCGACGTGTCGTCGGATTCTTTATTTTTTTCGCACTCCGCGAAGAGTCGGCCGTTTATTATTTCTTCGAAGGAGTTCTTTGTCTTACGTTCGCTGAAAATCGTCGGCTTTTCTTTTTTGAGAAAAGGAGTAGGTACATAACCATAACTTGATGTCCTATTCCCGGTTCGCAGCGCCCGCCAGGCCCCGTATTTCGGGTTTCCCACATGTTGTTGCAGCGTTTTTGTAGCCCACTGGACAAGAAACTCTCCCTGGTACCCGTCACCAGAAAACCAATATGCATCGCGTCCTCCATCATATCGCGGTTGCGGGCGCGCCCCCGGCGGTAGCCCCTGGTCGACCGCATACAATGCTTTTTCCCGCTGCTCTATGTCGAGCACATTAATGGCGTACAAGACCGCTGTGGCTTTATCTTCTTCGGATTTGCCATATTCTTCTTCTTCATCCGCTGTGGCTTTATCTTCTTCGGATTTGCCACATTCTTTTTTATCATCTTCTTCTTTATTATCACTGATGTTTTTTTTTTGGACTTCGTAATCTTTACTGCGTTTGTTAAATTGGTACTTTATAGGTTTCTCCGCCTTCACCGCGTCCGCCCACTCCGGTTTCAGGTCACGGCGTACTTTGTAGGGCTCTACGATGGTTTCTTTGTCATAGGCACTCATAAAAGGTTTGGATCTATTGAGACCGCGTCTGAACCTCAACTCATGTGTTGCATGTAGACGACCCGGGAGGTTGTCGTGCGCCAAATGTGTGCCCCTAACATTATTATTAGCTCGAACAGGTCCCGTTTGCACTATGGTCCTGTCCCCTTTTGTAGTTTCGCTCACGGCCCACTCCCACACGGCCCACCGCGCCTCCTTGGGAATCTCTACCACAGGTAGCTCACTCGGTTGTAGTTCCAGTATTTTCATCCTTGTTTGCAGCCGATCTTCGTTAGCAGGACTCTGGGTGTTTAGAGTAGGCAGCCTCTGGAAAGCCTCCGCATCGTTCTGTTTCAGCGCCTTCGCGCGCTGATCCTGAACCACGTGTTCGAGCAACCTTTCGTTGAAACGCGAGGGATTTTCTGTGAAGAATTTGCGCGGTGTGCTCAGAGTGCGCGTGAGCTCGTGCTCGCCACGGTTACTCTTATTGTTCATTCCGTCAGCACGGGTGCTTATGTCATCCAGGACCAGCGGGGAATACGCACCACCATCAGCGTGAAGTTCCATTGTAAATCCCATCAATGTCTCGAAAGCGTCGCCCCACACCTCGCCCGAGAAACGCCTTGGGGCTGCCGCAGATTCGTTGGCGGAGCACTCGTAGTTGGTTTTGAATGCCGGATATGGTTGCACGTGTATCACTTGCCACGGGCCATCTCGCGCGGCGCTCGACACAGGTGCGTCCACCTCGATACGTGGTAATACCTTGTCTCGGGCCGAAGCCGCTAGCGCCTCGTCGTCGAAATCGTCCTCGAGCAGATTATTATACAATTGTTCATCTTGTACAGCACGACCACTAGGAAAAAGCCTGGCTCTTCTGCCATTCCTATTGATATTGAACATCGTTGTGCGCGTCTGCAGCTTGTGCTTGAGTTTCAGAGCCGCTACGCCTACGCCAACGTCACTTTCCATTGCATTTCCTATTGGTTGTTGCTGTTGGCACTGTGCGGCCGAGAGTGCCAAACAGGCGCAAGCATAGCCGACGACCGCGGCCAGAGCGGGCGGTGAGCGCCGCTGAGCGGTGCAGGAGCGTGTGGAAATGAGAGTGAACATTTTCATCTCCAAGTGAGTGCGAGTGCGTCTTGAGAGTGTGTGTGCGTGTGTGTGTGTGTGTGTGTGTGAGTGTGGTTTGAAGCAGTCCTTCGTAACTTGAAAAGCGTAAAAATGACGGAGCAAGCGGTTGCGGTTTGAATTTGATAGTTGTTGTCACTTTTTTTTATTAAACTTCATGTTCAACTCATCGTTATATCGTATCTAGGACAGGTAGTCGAGCAGAAGAAGAACAACGGAGTCTGATTTTGAACATATTTATTATGAAATACAGATGAAGCGACTTCAGTGTAAGACAAAATCATACCTTGATGCGATCGAATAGGATGAGCGAAAGGTGGATGCAGTGAATACCGGAGATGATGGATGGCTAGATAGATAGTCGTGTTATATCTGATTCATGAAGAGTGATTCCGATTATCACTGTCACACATAAACATGACATTTAACAACCTATAATAATTTCAGTTCCTTCAAGACCAAGATTCGCATTCTCATTCTTGTCCCGTCCGTGTTCATCTTCGTCTAAGCTGTGCAATCGCCTGCAGGCTGATACAGGCCGAAAAAAAAAATTTTCCGGTTGCCCTCCTTAGAGTCAGCAAAGCGCGCTGTGTTCTCTGTCAAAGTTTTAGGTTTAGCAGCAGGTGGCTCTGGCTGGCTACTTTCTCTGTCATTCTCTACTCCACTGGAGGCAGCCCCTCATATCTCGTCAGTCAGACGTGCATTAAAATTAAATGCGTAAAAACGCGTCGTGCAGCGCGATACCGTCATTCAAACTCCATCATCAGTAAGGAGCACAGCTAGGTCGCGTCAGATCGGGCTCTGTCGTGCCCGAGACGCAGAACGCTAGCCATGATAAGTCACTACTGAAAGTGAAGTGTATGCAGGCCGCGCGCCAGCACGTGTACGAGCCGCCTTGCTGACGGTCGCACGCAAGCACGTGTACGAGCCGCCTTGCTGACTTGTTTGACTCAGTCAGTGCAGCTGCAGGTCGCAACAGCGCCCTCGCCCGCACTCCAACGCATATCGGTGATTCGTCAGCGGCTGTGCACTGATCGAAAGTATGCTTGTGGCTGACGTCAGAGAGGGAGCTCCTGTCTGCTCAGTTATGTCGCTGCTGTTCATCCGCGAATAAGTATAAGTCCCGAAGAAGTCCTATCCTTCTGCTGTCAATGACGTTAGACTCATCTCGACACTTTTTTTTCTACTAAAACTTTTTTTTTCGATTACCCGCCTCGCGTTTGTATTTTTTAGGAAGATGAGACTTCACTTTGAGTCACCTTGACCTGCTGTCCTCGTTTTTTTGTTGTACGTTGTACATCTGTTGCTCTGTTGCACAAGTGCAGATGTCTACCACTCAAGAATGTCGTGATGTACGCGTGAAGAAAACAGTTCAATTGAGTCTAAAAAAATTTTTTTTTCTCTAGGTGTCGTAGTTCTAGTTGTATTTTTTCGTCAATTAGATCTCTGTAATTATGTTGTGTTTTTTAATCAAATGTTGTGATCCCTAATACCCCAGAAATGTATCCCCGTGTTTTTCTACTAGTCCTCCATTTTACAATTTTTACAACCTTTAACTTGCTTACACGTAGAGGCTAACCAGCTGCGTGAACAGATCCCCACCCATGAGGTCGTTGTCCAC
>JACLAC010018974.1_pt1 | contig 10218 bp, 18 predicted proteins | sample 8027881 | NCBI WGS metagenome assembly JACLAC01 (sample SAMN15725517, study PRJNA655200) | protist metagenome | isolation source: fluorescence activated cell sorting (FACS) single amplified genomes of... | place: Spain: Blaines Bay Microbial Observatory, Mediterranean Sea | collected 2016-01-19 | reverse complement strand
CAAGTCAAGCAAGCCGCCAAAGGTCCGCAATCCCAATATCACGAATAGGAGGTCGCTGCAACAGCAGCAATCGAATGCATCGTCGGTGCCGTTGGGGCGTGTACTGAAAAGTGGCACTGCCAGGACACAACAAGTTAAGACCGCGCAGGCGAAGCGTGCAGCAAAGGCACGCAAGAAACATGTGTGCATGGGAGTGCCCGCACGTCATCGAAGCAGGCCGAGGGGAGGGAGACGCGCCAGATAGGTGTGCGTGGACTCCGTTCAGCCAGACCGCAAGAAGGCGGTTGCGGTGACGAATGCGATGTTCGGGGGCATGCAATATGCTCGCAGTACCGTAGCCGCGCCAGCTGCCCGTGCCATGGGAATGGGGCGAATGTCGGTGAAATAGAAAGGAAGGAGTGTTAAGTGGGCAGCAAGTACGAACATGCAGCAAGCAGATGCTGATCACTGCTCGCGCCGTGGATGCTGATCACTGCTCGCGCCGTGGCACAAATGCGTGACGGCCCCGGCTTGAGGGGAAGGCGAACGTGGATCGCGTGCAGAAGCTGCAGGCGCTGCCGAAGTTGCAGCACCAGCGCGTGATGACTCCGTGCAGGAAGAGGTGCCACCCTGCAGTACGGTACCAACTAGCAGCGATGTCCAACGGCTGCCAGACCGTGGCTGACGATAGCGCGACGGTGCGTGCGCACACCGTCAAGCATAGCAGCAACTGTCTGTGCTTGAGCACGCACACCATGCGTGCAGGCAACCACCTCGTCGCAACGACTTATGATGGTGACCCTGTAAGCAATGCCGAGCAGCTGGCCTCGGATATAATGGCATTGCGTGCAGTTTGCGGAGAGCTCGGCAAGTCCCAGTTTGTTGGCGCATTACGACGCAAGCACGCATTATGTTTGCTTGGCGAGGCAGCATAACTGTTCGGCGGTTCGGCCTGCAACGTAAGGAGGGTGTGAAGCAGGATGTGAGCAATGTGTATTGCATGCAGGCGGAGCGGCCCGTGACAATGGTGTCGCGGCGACCAGCCAATCGGGTCCCCGTTCCCCGCCCCGCCCCGCCGCCCCGCAACGCATCGAGCTCGTTTCTTACGAGCCGCAAGCACCACGCGCTTTGTTTCAATAGTAGCAGGCTTACACGATGAGCGAATGGTGCACCGAGTTAGTCCAGCTACTGCGTGTTCGGCGGTCGTGCTTGTGTGCTTGTGTGGGATGTTGTAGATCTCACGCTGGCAGCGAATACTGCGCGTCGCACGCCGACACTTCGATTCTCACGGGACGCCGAACGATGCGAGCTGTGTGCGTTTTAGGGCACGGACGAGGTGTGGCTGGGTACTACGCTTTGCAACCGTGGCCACCCCTGGCAAAATAGGGGGAGTTTCGTATGCGACATAGCGCATAACAGTGCCTTGGCGGGGCAATTATCTGGATATCGATTTCCATCAACGAAGGAACTCGAGCTGACAAGTGTTCCACGTGACGGCGTGGACCTGCCACCATGGACCGTGCAGGCCATACATAAGGGCGTGCCGACCGTGCAGCTGCGCATGGCGGAGTGGGTGCGTCATGTTGGCAACCATACAGCAACAACGGCGAATAACGTCTTGCTTGAAACCCATGTGGGAAACAGGCGCGACGCCGACCAGTTCGCTGGCAAGCCCTTCGAACCTACGCGCATGCAGACGCCGCTCGCACTGAATAGCAGTGAAGCAAGCAAGACAGATAGCTCGTCGACGGCAGCAGCGCGTGCCGCCGCCAACACGCGTGACGAGATGTAGAAGCGGTGCAACCGTGCTTACGCTTCGAATGCTGACGTTTACGGAACGAAGCTCACTGCGTGAGGGCTTCGGCCTGCAATGCTGTAATGTGTGCAGGCGCTGAGCGCCAAGCGGCAGGTGCCGCGCATAGATGCGTGTTGCTGCTAAACGCTGAACGATCTCTGCCAGTAATGCGCAGCATGGCGTGCAGCGTGTGAACGAAACCGTCTCAGCGTCGCAGCGGCGGGCTTGATAGCAGTGCATGCGTCGCGCTAGCTGTTGCCGCCTCGCAGCTGGCAAATAAGAGCACGTAACGAGCCACAGCGCTGATACTGTTTGCCGACGTGCAGCCGTGAGGCACACGCACTGTTGCAACAGCTACGCAGCTCCATGCAGTGGACGATGGCACTCGCACCTAACTTGTTGCATGCAGGCGTGAGCATGCAGTAGCAACGTGTCGCAGCCGCATGCGTTCGTGGCAGCGTGGTCGACTGTGGAAGCTCGCAGCGCGGCGTACGTACGCGGTGGAAGTGGATGGCCAGGAACGAGCATGTGACGCACGACATGTGTGTCGTGCTGTGCACAACGCAGGCATGTACACCTTAACATGACGAATGAAACAGCGTGTGCTGACACAGCGTGTGCAGTGGCACGGCGGGAGTCAACATAGCACGGCTGCTGTCGACGCGCACGTCGTTACTACGGCGACGCAATGCGCATGGCCAGCGCTGGCACGCATTGCACATGTTCGCGACGAGATTCGTCGATGGGACGTCACCCGTGCCGGCAGCGTTCACAATCAAGTGTTAGCTAGCGGCGGCACCGTGAGCACTGTTGCGCCAAGGCGGCTGGACATTATATCAGAGGAGGGCAGCATGACGGCGCATGCTTGCTGCACAGAAAGCGTGATCGCTGACTGAGGTGACAATGCGTTTGGCACGTCACATGCCTGCTCGCCGCAACACACAGCATGCACGTTACAGCCTGGCTATGAGCTTGTACGCCGTTTCGTGTTGGACGCCTGGACATGCGACTGGCGCTGACGCGTTCATACATCACGCTTGCCGCACACTAGCACGTTTGCTCGATATGTCCGCCCTGCCAAGCCGGTGACGGTCATAACCGATGGTGGACGAGCATGCAGAGCGAAGCTGCTCGTTATCGGCATGGCATCGCCGTCGTCGTCGCCGCCGCGGTCGCCGGCTCCTCGCCTCCGTGCTTGTCGTCGTCGTCGTCGTCGTCGTCGTCGTCGTCGTCGTCGTCGTCGTCGTCGTCACCTTCTCACTAACACCCGCCATCGCCGTTGCCGTCGTCGTCGTCGTCATCGTACTCACAACCACCGTTGCCGTCGCGCTCGCCGTCGTCGTCGTCGTCACCGGTGCCCGCCACCGCCGCCACAACAGCCTTCGCCGCCGCCGCAGATTTCGTCTTCTACCTACTACGCGCTACGTACGACTTACGACTTACTGCGCGGACGACGACGACGATCTCACTACGCAGGCGGGCACGTCTACTTCCACGCCCACCTACACTCCCACGACGACGACCGGCCGACCGGCCAACCAATCAGCCGACGACGACGACGACGACTCGAGTACGCCCACTCCCGTGACGGCGGGAGGGACGGCAGCGACGACAACGACGGCGAATACAACGACGACGACTACGGCAACAGCAACGACGGCGGCAACAGCCTCGCAATAGCAAAAGCAGAGCGACGACGGCACCGACATAACGAGTGTGAGCAACGGTGCTCGGCAGCTTCGTCCACCCGTTGTTCCGCTCGTCACCGGCTTGTGTGGACGAACATGCTGAGCACAGTTGCTCACCTGGGGTAGCTCGAGAGAGGTTCACTTCGACAGCTCGTCCACCCATTGCGCGGATCCCCCTTTGGCCCCCTTGAAAATGTCTCCAATAGAACTACTGAAGATGGCCTTCGGGCGCTCCCAAACAAAGCATAAACCACGCCCGAACATCGCGGGTGGGGAACAGCTTGTACGAAATGCAGCCCTACTTGCAAATTGTATAATTGTGTTGCTCTCTTGCAGCGGCCCATGCACGTTTGGGAAGGGTTGAAGCCGTCCGTTCGCCGACTAGATGGAAGTAGACGGCAATAGCGTCAGCGGGATGCGCGGTAATGGCGATTATGTGGTAGCAACTCGTGACCGAATCCGATTATCGGCGCATGCTTGTTTCAGGGTAAAGCTGGTGCGCAGCCGGCAACGAGTTGGAGCAACGTGTTCCCGTAAGCATGCGAGCGTAGGCCAATGCCCAGACATCCATTTCCCGTAACAGCTTGCTGTTACAGTGGTTCAAAACAATGCAGCACGTGACATGCACGTGTGGGGGCTTGCATGCCGCCGGGGAAAGGGGGCTCGACTTGCTTGCGGCATTACGCGACGCCCCTTTAGCAAGCCCACGCCGATACGGTGGCGACGGATCTACGGCAGCATTGCTTGGGCTTGAACGTGTTGCACGGAGGCCACTATCGCCCGATACACTTCAAGGACGACGACGCGAGGCAGCAGTCCGTGCACACAAGGGCCGCATACGGGCGGCATATTCGCGTGCGGTTGATGGCGCTGACGCAGCGTTTTGGTAAGGCTGACCATGCTCAGTTGTTGGGTAATACACATGGTGGCAATCGCCGCAAACAAAGATTCGGCCCTCGCCGTGCTCTTGCTCTGGGCGTTGCTTACCTTGGCTGCGCGCCACACTTCTTTTCGGCGTACTGGGTGTAAGCTAGGGCACGTGCCAGGCATCACGATTCCTCGTCGGCTTGGCTTGTGCGGATCAACCGGATCGACATGTTTGTCGAACTTTGAACGCGCATGCGAAACGCATTGTCTTGATCAGACGCCTTTGGGATGACGCAGCTCTGCTTGCACGAAAGGGGGCTTTGATGGACGAGCTCGGTGCAGGGCGAGAACTCGCGCATCAGGAGCAATTGGAGTATTCGCGACGCGTCTGCGTGATGCGTAGCATGGTGCACCATCTGTGGCTTCGGTGGATATCGCCGATTCTTCGGCTTCATCAATCATTCGCTCTGAGGACATCCGCCGTGGAACGGAACAATGTCAACGCAATGGTACGAGCTCAGGGCCTGGCCGCACCACGCGCTGCTGTGGGTTCGCTGCGCGACCTGGGACGCGATCACGACGGGGCTGTGGACGTTCATGGTGCTGATCGAGCTTGTGCGATTCCTTTTCTAGTTTCAGTGCCATAGTCCTCCCACGGACATGCCTATGCGCATGCTTATCACCGACTGCGATTCCCTCGCCATGCGCGTTGCGAGTGTTTCGTGTGCCTGCCTCCCTGCTTGCAATGCTTAGTCGTTGCTTGCTTTGCTTGGCTTGCTCGCTAGGCAGGTCCGTGGCGAGCTGTGAGCAATTGTCGGCGCCGGCTTGACGAACGTACCCAACAAATGGCGCGTGTACAACCTTATCGTTCAGTACGCATGTCGTGCTGCCTGCATGCGTTAAAAAGGGGGTTGGCTACAGCTCGCTCTGCATCTACAATGGTTATGCGCGCATGTCTTCCGGCTGCGCACATATAGTAGTATGCGTGGCAATTCTGGCCAGCTTATGTGCTGCACATGACGAGCACGACAACACGTTAAGTCGGACCTTCTCCGCCCGTCGGTTGGGAAGGGAGTGAACGCGTACAGCACATGCCTTGCGGCTATTAACACATTGTGGTTCTCGCCCCACAGCAGCAGAATACGCTCTAACAGCATAGCCTGCGAGCACAGCATAGTGCTTACGTGCGTTGATGTGATCGTCGGCGAGCAACAATGCGTTATTGCTGGTACAGCACGAAACCTGCCCATGCACTGTCGACCTGCTTGCCATCGTAACAGTAGTGGCAGCTGCATTCGTATCAGGTCTGACGCCGTGCTGCTGGACGCCACTCGTGCTTCCAGCAAGGACGTTATGTTCGACGCGTACAAGTCCACGGCCGAACGGAAAGCTGGATGGCTTTCGCCACCGGTGCGTCGTGGGGCCAGAGAGGAGCCACACGTAGCAGTAGCTGTATTCGAATTGTGTAAGCACGGAACACAGACCCCCCACTTGACAGCTGTGGGAGGAGCGTAGCACCCCCCATCGGCGTGAATCCATGGAGCACAGCCCCCCTTCTGAGTGTGTAGGGACGGAACACAGCCCCATCCCCCCTCTCGCAGCACGTAGGTCACCCATCGGGGTGTGCAAACTCCGAATGAAATCGCAGTTATGGGGTATCCGTTGCGGACAGCCACACGTTTTGCTGTTGTCCAATGTGTGTGGGATTGGCTCCAGGTGCCCCCTGGGTAAGTTTAGTCCTTTTCGGCTTGGGCTTCTGGAGCACAGGTCCGCCCCAGAAAAGCACAGCATGGCACCCCATGTCCAGGCTCTTCGGGAAATGCGGCATCGACGAGCCGTGGCTGGCACGAAGCAGACGCTCGCGGAGGCCACAACTTGGCGTTGCAGACGGAGCTGAAGCGGAAGCAAAACGTCGACGCCGTTCAGCAGCTGCTCCTTCGTTGGCTACCTACGACTGGCTGCGCTGTTTGGACAACGCGATGCAGACTTATTTGGGTCATTATCTTTGCTACTGCAAGGCTTCTCGGCCAGAAAGGCCGTTTACTGATGACTGCATGCCTGTCGAGGAGGAGCAACCTGTACTTGTATCAATCACATGTGGTGACGAACAGACACAACTCATTGCCGTTTCCTGCAGCGCCATCGCAACGCTTGTCTGGCGCGGGCTATGCCGCCATGCCACAGAAGGAGCAACGACACGAACTTGGCGTTGGTACGTGCAGGTGCCAAGTACGCTGTGCACCTGGCCATCTGGCAGCGGAACAGCAGCGATGGCCCTTGTAGCAAGGGCGGTGGCATGGAGGCATTCTACGAAATAGGTGTGGCATTGCTGGTGAACCGCACAGCCGATGCATTGCTACGCCAACGCCGCTTGCCCTGCATGTGTAGGGCAACGGCATGGGCCAAGTCGGATGAAACAACTCACCAGGCAAGCGAGCGCGATGCAGCCAACGTAACGATTGAACGTGCGTTGTGCGTGGAAAGGGGCCACGCGTAGCACCAGCAACATGTTGTAACGTGCTGAAAACCATCAAGTACGAGCGCCCACTCGCACAAACACAGGTGTTAGCCCTATGCTTCGTGGCGGTGGCGAACAAATGGTGCGACCAGTTTGACGGACTGTGGGGCCGTCATTTCACATTGAAGGAGCAGGCAGTTTCTGCTATCGCTGATGCCGCAGCGGTCGAGGCTACCTCACCCTCATCAGCGGCTCCCAGCCCCGATCCTGCGCCAGCGCCACCAGCCAAGGGCAAAGGCAAGCTTGCAGTGGTCACGGCTGCTCCGCCACCCATCGCTAAGGCGGCGGCTATGGCAGACGCGCGCACTACGTACAGTGCATTGATGAGTACGCGTGTGAACTTAATGCATGCGTCGGGCAGGCTCCTGACGAATGCTGCGTATCGTTATATCTGTTAGCTCATCTCCATCAGTACCGCAGGTATATACGTGGAACGCAAGAGCTGCAGCATGGTGTTGCAGGCAACCGAACGTGTCATGAAGCAGTATTCAAGTCTGTCTCACTGCGCGTTGTGCGAGCCCCCGTTTACGTTGCAGTCGGATCATTTCACGATTTGCGCAGCTTGAGCCATGTGGCATGTTTGACCACGGAATTCACAGAGGCGTTGGAAGCTGGCCTGACCGTCGATTCGCCGCTGGCTAAAGCAGAGAACACCCTCGCTGCAACGCATTTCCGCATCGGTGCGTACCTGCTGGCGCAACGTTCTTTGCCGTGCCCGAATTACGTCTCGAACTACCCGATGGCATTGGGCGGCTTGCTGGGATACGAAGAGGAATGCAAGGCAACACGCGTGATACTAAAACGGCACTGGGCGGCATATGCTGCTTCCCGTGCTTGTCCCATCCCCTTTGATTGTGCAAGCTGTGTGCCGCCGTTCCACACTCAATGCCAGGTCTATGGAAGTCACATATCGCATGGCAACACGTTCAGACTGGCACATTTCTGAGGAACGCCAGCGTCGTGCCGACGCGCTGCTTTGTGGTTTGGCGCGGAGGATTTGATAGACTAGACGCTTGACAAAGCGATGGATGCTGCGCGTCGAGGCCAGAGTTCTGGCGATGTACGGAGCTTCAAGCAGATGGAAGTTCCAGTGGTGGGGAAGCAGCTCACGCGGTGGGGCCACGACGAGATCTCAGTCGACGCAGAAGTACAGCTAGAGAACAGTAGTGGCTGCTCTAAAAGCATGCTCGAGCCAGGCCCCAAGTTTACGTCGTCGTCGCCGCTTCATGACATGCTTGCTGACGGGTTCTGACCGAAATTGGGACACGTTTACTTCCGGTGCTGTGCAGCTTGGTGCAGGTGGCATAGAGCGGTGCACCTTTTTTATCAACGAGGCGAAGGCATCGACTTGGCTTTTTTATTGCAGCGGCTTGGCGTGCAGGCTTGGCGCCATTGCACCCGCTCCTTTGTTTTCGTAGGGCTGCTGGTGTGCCCACGGAAGCAGCTTTTGTCCTTTGCATTGGGCCCCGTGCGGTACGCACGTGGCCTGTTGTGCGTCTCAATCCAACGTCAGCCAGGCGCGGTGGAAGAGGTTCCAAAAACCCGTGTGGTGGTACATCCTAGAAGCCGCCAAACGTGTGCGTTCGTCCAGTCGGCCTGACATTACACATGATACTGCTATGCTGCTGGCGTCCCGTGCACTGCGCATAACGTGCAGCGCACGCTGCTGCTACGCGCGCGTGAGAGGGAACGAACACGTAGCAACGTGTGTATGACCTAGCATGTGAGTAAGCGGTCCATCACCGTCAATGCGAACACGTTTACGATACATGTAATAAGCTGCAGGTGCGGGTGCAGGGTGGAGCTGTGCTTGGCAGGCGAGCTGACGGAGCTCACCCCCAGTAATCCGTCATGCCGCAAACACGGGTCGGTGCAGGCAACCGCACAAACGAGTTTGCACGCACTGTGCGCAGCACCTTAAGCGCCGCAGCACAGGGGGCGCCCATACAGCCCAAGTTGTGGATGGGTAGCGCCTCGTAGCGGTTGCTGGATATACGTTGCGGGATTGTGTGCAACACGCAAAACCGATGTGGCAGGCATGGCGGTATATGAGTGCGTGCACGGGCATGAGCGGGTGTTGATACGGTGTGCTACCAACTGTTTGGTGTGCGTGCTTGTATGTTAGTTGTTCGCCAGTGGCGTGCGCTCTGTTGAATTATGGCAGGACGGATGGTACATGTCTGTTAGACGATGACCACCGTGCGTGCACGGTACTAAGCGCTCCCACTGAAATGCATTTAACGACGACAGACGATACATCATTCAAGCGCGTCCCACGCGTATTATCATGCGACTATGGCGGCCGCACGGACCCAGCCGAGTTGTGCGACAGTTTATAACTGCCTCGTTTGTGTGCATGGGATGTCATGCGCGCACGCGTGCAAACGTGGATTGATCGGCACGTTACACGCAATGCACGTGTGCGATGCTATAACGTTTCTAGTACCGTTCAGCTGACTGTTGTGCGAATCGGTGGTTATGCTGCTTGGGCAGCGACCGAAACATGGTCATGCCTACGACGGATCCAGCTCGGGGATGTTGCGTGATCCGCGCGTGCGCTGCATTGTTGTCCTGGTGCAACTTCACATGCCGCACTGAGAATCGCAACGATACGCGCACAGCGTTGGCAGACGGCAGTTGCGCTACATGTCGGTTGAATGCTCAGCATGCTATTACTCGCTTGCCGAACAATCCAGCGACGTGCACCCGTTTGCACAGCTTCACTCGATAAAGAAGGCATCGCTGATGCACACCCCAGTCGCACCACAAACACCGCATGTAGTTGCATGGGTCGCACAACACGTTGCACAATGCGCACGCGATGTCAAGCCCACCCGATGGGTGAATGTCCCTTCCTCGACAGCGTGCTCACACCTGCCCTAGCTCTGATAACGAATGCGTCTGCCAGCAAGCGATGCGTGGCAAGCGTTTACGACGTCAGGAGATCACCACCAGCTACACAGGAATATGGCAGATGACACCAGTGTGCTCTGCGTGCCACTTCCATACTGCAGAGAGCGCATCCATACTCGCAGCGGCCATGCCCCGTACAGCTCACGACACGGAGCGCCGCGAGTGGCCAGGATACGTCAGTATACAACGTCCAGCGGCGTCATCCTGAAACGCGTCACCCACACTTGGACGCAATGCATCAATATAGCTCATGTCGCCGACGACACTTGCCCACCATCGCTCCGCGTTCGTCGCTGCAACGAGGCTGGACTTCAACGCTGCTGGCGTCAGCATCGATGGACCGATATTGAAGTCGTTGTTCTTGGCCTTGGCAAACTTCGCGGCAGAGTCGGCGCTAGCGGGCATGTCCGCCTTCCTCCTCTCGCTGGCCTCCTTACGAGCCTTCAACAACTAGTGTA
>JACLAC010011382.1_pt1 | contig 10219 bp, 2 predicted proteins | sample 8027881 | NCBI WGS metagenome assembly JACLAC01 (sample SAMN15725517, study PRJNA655200) | protist metagenome | isolation source: fluorescence activated cell sorting (FACS) single amplified genomes of... | place: Spain: Blaines Bay Microbial Observatory, Mediterranean Sea | collected 2016-01-19 | reverse complement strand
TTCTTGCGCACATAATATTTGTGGTGGCCCTAGCCACACTTCTAAGTTCCCTCTTGTGGGGATTTCTAGGCCACTACAAGTATTCCCGTGTTATTCAGTTTGTTCCAGCCTCCCTTCTCAGCGGGTTTATGGCGTGTATTGGATACAAGACTTTAAAAGCATCCTTACAAATTTCGACGGGTTCATACTATTCTGCTCCCGACGATGGTAATTTTTGGCTGTATTTGGCACCAGCCGTTGTCATTGGAAGCTGCATGTATGCCGCGAAGAGGCAACACATGGCGACTCCAGGGATACTCACCGCTCTTTTAGGCATACCCACTGTCGTTTTCTACATTTCACTCTATGCGTCCGGGAACACACCGGCAAGTGCTCGAAAAGCTGACTGGTTTTATCCAGAATTTGAAACAGCTTCATTTTATGACCATTGGTCCATGTTCTTTGGAAATGCGCATATGCTGGATGGCAGCGTCATTACCAGTATTTTGCCAGACATGCTAGTTTTCTTGGTTGTCTCTACCCTGGACTATTTACTCAACCTCGCCGGAACCAAGAAGATGCTTTCTGCAGATTTTTCATACCACAAAGCAATGGCAGATGCGGGTATAAGTAATTTCATCACCACATTCTTCCTAGGCCTCCCGTCTGTCACACAGTTAAAATTCACTGTGATCAGCTTTGACATCGTTCACGACTTGAACGACAAGATTCCAGTTATTGGAGTACTTATTTTCAACAGCATTTTATATTTTGGGGGTGTTCCCCTTTTGAACTACCTTCCACGTTTTTTGTCAGGGGGTATGGTATTTTTTGCTGGGCTTGGGTTTTGTGTTGAAAACCTCTGGGATTCGAGAAAAGATATGTCGAAAGAGGAGTTTGCAACGGTATGGATCATTGTTATCGTAAATGCAACTATAAGCCTCGCTGTTGCTGTGGTTACTGGGTTTGTGCTAGCTTCGTTAATATTTGCCAAAATGTATGCAAATATGGGGGTTATAAAATTTGTCATGAAGGGAACCGACTATGAAGGCAAAGTGGTTCGGTCCGCGAAGGAAAGCGCAAAATTAGAACACTTGGCCCAGAAGTATAGTATCATTGCCCTGCATCACTTCATATTCTTTGGGTCTGCAAGCCAATTGCTAGATCACGGTAAAGAAATTATACAAAAAGAAAATGCTTTATATGCTCATGAGCGAACTATGTTTATACTTCTTGATTGGAAAGCTGTCGATGGCATCGATGTTTCTGGTGTTGGCGTTATCCAAGAACTCTTACAGCTTTTTACAGACAATCACATTAATGTTATATGTACGGGTATGTCGGGTGCTGTGTCAGGCAGTTTAGCGCGGGAAGGTCTCTTTGAATATCTTACTGCTGTATACGACAACATGGACCTTGGCGTAGAATTCATCGAAGAAGAACTACTTACCTGGGCATTCATAGTAAGAACACGCTGGTATTGTATTTCGCCAATAATGCGAATGCATGAAGTAGCTGCTCAAAAAGCACGGCACGATGCTTACGAAGTTATACTCAGCTTTGGAGATGATATTTGGAAGTACATCTCGCAAAAGTCCCTTGCTGCGGGAGAAACATTGTGCCGCCAGGGTGAAAAACACGACACTATGTACATCGTTCAATTAGGGCGTATAAACGCATGCATTCAGAATGCGAACGGTACCCGAACGAGAGTGTTTACAATGAAGAGAGGGGCGTACGTATGTGAGCAAAATTTATTTGTAGATCACGCAATGAAATATCTTTTAATTGCTCCCGTGCAAACCCAACTCCTTGGAATAACACGTGAAAGTATGACAAGGATGGAAGAAAATAACCCGTTGCTCGCTCTTGAATTACAGCGCACAGTTTTGCAACATTACTGGCAAGATATATCAAAGCTGGGGCGAGAGGTAGAGGATATGCGAACTTCTTTTAATGCCAAACGAAGCCAGTCAGCGCTGAAATTCGAATCAGATCGTGCGAGGTCGAAAAGCCGGCGTTTGTCAGATATTTCCCGTTACGTTGGTCAGATAATAATGACAGAGGATCACTCAAAAGCAGAGGATGAATCAGTGAAGGTACATCCTTTTGGTGGCCAAATCGACGAAGATCAAATCGACAGTGCTTCGGATGGTGACAAAGATGAGATGAAGAACGAAGAGGCCCAACCGACATCAGTCTCGAAGAGGTATTCATTCTCTTCTTCTGAACAAAATGCTTCACAACATGTTGTATTGCGTATATCCTCTGGAATGGAAGATAAATTCCGAGCGTGCTTCGAAAAGCATGACGTTCACAAGAACGGGGAGTTAACGTTCTCATATTTTCAGCGAGCACTGAAAGACCTTGGTTTTTATCTACGCGAATCGGAAGTGTTACTAAAAATGCGTAAATCCACGGCAGTTGACAGCGAAGGCAACTTGTCCGAAGGCTGCCAGTCAGATATCAATTTGCGCATTTACGCTGTCGATAGTGTTCCATTTTACAAGATATTAACGAAAGGTGACTCGAGTCGAATCCGCAAAGTTGCCTCCGTCTGCAGCTTATCACGACATAGAAATGGAGAGTATTTGCACATCCAAGGTGATAGAATGACTCAGACTACCGCTCTTATAAAAGGTTCTGTTGATGTCTTCGAGTGTGGGGCGAAACATCGCATTTTGACACACGACCAGAGATTTGTAGTAGGCGAATCTAGCTTATTTGAAGAGGAAGAGCTTAGCATAGCAAATGTTGTTGTGTCTTCAGATGAGGCTGTCGTACTAACTCTGAAAAGAGAGAATCTCTTGAAAGTGTTTCCGAAAGAAGATCCTGTATGGCAAGAACTGGAGACCCATTGCCACGCAGAAAAGCTCAAGGAAAGCGTCCAAAGGCGGATCGATGCGACCAAGGGTGACAAAGCACTTGTTGCTGGGTTCGGGAAGATATATAGAGCATTGGAGCAATCGCCAATATTTATTGATATTTTGGCGAATGAGCTATCAGCACTTGAAAAAATTGCCAGTGCTTCTACTCTACTGCGTTTCGACATGGACGATTTTGTTTGCGCGCAAGGAGAACAAGGGGATGGTTTAATTGTGATTATCTCTGGGTCAATTAAAATATTTGCAAATGGTGATGAAGCGAATTTTAAATTAGTTAAAGTCGAAAACTCAAAGAGTTTAGTTCTTGGTGAAATTTCATTATTGTCACCGGATAGTTTACGAACAATCAATATTCAGGCACATGAAAATGTGATTGCTTTTAAAGTAACGCATACTACTTTGCACACATTGTTTGAGCAAACTCATTCAATCTGGACAAAGTTGCGTAAACGAGGCGAAAAGTTTTTGCAGGACGATGAAGTACGTAAACAACAAAAAGCATCTGGCAAGGCAACGCCGCGTGTTACTGGGTCCTCGTTGGCCATCGTAAAAGCACAAGTGAAAGAAAAACTAACTAAACGATTTTCGCTTGCAAAACCGAAAAAGGACACCCAAGATATTAACACAGCAACATCAGCCTCTGCTGAGGAACACAATGCTACATCTCCAAATTTAGATAGTGTACAATTAAGTCGATCTGACGCCATTACAAAGAAGAATGCCAGCATTGACATTCTATCGTTTCTGGAATTTATGCAGCACCATGTGATGTATCAATTTGATGCAAAGGAGACGGAATTGCACATCCGTCGATTTTTCGAATATGCAAACGATCGAAAAAGGCTGTCCCCGGCAAATTTGCGTGATCTCTTCAATGGTTGGGGTATGGAATTAGGTGATAGTGAATTGCACAATTTAGTAAATGAATGGTTCACCCATAATATCGACACTTCTGATGGCATCGTTTTAGGGGGAGTCAAGGGATCAGAAATGACAGTTAGCCAATATATGAGTATGCTTGCGTGCTCAATTCAAGCCGATCAAGTTGACAAAGCAGTGCGCGAAGTATTTAAAATACTTGCAAAGCCGATGGCAGATGCGATTAGCGAGGTTTCTCCCACGAGCACAGACAGGGGTCGCAAGAATCAAAAGGCCGGGAACAAGAAACTTCAGCGGCGACAAACTTTCTTCAATCGCATGTTTGGAAAAGGACAACGAATGTCAAACCGCATGAGCGTATGCATTTCTGCGAGCTCTACAGATGGAGCAATAACACCCAAGTCGTTATATAAAGCGTGGTCAAAGGCTGTGCCCAATGGAACGATAACAATGGAGGCTGTTCGGGAAATGGTCTGGGAAGCAGATGTGGGTCACAAAGGTTATCTCGATTATGATCATATGCTGCAAAACATCACAGAGATACACGACTTAGAGGTAGAAACGGCACACGAAACTGAACGCTTTGACACCATTGGTGCTGGTATTCCACACAATGAAGTTCTTGTGCCCTCACGTCACTCAATAGGTTCCAGGACTTCCAATTCAGTGAGGAAGTCTGTCATTGGACGGGCTGGAATTCACTCGCCAAACCCACGGTATCGGAGGAGAAAGTCTTCTGTCCTCCCTGCGCTTCCATCTACACAGATGGACATGTTAAATAATTTACCCCCACACAATGACAATACTTTATGGGAGAGTAATCCTGATGCCTAAATAATAATTTTTTGTTCAATTTTACTTGACAACGTCTCATCTCTATTTAATTTATTTATTTCTACGTTTCATCCGATTTGCACATTGATTCCAACGACTTCGGCTATATTAATGACTCCGTGTGCCCACCCCGATGGTATATAAATTGTGGAGGAGGGGGGCTGGACCATGATTATGAGCTCGTCGCCCTGCATATTTTCAGGGTTATGAATCCATCTTTTGATATCTTCCCCTATTCTTCCATAATTGAGCCTTGTTGGTGGAATTATAAACCACAGTTTTGCACCATATATCAGAGTATTAATAGTACTTGCATGTTTGTGAAAGTGTGTAGAAGTACCACTCCCTCCGATATAAAATTCTGCTTTTGCATTCCACGAAGGCGATCGAGTATTGCTAAAATTACCAGTGAGCATGTTGTGCAATGGCAAGTATTCTTCCAAAATTTGTCTCCCATGATTTTGATCATATATTGCTATAGGCTGAAACATGTATCGGGAATATGAAGACGACGATCGCATATTATAAATATGGTCGCTTAGGTTGGTAAGTTTATACGAGCTTCCGTATATATTTGCATATGGTCTATCGGATGTGACTATTTTCATCGAACCATATTTTTTTAAGATTTGCGAGCGCTCCCACGCATTCGATAAACGGTTTATGTGCTTTCCCCTATGGGCAATGAGAACAGGTATGCCCTTGTTAAAATGAGATGTTAAATTATTAAAGTCGTCGCGAGATTTCACATGCAATACATCTATGTTAAAACATTGAATATTGCTTGTGACGGTGGGGCATAAAATCCGATGAGAGACAATGACTCCACGCGTTGATAAAATCCTCTGTGCAAACGATATGTACTCCCTAAGCCAAAGCGGCATTATAGCAAGAGTGTATTCCAACATTGCCCTTTTTATGCTTGGGCTGTTCCACATTGATTGGTCTTTTCTTATAGGTATTACTTTTATCCAGGATTTTCTCTCATGCTCAATTACCTCTTCACGCTTTTTCATCAAATGCATGTTAGAATTAAGATACAAAAAACCGGTCAAACCGCTCATAAGCAAACTCTGTGCATTGGCATTAGGATGACCACCTGCGCTTAGCAACTTCACTTTGTTTTGAGCTTCCTGAAAATATTTTCTGGATTTCTCGTGCCTTATTTTACCCCCGCGAATGCTAAACTGCCGATAATTTACATTTGCATTTGCAATGTCAATTTTAGCTAGCAACAGCATTTCCTTGGTTTTCTGCATACTATTTGATATTGCAACCTTTAATTGTTTTTCACACCCTTGCAAAATTTTGCTTGCTTTTGAGAGCAGCAACATATTTTTTGATCGGCTCCTAACACGAGCATTTAAAATGCGCAGAGATGCCTTTTCTGTCATCAGCTTTGCGAGAATCAGGGAGTCTGAACAAAAGTTCGCCAATGTTGTTTTGTTTCTTGCACGCAGTGCTTCCATAATTGCAATAACCTTTTCCTGCGTCACGATAGCATCGGACAAATTGCCGTTTCGGCGGTAGGCAAACGTAAGGAGCCTTAACGATCGAATAATGAGATCTATTGTATTTTGCGAACTTTGGAAACGAAAATCTTTTTCGCCAACAATAATGGCACGTTTGTAAGCACACACCGAACATACTGTATGCCCTGTAACATCGCACAGATTTCCCACCTTGAGCCAACGGGAAGCCGGGTACTTGGCTATTTTCAGAATTCTAGAAGGATTATCAAGATCGGCCATACTGCAAGTATCTATACTTAGAAGGGCCATTCTGTTGCTGGCTTTCATACTGTCGCGGATTATATCAAGTGCCGCATTTGCAAAGAATGCACCCCGTATGGAACCCGAAGCATCTCCCTCAAACAGAGTCAGCATGTGTATCATGTCATCACTTTTTATTATTTTCTTTAATACTTGATTATTGATGCTCTGGCGATCAAACGCAGTGCCAGAAAAGTATGTTTGTATCTTTCCCAAGGCATAAACTCGCATGTCTTCATCGCAGTCTGCCCAAATGTTATGCCAGACATTTCCCCACGAAACCAAACGATCCATTTGATCCGAGACTTTGTGAGCAGCTTGTAGCTGCTTATTGCACTGGTCAGCGCCAATGTCTGGAAGCAAAGTGAGCGCCAATGTAAACGCAAGCAGTAGCCATGCTGACGGCATGCCGGTGTCCTTATAAGCCCTTCAAAATGGGAGCATGTGTCCGGTCTCGGCAGCATTGGCCATCAGTCAAGTCAAGTCAGAAAGCAGTCAATGCGCATCAGTGACGTGGCGCCATCATCCCGGCGTTAGGGGCCGGTTTTATAGTGGGGGATTTTCAGTCAAAATGAGTGGCCCCCCACCTGGGGAAGGGTGGGGAGAACATTTCTGGAAAATTTGACTGAAATTTGTACCGGCGAGTCTTGTTTTTCTCAAATAATACTTGTACTCGTACTTGAATGTATTTTAATTAATAATTTGCAAATTAAATTAAGCTGGAACTGTCCCCTCATACATTTATGAGCTTACAGTATGAGAAGGCGATACACATGCAGTTCGAAGATAACAGTGATGGGGGATTTGAACAATTCACCGAAAAAAATCGAAAACCAAAATTACCAAACGAATTTCCATACGTGAATTTATGCGACGCCGCCCGGATCCTCCTCTCCTAGTGCTTGCAAGTCTATCAATTGAATGCGGCGTCCAGGTGCAACTGACGCCCAGGTTTGAGCCAAAAGGCCATATCCCTCGTTGGAGTAACTCTGCGACCCATTGTTCCATTTCTGCGCGTTGAGCGGCCAATAAGCAAACCCAAGATTGTACTGTTTGAGAAAAGTCATCATCTGTTTCCACCAGATAGAATCCCCATTGCTAGTCCCAAACTCACCCACCCAAACGGGTGCTCCTGCCTGTCCTCCAAGCATCCATTTGTGGTAAAGTTCGTCGTGAAGCATAGCATATGTGTCCGCTTTTACCGAAAAGCTGAGCATGAACGAGCTTACGCATATGACGACAACTAACAATATCAGGGCATTGAGTAAAAGGCACGGAGCGCACGATCTCTGTTCTAAAGAAGCAGAGGATAAGCCCGAAGAATTTTCTATGTCTATGTCAGGCGATGAGCGCACGCTGGTGCCTTCATTTGTATTATCGACGGTTTGGTATTCGCTTGAAGACCAAGAGCGTCTCGGCCAGGCATCGGTGGTATTGGTGCTGGTGGAAGGAAATAATTTACGCCGCCGCAAACAATATAAAACAATAGAGCAGCACACGCTAGTACTACCCAGTGCAATTGTTCCGGTCACTACTCGATCTAGTAACACCGCCGTCTCCTCCCCCATGGTCGCGCACCCCCCTGCGTCATACCCCATGCGTACGCCAACACCAAAATAATGAAGCGTTGGCGTTGCAACTATGAGCAGCCAGCAGCCAACGGTGATTGCCCAGTCAGCCAAGATAAGATGTTTCAAGAGCCTTTCGCGCAAGCTCAACTTTGCTTCGTTTCGAACCAAGGCCACGCATATACACAAACATGCAACCAATAGGGAAACTGACAGTAGAGCAATCTGTGTAAACGTGAGTCCAACGACACCTTCCACGTGCTGCCACCACCGACTGAAACTATAATAGTGTGTTGTCCACACTAATTTGTGCTTTTGTTTCAAGTCTGGTGGATCAACAGCAAGCTTACGGAGGTCAAAGGTGAAGCATAGACCACTCACTATCACCAGCATATCGGGATTATTAGTGAATAATTTCTTTGAAGCAAATTCTGTGGCTGCCTTCCAATCTCGCTCAATATCGTCAGAAGCACCCCACGTAACGAATCGATTTAGGTGCTTGACGTCATGAATCTCATTGCGCAAATCAAAGCCAGCGACATACGGATCGTCCTTATAACGAAGAGCCATACCTCCCAATGCATTTGCCCAGTCAGTCGCGCTATATTCATCTGTGCTCCATATTCCTTCTTGGCTATTCAGTTTGCAACACCAACCCGCTTCGGAATTATGATTATTGAGAATGGTGATAACAGAGTGATTGGAAAGGGATTCAATAGTTTTGTCGAAAATTTCCATGGTCCTCAAGCCTTGGAGCTGTAGATTTGCGGCAACGAAACGATTGTCTACCAGTGGGTTCTTAAACCACAGGTCCAGAGAGAACGGGAGTCGAATACAATTAAATCCCATGTTGACTATGGTCGACGACAGGTTGCTGAGATTCTGTACGTGAAGTCCGTCGACCACGAACTCCTCCATGTGAGCTCCGTACCAATTAGCACAATGCAATTTGACTGGTTTCCCAAACACGTCGACAACATTTCTATTTTGGGTGGACAAGGGAAACTGGTGCTGCGCAATGAGTCCTGATGCCAATGCCTCGCTGGCCGCCCTGGTAATGCACCACAAAATCATGCATATAAAGGTGTGCATACAAACGGTATGCACTCTCGTCGGCATGATTGACTGACTCCAACGACGATGGCTTAGGCCTACTCGGGGACGTACTGTACCGACTGTACCTGTATCGGTCACGGCGCACGGCGCACTCAGCCGCCCAGTCAGCACGGCTGTACCGGCCGCTTGCTTGTCCTTCGCCGGGTAGTCTACCTGCCGTAATAGAGTTGTGATCACTGCCGTAGTGGCGAGTACTCGTACGTACGAGTACAGTAGTACCTGTAATAGTACTAGTAGTACAGTACGTACGGAGTAGTTAGTTCAAAGTTGTGGGATGACATTTTATGGCCCATGAGTGTAATGAGGGGATCTTGCGGCGATCTGCCGACAGTCGCCTACTCCTCCGTGACTATTTGAGAGAAACAAAAGACTCTGGTACAAACTTGACTCAATATTTCCATACATTTTCTCCCCATCCGAGCGTCCTTCCCCTTCCCCCCCAAGGTTGTACAGTAGGTTGTAAGGGTGCATGCCATGGGGGGCCCCACATTTTGACTGAAAATCCCCCACTAAAACCGGGCCCCTAATGAACCTAACTAATAACTACCTTTACCGCCGGTACGGAGTACTGGCCAGTATTTCAATACCGGTATATATTACGGAAGGTAATAAGCCTTACTGTACTGTACTGTAGGAAGAGGCATCATGGCTGGCGTGCAATAATGGTCACGGCTCACGCATACCACCATGCCATGCCATGCGCCACACCACCATGACGTAGAATAGCTCCTTTGGCATAGCACCGGCGAGACGCTTTTGTGGTCGTATCTGTGCACGCAGTCAGAGACTGCCGTTGGCGCCGCATAGCAACGCGAGCCGAGATGCGAGTGGTATCAATATTAATATGAAAATTAAAATCTTCATGGAAATGGGATTACAGAACAGCAGTTAATTAAGCTCGAGGAGGGAAGGATGGCAGGTATAGAATCGCTCGATGAGTACACGTTCGCGAATGTGCTATCATTTTTAAGCCCAGCATCAGTCTGGCGTGTTGGAATGACTTCCCGGTGGTTTTTGCGTTTACACCAAGGCAAGGCGACGGATGTAAGTCGATTGTGGGACTGCGTTGATCTCAGCGAGGGTGGCAATATGTCAATTATTTCTGCAAAGTCAGCGGCAGAAATTATTAAACTTGGGGGGATTGCTCTTCGCCACCTTGACCTTCACAAAACGCTGTTTTCTTGGA
>JACLAC010003651.1_pt1 | contig 10221 bp, 8 predicted proteins | sample 8027881 | NCBI WGS metagenome assembly JACLAC01 (sample SAMN15725517, study PRJNA655200) | protist metagenome | isolation source: fluorescence activated cell sorting (FACS) single amplified genomes of... | place: Spain: Blaines Bay Microbial Observatory, Mediterranean Sea | collected 2016-01-19 | reverse complement strand
GCGGTGGCACCGCTGAAGTCATGAAGGAAATCCTCGTCAAAACCCGAGGCCTATAGAACAAGGCTCGAATATAGGCCCATCCCGATTCCCCTTGCCTCGACGTCTTTCCTGAGTATGCTGCGCCGATACAGCCAAGCAACCGGGAAAACATATGATCGAACCCAAACTTGATAAAGCGGACCGAGTAAAGGATGCCGGGGGACTCTTCGTCCGCGGCCTCGCTATGGGTGCGGCAGACGTCGTTCCCGGTGTGAGCGGCGGTACTGTCGCGTTTATCACAGGGATTTATGAGCGATTTATCAATGCCCTCACGTCACTGAGCCCCGCGTTTCTTCTCCTTCTTTTCAGGGGAAAACCTCGCGAGGCTTTTGCGGACTTTAAGACAATTCATTGGCAGGTTCTCATCCCCGTAGGCGCAGGGGTTGTTGTCGCAGTCATTCTTTTTGGCAAGACGATTATTCATTTCATGGACACCCAACCTGGTCCGGCCTACGCATTATTCTTTGGCCTGATCTTGGCATCATCCATGGTACCACTCCGGCGTATCAAGAAGATGGGGCCGGGGACCATCGCCGCACTATTGGTCGCTGCACTTGGTGCATGGTTTATGGATGGCTTGCAGCCTGAAGGCGTACAGGTCCAGGTGGTTCGAAGCGACAGCGATGCTCAGTGGGCCTTCTATGCTGGCAAGATCAGAAAACCAGCAGATCTGGACGTCGTGCGCGCCATTCGTGATCAGGAAGCACCCGGACTCAGCATCATCGTCTTTGATGATAAGAAGAAGAACGTTCTGAAAAAGGCGGGCACCCAAATTCGATCGAACGAACGTGTCTTTACGGAGAAGGCAGAACTACACGCTTGGTTGGAAAAAAAGCCTGCAATGGTGGTGATGGGGGAGAAAAAAGTCGGTCTACCTTGGATCTTCATCTGCGGGTTGCTGGCGATTTCAGCCATGGTTCTCCCGGGCTTAAGCGGCTCGTTTTTATTACTTTTCCTGGGGGTCTATCACGCGGTTTTCAGTACCCTCTACCGATGTATTGGGCATGTGCTCACCATGCTCGGCAAGCAACCTGATCCAGTGAGCGCCTTGGTCCCTGGAGATATGGTGACGGACTTTCTTTTCGTAGGGGTGTTCGGTTTAGGCATTCTGATTGGTCTGGCAACCTTTAGCCGGGCTGTGAAATGGTTTTTTGAAAATGCCCATGACGTGACCATGGCTGCACTTACGGGCTTGATGCTCGGCGCATTACGCCTGCCGGGTAAGAACGTACAGTCGGCGATTGAGAATGGATCGACAACCTGGCTCATCGTTATCGCTGTGGGCTTGGCAGCCGTACTCGGCGTGGTCGTTCTTAACGTGCTCGATCAGAAACGTGTCCGAGCCTCTTCGTGACCCAGCCCTCTGCCTAGCGCAGAGCCACCCGTACGGATATGGCCTCTTTTTTCGCTAGTTTTGCCTCAAGCTCCGCAATTGCCGCTTCGACCTCGGGCGCGGCGTTCGGACCATAATCGATCGTCAGCTTCGCTCTCCGAGCACGAATCAACGGTTCCGAATCAGCCCGTATATCAAGAGAACTTACCGCCTCCATGCAATTCGCGAATCGGTCACTCGGTTTCTTCTGTGTTGAGCGGATGACAAACTGTCGGATGTCTTCTGGGCAGTCCTTCGCGTGTTCTCGAACATCGGGGGTTTGTTCGTATACCTGTTTTCGTAAGAGCGATCGGATATCAGTTTCATTAAAGGGCACTTCACCAACGACCATCTCATATGCTGTCATACCCAAAGCGTAGAGATCCGTTCGCTCGTCCAGTGCTTCACCCAAAATCTGCTCCGGCGGCATGTAGCACGGAGAACCAAGACGGCCCTTATTCTTACAAACGGAGTGGTCACGATGAATCGCGATGCCAAAATCTAGCAACTTCGCTTGATCGGCCAAGGTGATAAAAACATTTGAGGGTTTAACGTCTCGATGGATCAAGCCCCGTTCGTGAGAATAATGGAGCGCACTACCTAACTCGTAGAGAATGCGCCGCATATGATCCCACCCCAAGCGGTCTCGCCGATAAATCACATCTTCTAGCTGCTCCCCCTCCAGACGCTCCATGACCGTAAAGCGCGTTCCATAGGCCCGCTCAAAATCGAAGACGCGGACGATGTGCGGGTGATCGAGAGCGGCGACAATTTGTGCTTCGCGATCGAACTGTGCGCCGAACTCTGGATCATAGACCAAAGAGTGAGAGAGCATCTTAAGTGCCACAGATTGCTGTAGTTCTGGATGCAAAGCCTCGAAGACAAACGCCACATTACCTTTGCCTAGGACACCCTTAATTTCATATTTGCCAACCTTCCGGATACCGCCGATTTCCTGGAGACGCTCACCCACTAATCGAGTGAGGATTCGCGCCACATCCAAATGGTTTGCAACCAACTTATCAAATGACACACGTCCCAATCTTCGGCACATGACATCCGAATGCGCCCAGACAGATGCCGAGCGCGGCTCGCTGGTCACGAGCGCCATCTCCCCGAGAGCAGTGGGTGCGTCCAATATGGTTGAAAAAGGATCACCCCCCCGTTCGTTACTGACTTCGACTCGAACCTTACCGTGATGTAGGAGGTACATATCGTCCCCCACATCACGTTCGATCATGATGGACTCCCCCGCCTTAAACTCCACAGTCTCCATGGCGTTATCCAGCGCGGCGATCTCTGCGACGGTGAGGTCATTGAAGAGGTCAAGCCCCGCCCAACCAGGTCGCCCATCGTTTGAATTCGGCTTCCGGGGCCTGATCAAGGGCTCATCACCAATACTCTGGGTGTCCTTATTCTTTCGATTTCTTCTGATACCGAAGGCCATTGATCATGATCTCTTTCACATTAAGTTGCGGTAAGCGTAGTCCTCCCAACCCAACCATGTCTACGTTCCATTAATAAAAAGTAATGCAGATGAGTTCGACCCACGATGTATCGCTGTTTCGTCTGCTGTCGATACAGCGCTTCGATGGTTCCAGGCAGCATTCTACGCACAGAGAAGACAGAGTGGGGTCGGTGGTCTATATAGGGTGACCTAGATGCTTTATTCAATCACAGCAAGGATCGGCAAAGTCTGTCTTGTCGGTCACCCCGAAATGGTAATTAATCTGGGCACGCAGAGAAAATACATGGTGGCAAAATAAAGGAACTAGCGTAATGAAAGCTGTAACGTGATGATTTTGCTTCTTCGGTGGAGAGCTTCCTTGATCAGATTCGCAGTCATTTTTCTTCTCTGCAGCCCCTTCGGATGCTCAAGGTCGACACCATTGGAGTCCGACCAACTCAACTGCGGTGACGGCGTACGTGTATTTAGCCAAAATGCGTCCCATTGCGCATATACGGCGGACGACGCACCCGAGGCATGTCCAACGCCAGTCGAACACCGTTTCCAACTGGACAAGTACGTGGTCTGTAGCAGTCGGGCAGCACTCCCCACCGAATGGTTAGCGGCAATCGTGCGAGACGCATGGCCACCGGATGCCGAAGTACCGCCTCCGCCTCGTTTTAGCGATGGGGCATTGATAGGTACAGTCATTGAAAATGATGGAAACATACCAGATCAGGCAGATGCTACGACCACCGAGCCTCCCCCCACAGAAGCGGGAGATAGCCCAGACTAATCAACAACTTACTAACGATCCACCCCCATTAAATGGACACTGCTTTGCTTTCCAAATACGCAGATCGTTGACGACCATAAGGAGATGTCCTAGTGTCCGCCTTACTGGGAAGGAATAAGTGCTGCAAAAGACAGCAGAGGAGATAAAAAAATGCATAAGTTTAAGTGGTTCTTAATGTTGATGGCAGCAAGCCTTGTCTTCGGTTGTGGTAAGGGTGGCAAGAAGGGAGAAGCTGATAAGTCTTCTTTCGAGCAGCTCCAATCCATCGAAGCGGATCTTAACGCCGCTATGAGTAAGGTGACCGGACCAATCGACCAGGTCGACGTCATGATTACTCGCTTCACAGAGCTACCCACGAAGTACAAGCTGAGCCCCGACGATTTCAAGGCCTTCGCTGCCTCGATGATGGCAGGTCAAGCCGCCGTACCGGGTGGTGTAGACGCCAAGACTGCTAAGGAGCTTAAAGGGTTTGCTACGGATTTCACGGCATTCAAGGATGGCCTAATGAACTCCCCCGCAAACGTGAAGTCCCTCATGGGCGAGGTGACCGCCGCTGTTGCTAAGGTGCCTGTTCTAGCTGGTAAGGTTGCTGCAGAGTCAGCCATCGTTAAGGCCAACCCCTTCTCCACGAAGGACGCAAAGGCTAAAGCTGCTAAGCAAGAAGCAGACGTCAAGACACTGCAGACTAAGGTCCTCGGACAAGTTAAGCAGATCCAAAACAAGGTCATGGGCCTACCAGGCCGTGCCACTGGCGCAGTCGCCAAGTTCACAAAGGCGATGAGCTCAGCAGGCATCACAAGCTTGAATTCTCTTAAGGCGACACCAGGCGCCATTGAGAAGGATGCCAAGGATGCTGCTAAGGATGCTGCCAAGAGCACTGTAGACAGTGCCAAGGATGCTGCAGAGGCCGCAACCGGCAAGTAAACCCTGCACAATTCCGATTGGAATCGCAGATTAGACCGGGGCCCACGTGGCCCCGGTTTGCGTTTGGCCGCCAGATCTACGCGACGGCTTAGATGATCCTCAGATCGATCACCAAGACTCTCCATTAGACATGTTTTCGACGACCTCCACCGAAGGGAGGGTCGGCAGCGCCATCAGGGCCCGTGTCTCCCGGCAGCCGTAATCTGAGTTCAAACACCAGATGGTGTCGGGTATGCATTCCACTTCCGAGAGAAAGCAATTAGACTCTGCTCTATGGATGAGGATGTTCTCAGAGATCTACTTCAGGTAAACCCAAGAGACACTGCCGCTGCGGAAGCATTGGCCCGTCTCTTGTCGGAAGCCCAGCGATGGGAAGATGTCGCTCAACTTCTACTGGAAAGAATTGAACTAGGTGACAAGCCACGGTCGAGTCTTTATCGCCGTCTTGCGGACGTACTCGATACGCGCCTGGGCGTGCCAGACAACGCGCTGGTGGTTTTGCTAGAGGGGCTTGTTGAGCTACAAGATGATGCACTTCTTGGCGATGCTTTGGATGGATTGGGCGAGCGATTGGGCCAATGGGATCAGATCCTGGAGACCTATGAGAACATCGCGCAAAACCATCGAAACCCAGTCCCCTTCCACCGGCGGATGGCGGAGTGGTATGGCCGCTTTGGTGACATTGCGCGTGAGGTGCATCACCGAGAAGCCATCTTATCGCACGAACCCAACGATACACACGCGATTGATGCGCTCATCGCTTACTATGAAACCACCGAGGACTGGCCGCGCCTCACTCGAATGATCATACTCCGAGCGCAAGAACTCCCTCACGGTGATGAACGTTCTCGTCTCATGGTGCAAGCATCGGAGATCATGGCCCATGAGATGGGCCGTGCAAGCGATGCTTTTGAGTTGATTTACAAAGTGTTTTCGAGCTTTCCATCTGAATTTCTACGTACTCATATCGAGCGATATGCCCAATCGACGGATCGATGGTCGGACCTTGTTCAACTCTACGAGCAGTCTGCCCGGGGTCAGGAGGATGGGACACTAGACGTTCGCTTGGCTCGAATTTATCGGGATCACCTCTCGGACCATCAGAACGCCCGCCGTTATTTTGCGCGTGCTGCCGCGACCGAGGGGTGGAATAGCGAACTGGCCGTTGAATATCGCGATCTTCTACGCACTTCGGGAGGCCAAGACGAACTCGCCCGTCGCATCGCCATCGATCTTGAGTCGGTTCACGACCATGATACGGAATATCAACTTCTCGTGGAGCGGGGGGGCCTTCTTGAAAATGGAGGTGATTACGCCGCTTCAATCGATGTGTGGTACCGAGCACTTAAGCTGCGCCCTGACAACAAGTCGATTCTCGTCCGACTGATGGATGCCTTTCGTGAGACAGAGCAGTGGAATGAAAGCGTTAAGGTTCTCAAGAAACTGACGGTACTTGAGACCGAGCCATCACGACGCGCTCAATATTTCCATGCCATCGGTGTGATTCAGCGAGATAAGCTAGAGGATAGTATCGCGGCCGTTCGATCCTTCGATCAAGCACTTGAGTTTGCCCCATCTTTCGTACGTGCATTTCATGCGTTAGACGAATTGCTGTCTGTCGAAGAGAATTATGAACGCAAAGATCGCTACTACAGGAAGATGCTAGTGCGATCTATTGATAATCAACTCGATGGTGAACTTGTCGCGATGCTCGCTCGAAATCTAGGTGACCTCAACCGAACCCAACTGCTGAACTATGAGGCAGCGCTCAAGGCCTATGATATCGCGCTCAAGTATGGTGAATCAGATCGAATTCTTCACAAACAAATCGCCGAACTTGAAGCAAAGAGTAATCAATTTGATGCAGCCGAGGAGACACTCCTATCACTCATTGAGAGCGATCCAACGGATACGGAATGCTACCACGCGCTGGTCGCTCTCCATTCCTGCACAGAGCGAATAGATGCTGCGTTCAATGTATGTCGCGTACTCCGCGTTCTAGGGCATACGACGCCCGATGAAATCGCACTCTATGAGAGCGTGAAAACCGCGCAGGAAAACCGTCAGGTCAGACCCATGGGCCGAAATGCCTGGAAAGACCTTGAATCCGAATTGGCATCGCCTGCCGTGGGAGAATTATTGGCGCTGCTCACCCCCGCCCTAAAGGAGTATGTTGCCAGTAATGAACGAACGGTCGGCGTATCATCTAAATTGACCGACGGTCTGTCCCACGCCCAGAGACTGGTCTCATTGGTCAGTTCGATCCTGGATACACCCACACCGCAAGTGAGAATTTCTCGGCGGGCGAGCAGCGTCGTGATCGGCCATCTCGCCGAGCCGGTACTGGTTGCGCCAGTCAATCTGGCCCAACTCAGCAAAGCAGAACAGATCTACGCCTGTACACGTGCCTCTCTGCTCATGCAGCCCCATTATTATCTGGCAACGATAGATCCTGATGGCGCGCGTTCAGCCTCACGACTAAACGCCCTCATCTCAACAGTTCATCAGTGGTTGTATCCCGATCGAGCACGACCAGGGGCAATGCCTGACCTTCTCACACTATTGAGTTCACTCGGTGAACTGGAACGTGCACCCTTCCAACGGTGGATGAATGAACTTATTGACGTAAAAGACTATGGAATACCGCAGTGGCTGAACTCTGTAGAGAGAATTGCCAATCGTCTTAGCCTTGCCATATGCGATGACGTCGAAACGGCCGTCAGTATTATACGCCGACAAGAGCGAGTCATCGGCACAACCTCAGTCAATACGCGGATCTTGGATCTCATCAAGTATATCGTCTCAAAAGAGTACCGTGAACTCAGGAGTTCTCTCGCATTAACCATCAGAACTCACTCCCCCTGACACACGGAATGACCGGCCGACTGGCCTCGAGTTAGACAGCCCGCCTCATCTCAATTCTACCCCTCTGTACGGAACTTACTTGAATCGGCACGCCTTTTGCTTTATCCCCTCACCAATTCGATTGCACCCAGCGCTTTGCGGGGGAGGTCAGGATGAACTTCATTCAACATGGATGAAGCCTACTCCACTCCTCCACGAGAGGGTGGAGCATTAATACTCCACTGTGCTGTGAGACGGTCGTGGAAAGGACACGAAGATGAATACTGAGGTTAAGCAGGCGGTTATTCTTGCAGCGGGTAAAGGCACTCGTATCCGGAAGAATGGGCAAATATTGCCCAAACCATTGGTGAACGTAGGCGGACTCACGCTCTTAAAGCGGGCGATCCTCACAGGAAAGCGAGCTGGCATCGAGCGCTTCGTTATCGTCGTTGGTTGTGATGGAGACCAAGTTCGGGAAGCCACGGAAAATGATCCAGATCTCTACGACCTAGAACTCGTCTTTGTGGATAATCCTAAGTATGAGTTGAGCAATGGTGTCAGCGTTTTGCAGGCCCGCCCCCACATCGAAGGCGAGTTTTTCCTTTTGATGGCGGACCATATCGTTGACCCCTCCATCTACCTCACCCTGCAAGGTACATGTGCGGAAGATGGCCTGGTCCTCGCCGTTGACTCCAAGCTCAGCAGTATTTTCGATATGGATGATGCAACGAAGGTCTGTGTTGGCCCTCAAGCCTCCATTGCCGAAATCGGCAAGGAACTAGAGCAGTATGATGCGGTCGATACGGGCGTTTTCCGCTGTGGCACCCCCTTATTTGAAGCATTACAGGTGCACTATGACATTCATGGTGACACATCCTTGAGCAATGGTGTCCAAACGCTTGCAAACCGCGGCAAAGCTCGAGTTGCAGATGTGGGCGATGCCTGGTGGCAGGATGTCGACACGCCTGAGACCATACACCACGCTTCGAAACTTCTCTTCGCATCCTTGCCTATGGGAAACTTTGGTATGGACTGGGCACCCAGTCAACCAATCGCGCACTCAGCGGCCCGCTAAAGCCGCCCCGTCACTCCCACAAATGGACGACACCATCCCAATCACATCGACATTGCCTCAGAACTAAAAACGGTACAGAGTATGGCCAACTTGGGGCGAAGCGGCCTCATGGATCATCGAAGTATCAATCTGGGGATCCCTAAATGAGCGAGCCGTCCGAAGCGCGAACACCCCAACTCCCAGCCTGCTGGCTAGACGCCATCGGCGACGAGTTTGACCAAGCCTATATGAACCAGCTACGGGCATTCCTCCAGGAAGAACGGCAGCAGCATAAAGTGTTTCCTCGAGGCCAGGATATGTTCAAGGCCTTTTGGCTCACTCCCTTCAAAGATGTTCGTGTGGTGATCTTAGGCCAGGATCCATATCATGGACAGGGCCAGGCACATGGCCTATGCTTCTCTGTCAACCAAGGTGTCCGACCCCCACCCAGCTTGCAAAATGTATTTCGAGAACTCAGTCAAGATCTAGGCGTGCCACATCCGAGTCATGGAGAGCTTGTACATTGGGCCAAGCAGGGTGTTCTCTTGCTCAATACTGTATTGAGTGTACGAGCACACCAAGCAAACTCACATCGAGGCCAGGGGTGGGAGCGGCTTACGGATCGAGTCATATGCGAGTTAAACCGTAGACACGAAGGCCTTGTTTTTGTGCTCTGGGGCTCCGCAGCAGGCAGGAAAGCGGCTATGGTTGACGGCCGTCGACACTATATTCTGCGAGCGCCGCATCCTTCTCCACTCTCCGCTCATCGCGGATTCTTTGGTTGCGGGCATTTTTCAAAAATTAACAAATACTTATCAGGCCGTGATTCCCCACCTATGGATTGGTCATTGCCGGAGTATTGACCACGCACGAGCACGGTTTCCCCGCCAGTCTCATGGATACTTTCTAAGCACTCGCGCAAACTTAAAGTAAATGACGGTTGACTGTGGCGAAGGAGGCGCTAGGCTGTCCCGCTATTCCATACGGAGGTCTTTGGATGAAGTATCATCATATTTTCGCGGCAATTTTACTCTTCTGCTTGCCCCAAATCGTCTTCGCCAATGGACTGGAAATCCCAGAACAAGGTGCTCGTTCCCTTGCACGCGGCGGAGCATTTTCTGCGAAAGCTGATGATCCAACGGCTGCCATTCATAATCCAGGCGGGTTAGTTAAGCTCCGTGGCCATCACCTGATGTATAGCCACAACCTTTTTTGGAACCTGACCCAGTTTACACGTTCGGAAAGCAGTATTACCGCCCCTCCGCTCACGGATACCTTGGCACCGAGCAGCCGCTACGCCAAAACCGTGAAGAATGAAAAACCATTTTTTCCCTATGGGATCGTGTTCGGAGCCACATCAGACTTTGGCGTGGACAATATGACATTTGGCCTCTCCGTCTACGGCCCCAACGCGAGCGGCCATGGCAAATACGATGCTAAGGGTGGCCAGCGATACCTCTTGACCGAATTGGATAGCTTGCTCATCTATTACGGTGTTTCTGCCGCCTACGGCCAGGAGAATTGGGGTGTTGGCGTGACCCTCCAATGGGTCCAAGTGCCAATTCTAAAGTTCGGTATCGTCGTGGATGCAACAATCAACCCCGACGGGCTCGCACCGTACGCAAGCAATTTTGATATTGAGGCAACCATTGATCTCAAAGACAACTTCACACCGGCGGCCCTTTTGGGCGCGTGGTTCAGGCCCATTCCCTCTTTAGAAATTGCTCTGTCCGGCCGTCCCTTCC
>JACLAC010016618.1_pt1 | contig 10223 bp, 3 predicted proteins | sample 8027881 | NCBI WGS metagenome assembly JACLAC01 (sample SAMN15725517, study PRJNA655200) | protist metagenome | isolation source: fluorescence activated cell sorting (FACS) single amplified genomes of... | place: Spain: Blaines Bay Microbial Observatory, Mediterranean Sea | collected 2016-01-19 | reverse complement strand
ATGAAGTGCTAGTGACATTGGGACTGATCGCTGTGTAGCCGCTACCGCTTGTACTTACATAAATCGTGTAGTCCTCCGCGCCATCGACCGCTGTCCAGTTGAGGGAGACTTCACTGGAACCCGCGGTAGCCGTCAGATCGGTTGGAGCGATGGGAGGCTCCACCCCAGGAGTAGCGCTGATGGTGTCAGAGCTTTCGCTTGCCCCTCCGGTGTTGTTGGCCACGACGTAGTAGGTGTATTCGGTGCCATCGTTGAGGCCCGTGTTTGGATAGGAAGTGCCGGTTACATTGGGACTGATTGGAGTGAAGGTATTCCCACCGTCGTTGCTGTAGTAAATTGTGTAGTTCTCTGCTCCCGGAGAGGGGTTCCACTGCAGATCCACCTGTCCACTGGCCGCACCTGCAGAGGCAGTCAGTCCGGTCGGTGCCTCTGGAATTGGCCTGGCGTCGACTTCTGCAGCTGGTGCACTGTCCCCCAGGGAATTGGTCGCCACAATCGTGAAGTCGTAATCATTGGCTGGATCCAGACCAGTGATTGTCTCCGTTGTGGCAGGGGCTGTGATGGTGATCGAGTTATTAAAAGTGCTGGGCTTGCTGGGATCAATCGGCGTGCTTGGATCATCGGTCCAATAGATCGTGTAGCTCTCAGCGGCTGGGTTGGTTGGTTCTGTCCAGCTCAAGTCGACGTCACCAGAGGGCAGAGTCGGTGTGGCTACAAATCCAGTTGGACTATCGGGAGGGGTGTTGCCGCTGTCCTGCGTGGTAATTGTCAGGCTGGTGTCCATCGTGCTGCCGTAGCTACCGGCTGGATTAGAGCTGACGCTGATGTTCAGGCTGACCTGCTGATCACCGTCCTGGATGCCATCCTCAACGGCGTTGACCTCAACAGTCTGGGGCCCCCAGTTATCACTGGTGAAGGTGAGCGTGCTTGGACTGTAGCTGATCTCGCTGGAGTCGTTATCACTCAGGGTAATGGTCACTTCCGTACCATCAGCGGGAGGAGTGTCGAGTCCAAGGCTTAGGGTTTGACTGGCTTCACCTTCCAGCAGGCTCAGAGGAGCGTCTGTGATGGTCACTCCGGGCTCTGCCTGGCTGTCCACGGTTACTACTTCGGTGCTGGTGCTCAAGCCGTTGCTGGCTGCGTCAGCAGAAGTGGAAGTCAGAGTCAGAAGTGAGGTCTGATTGCCATCCTTGATGTTGTCTTCGGGAGCGCTCAGCACAACAGTCTGGGGCGTTTTCCAGTTGTCATTCTCAGGTGTGAAGGTGAGCGTGGTTGGGTTGTAGCTGATCTCGCTGGAGTCGTTATCGCTCAGAGTGATCGTTACTTTTGCACTGGGCTGCATACTCAAGGCAACAGTGAAGCTGTCCCCGTTTGCCTCACCCTCGTTGAGCTGGTTGTTGCCACCGCTGGAGGTGATGACGATGCCAGAGACATTGCCGCTGTCGATCACGCTGACGGGTACACGAATGGTTCCCAATTCACTGCTGTAGTTGGGGTCAGTTGAATCGCTGACGGCCACGGTGAAGTTAGTATCCTGATCATTGTCAGCAACGCCATCTTCAACCGCGCTGATTGTCACGAACTGAGGTTGATCCCAGTTGCTCGAAGTGAAGGTCACTGTGGCAGGACTGGCGTTGATCTCTCCGTCCGGCGAGGCGATCGCCACAGTCACATCCCCAGTGGGCTCTTCATTGAGATGTACATAAACTAGATCGGTGGCGCCGCTCTCTTCGACAACGGTGTTGCCATCGGTTTGGGTAACGGTGATCCCGGGTCCACTAGCTGGAGGAGGGGGCAGGATGATCGTGCCACTGTCGATGGTGGTGACGCTGATGTCTTGTGCTTCAATTTCACTGGCATAGTTGGGATCGGTAGAGGCACTGACCAGTACACTCAAGGTAGTAGACACATCCCCATCCAGGTCACCATCTTCGATAGCGCTGATGATGACTTCCTGGGGTTGGTCCCAGTTGCCTGGAGTGAAGGTCAGGCTGCTGGGAGAGGATAAGATTTGATCAGAAGGCACAGCGACGAGTGAGATGGTCACATCCGCAGTCGGCTCTTCATCCAGTACTATGCTGATCGTGTCGCTGTTGCCGCTTTCGGTGACGGAAGTACTACCGTCGGTTTCCACTACGGTGAAGCCAGCGTTGGACTCTGGATTGCGTTCCCCACTTCCACCACCACTTCCATCTCTCCCACTGGAGCTGTTTCCATCTCCTCCACTGGAGGTGCTTCCGCTGCCACTTCCATCCCCGCCACTGATGGTTGGGCTGCCGGGAACAATCTCTCCGCCTCCGCCGCTCCCATCAATGTCTTCCGGAAGACTCGGATAGTCCTGGTCATAAATGATCGTGCCTTCCTCCGGCATCATACAGCCGACTTGTGTCCAGCCAACTACGGCAGCCATCAAGATTGATAGGATCCATTTACTAGACATTGGGGCCTCCCAGTGGATGTGGTGCAATGATTTGCTGAAGTGCTTTTTTAGAATCTGAAACATTGCTGATAAGAAACATGCCATATCGAGCGATAAACCTGAAATATGTTTCTGAATCTAAGCAGTGCTGTTGGGAAGGTCAAGTAATTTTTTTATTATTTTTATTATTTTTAATAATTTTGTCACAAATAGAACCTAGCCCAGTAAATTAGCCAAATAAATCATTAATCTATATTTTTAATGATGGATTGTGGGTGCTAGGTCCCTGCACGAATTGTGGAGCTGTTGTCGAAGTACCTGCCAATGGAGGAAGCCGTTGTGCTAGACGCCAGCTGTGGAACTGGACTGGTCGGTCAACTCCTTGCGAAAGTGAGAAAGTTTGAGATTGATGGAGCTGATTATTCTCAGTCCATGTTGGACGAGGCTCAAGCAAAGGGGTGTTATCGGGCACTGCAGCAAGTCGATTTGAACCAGCCTCTGCAAACAGCAGCAGATAACTACGATGCGGTGATCTGCATCGGTACCTTCACCCTCGGGTATGTGCAACCAGAGGCCTTATATGAGATGTTGCGTATTACTAAACCTGGTGGACGGCTCTGCTTCACTGTCCGCGACGAGTTCTGGCTGAAAAGTAATTTTGGCAGCCTGCTCAACGAGTTGGAGCAAGCTGGTCAGGCTGAACTCAACGAATTGCAGACGATCGACTACATCCTGAGTGAAGGTTCGAAGTGCAAGCTGGTGTTCCTGACGGTGCTTTGAAAGTACAGTGGGTTCGGATACTTTTGTGGGACAAGTGGGACTTTCCGAAATCCTCGCCTGTTTTGGGAGAGGGGGAGCCATCGCAGATGATGGGTGAGGGATTCGTTTGAACGGAAATGTGAGGAAAATGAGATGCTAGAACAAGCCCCTCATCCGGCTTTCAGCCACCTTCTCCCTGAAGGAGAAGGACAAATTCTCATTCGTTTGAAATCTGCAGTAAAATTGTCAGCGGCAAGTGCCGTAACCTCCCGGATTGTCACACCGGTAGAGGTTATTGACCTCTGTAGAATTCAGTGGTCGATTGTAAACTTTCACTTCATCAATGTAGCCCTTCCAGGGACTTTGGCTTACCCGGTTGACACCAATCTTAAGTTTTTCCCAGTTGGTGTTGAAGGTCGTCAGGCTATTGTTGTCTGCGCAACTGAACTTTGTATTATCTGGGCAAGACAGCATGTTATTGCTGCCAACTACACCATTGAGATAAAGGACCAAAGTGTTGTTATCTGCGTGTTTCACAGCAGTCACATGTGTCCAATTGTCTTGGGCAATGGTTCCCGCCTCCAGCCACTGAGACTTGTTTTCAGTGATTGCAATGATGCTGGAACTCCCGTTGTCACTGATCTGGAACTTATTGTTTGTAGTACCGTCGCCGGTTGCAAAAGCTGAAGCAAAAGTTGGCATATCTTGATCAGGGTAGAGCCACATGGAAATGGTAAAGTTGTCTAGGCTTTCATTGTCACTATTGAAGTTGTCATTATAAACATAACCACCAGTTGAATTTAAGTAGGCAGCTTCATTGGTGGAACTATCTGCATTCTGAAATTTGCTTTCCCCAAACTCGATCGCTGCACCACCTCCCGAAATCAAGTCGTAATCTGATGGATTTGACGGAATCGTGGAGAGGTTAGCTAGTCCACTTGAAGTAGTGTTGTCAAAATCGTAATAGGCCAGCAACGCTGTATCATTATCAGGATTCACAGTTGACTTAACAAAGTCCTCGACTGGCCCAACCAACACTGTGACATTATCAGTTGTAAAGCCAGCAGCGTTATTTGCTGTAAGTAGATAGTAATAATATTTACTTACGTCCAGGCCACCATGATAATATTTTGTTCTGTTGGGGTAATTAACATCAATAACAGCATCGTAGGTTGTGTTGTCGTTGATATCAATTCGATAACTACTATTAACGGTATTACTTTTTCTATAGTATAATTTGAAAGAATGTTGTTCTGTAACTCCACTTTTGTTCCACCTAATTTCGATCTCTGGTTTGTTGGAAGTCGTTGTCGTATTACTTGCATCAATAGATGCAATGCCATTTGGAGGATCCATCAAAATATTGAGTCTCGCCTGTTGCGTTCCATCCTCAATGCCATTCGTTACACTCACTACATCGATACAAGCAACCTCGTTTTCTTCTGTATCCGTGTCTCGATTGATTGTCACATTGTCCGTACCTTCAGACTGCCCAGCAGGGATCGTGATACTACTGTCAGGATAGCTGAAGTCCGTACTGTTATCTGCAGTACAAACTCCGCTGGAACCAGCAGCTAAGTTTATTGTAACAGAACTGGTAGCTGCTGAATCCAGTGTTGCTCGTAAGGTTCTTGTTTGTGTACCAGAATTCCCTTCTGTGATTGTGCCATTGTCAAAGCCAAGTGTGACATACGGATCTGAATTAGGGAATGTCTGGGACTGATCAATCACCGTGACAGGCACAGTTAAATTCAATCCATTCCATGTTGGATCAGTAGAAGAAGTAGTGAGATTCACATTGACTACAGTATTATTGTCAGTGACGTTATCTTGAATTGCTGCTACAAAGACATAGTGTGAATCGGCAGGTCTGGATGTTTGATAAGTAAGTGAATCATTCGTAGTGATCATTTGAGTAGGGTCCGCCGAAGCAAGATTGAATGTCACATCTTGTGTTGGAGTTGGACCTTGTAACGCAATTCGAAAGAAGTCAAATGCTCCTTCAGCACCAATCATTGGACTTGTGTAGTTGTTGATTGAACCATCAATCTTGTACAGTTTATGACCTGAAGTATTGAACGAATCCTGACCTCCAGAATATCCAGTAAGATAAAGCTGACTTCCTTCTGTAACGTATATACTTGTAAGCCACTCATTTATAGTTGATGAACCTACCATGGCTTCAGTACCACCAAACACTCTTGACCAGACTTCTGTTCCACTTGAATCAAGTTTTGTGACTTGGCTGTATTGCCTTGAATAGTTGCCACCGTTATTTGTTAGCCAAGAACCAGTAGTGCTGGAGTATCTTGCGTGTGCGATGAAGATATTATCTGATCCATCCAACATCATTCCGTCATCTCCCTCCATAGAAGAAGTATAGGATGCATTTCTGTATCCAGCTATATTGGGATAATTTGTCTGATACCCTGTGAATTTTGTCCAGTTGATTGAACCGTCTGTTGTAGATAGTGAATTCACAATCACATGGTCAGCATTAGATGAATATCCAGCGGGCTTTGTTTGACTATTAAAGTCTGAACCTGTCACACCAGCAGTGATGAGTTGTGTTTCATCACTGTTGAGACGAAGTGTTGAAAACACTATATTTCTTGTTTGAACAATTTTTGTCCACCGATGAACATGATTGCTGTCAAACTTGCGAACAAAGTAACATGTTATATCACTCCCACTAGTAGTTGTACATGTTTGACCACCAAGAGTTTCTGCTTCAGCATCGTTATTGCCACCATTCCAAAAAGCTCTTCCAGATTGATAGTAGTCACCATTGCTGGCAACAGCCAGAGATTGTGGAACAATGTAGTGAGTTCTATTATTTGATGCTCCATAACTAGTCTGATCACTTGTTTGCCCAACGCTCAGGACATTTCCATGTGTATCCATCTTTACGACAACACTACCATACGCTCCGCCAGTAGGAAGTGTAGCACCCCAATCACCTCCTGTAGTTCCATTGATGTAGATTATATCGTTGCGAATCTCAGCATTTTCAACATCATCTTGAAGAGTTGTTCCGATCAACTTCGCCCAAATTATTGGCATTGATCCACTTGAACAATCTGAAGAATACTTGATCACAAATATGTCTTGAGCACCTAATGGTGTCTCCCAGTTGACAGGTTGATCAGATTTTCCGATTACATAGATATTATTCTCTGAGTCGATCACCATATCTTGAACATATGAACGGCTGGTGGAAGGCACACCAGTCGGTGCTGGATATCCTGTTCCTGGAACTGTAGTGGTTGAACATTGTAAATCACCGACTGAGTTATACTTATAGGCTCTTGGATAGGAGTAATTTCCTTCATGGGCATGATAAATGTTACCTACCGAATCTCTGGCAAGAGCAAACTTTTGAGTACTATCCGCAACTTCCCATTCAACAAAGCCTGTAGCATAACCTGCTTCGTTCACCATAGTTTGGTTGTCATGGGTGTTTTGTGGAGTTGGCCCAGCATTATGAGTGACAGTAATACCTGGAGCAACATAGACAGGTGTCGCATTGACTTCAGTTGCAGGACTGCTATTCCCACCAGTATTAGTGGCAACTACAGTGAAGTTGTAGGAGGTGTTGTTTGTTAGCCCAGTAGCGGTGACAGATGTGGTCGGGGCATTGACTGTTGTGTAGCTATCAAAGGTGCTGGCATTGTCTGGATCGATGGGGATACTGGTATTGTCTGTCCAGTATACGGTGTAGTTGTCTGCGCCAGTGGAAGCAGTCCAAGTTAGATCTACAGTGGTTCCCGTCATAGGATCTGTTGCTGCCAGCCCAGTTGGTGCTAGTGGAGCAGTCTCCCCATTGACCTCTGTGGTAGGATTACTAGTCCCAGCTGTGTTGGTGGACACAACCACAAAGTCGTAACTGCTGCCCGCGGCTAGCCCCGCCAATGAATAATTATCACTAGTGACAGTTATTGAGCCTGTGTAGGTGCCAGAATTGGATGGATTGATTGGAGTGCCCGTGTTCGTAGTCCAGTATACGGTGTAGTTGTCGGCTCCCGAGGAGGCATTCCAACTCAGGTTAATTGTGCTGTTGTCAGGAGAGGTAGCGGTCAGTCCCGTAGGCACACTTGGATTTGTAGAGAGGTTGACCTCGGTTGCCGGACTGCTGGAGCCTGTGCTGGAGGAATTGGTCGCGATCACCGTAAAGTCATAGTTTCCTCCAGGGGTGAGGCCTGTGGCTGTTGTGCTGGTTGTTGGTGCAGTGACCGTGGCAGAACCGGTGTAGGTGCTGGCATTGTCTGGATCAATGGCTAGGCTGGCATTGTCTGTCCAGTAGACGGTGTAGTTGTCCACACCATTGACCGCATTCCACGAGACGTTGACGCTTGTGCCATCGCCAACATTGGTAGCGGTCAGGTTGTCCGGCGTTGCTGGTGCCACATACTGTTTACATTCACCATAGAGCAGACAGGCATCATTGACATCATCTCCATCAAAGGCTCTGCCGAATACTTTGAACTCATCAATGTAGCCTTTCCACAAAGTGCCACCTGCTCGATTGACACCAATCTTGAGTTGTGTCCACGTAGCAGGAGACGAAGCATTTCTTGTCCCAATGTGTTGGCCATTTATGTATAAATTCCATTGATTTGATGTGTTGTGAGTTGCAGCAACATGATACCACTGACTGTTGTTGATAGAAGTGCTCACACTAATTTCACGGAAGATCATCAATCGAAGAGTTGGTGATGTTCCTGAATCTACATCTAGCTGGTGATTTTTGTTAGAACTGCTGCCAGATGACCAAGCAGAAGCCCATCTTTCGTTGTCAGAATCGGAATAGATCCATGCGGTAATGGTAAAGTTTCCACTCAGAGCTGAGACATTGTCATCGACAAAGTTGTCGTTATAGGCATAGCCTGATGAAGGATCAAAGTAAGCGGCATTACTGTAACCACAGCCTTGAGCAAACTTGATCGTCCCTCCAGTGTTCATCAGGTCCTATCTTCCGTCACCATGAGAGTCTTTTTGATCTTCAAGATCAGTGTTGAAATTGTAATAGACCAACAGGTCTGAATCGTTATCCGTCAGAGTTCCCGTAGTGCTACAGCCAGCAAAGGCTGAAGGGCTGCGAGAGACCTGGTTGGAAAGTGTGGAGGCCGAGGAACCGATGTTGGCCACCATCTTGTAATTGTAGGTCTTGGTGCTATCCAATCCGCCGTGAACATAAGAAGTGCTGCTGTTGCCACTGATGGTGATGTTGTCACTGCCGGTGGTCGGAGTAGAGCCATCGTTAGTCCAATAGAGCGTGTAGCTAGTCGCTACACTCACCGTTTGCCAGTAGACGGTGTTCTGTTGGGCTCCTGCTGTTGCGTTGTCCAGCGTTGGGGCAGCCAGCCCACTGTCATTGACCGTTACTGTCCGGCTGGTGTCCATTGCGCTGCTGTACGTCTCGACTACATCGGAACTCACCGCTACCACCAGATTGATGACCTGGTTCCCATCCACTGTTGAATCCTCCAAGGGACTGAAAGTCACCGTCTGAAGATTATTCCAGTTGCTGCTGTCAAAGCTCATATTATCCGGGCTGTAGCTGATCTCCGAGTTATCGCTGTCATTGTCTGTCAGACTGATCGTCACATTCCCAAGTGGGGGAGTGTTGAGCTTGAAGGTCAGCGTGTCGGTCGACCCACTTTCACTCAGCGTCAGCGAACTCTGCGAAATCGTGATCCCCCCTGCGGTCTGGCTATCCACGGTCAACACCTCGGTCGTGCTGCTCAGGTTGTGGTTGGTCGCATCACCAGAACTGGAGGTCATCGTTAGCAGGGTTGTCTGGTGGTTGTCCTGGACGTAGTCTTCAAGGGCTGTCAGGGTAACGGTCTGGGCCACATTCCAGTCAATGGGGGTGAAGGTCAGGTTGTCCGGAAGGTAGCTGACCTCGGAGTTGTCTGTGTCGTTGTCCGTGGTCGTGATCGTCACGTTGTCGCTGGGTGGGGTGTTGAGCACGAGCGTGATCGTGTCGGTGGTCGTCCCATTCTCACTGACCTCGTTTCCAGAGCCACTGGGGGTGATCACGATCCCCGGGACTCTGCCGCTGTCAATCACCCTGACCGGTACGCTGGCGTCAGCCATGGCGGTGTAGTTGCTGTCGTTGGAGGCGCTGACACCTACCGTGAAGGTCGTGTTCTTGTCTCCATCAACGCTGGCGTCTTCAACCGCGCTGAGGGTGACGGTCTGGGCGACGTTCCAGTTACTGGGAGTGAAGGTGACCGTGGCGGGTGAGGTACTGATCTCACCATTGTTAGACTTGTTGATCGCTACGGTGACATTATCTGTAGGAGCTTCATTGAGCACGACGGTGATCGTGTCCGCCGCTCCACTCTCAGTGACGGTAGTGTTGGCTCCAGACTGGGTAATCGTGATCCCTGGACCGGTTGCTGGTGGTAGGGGGCTGATGATTGTGCCACTGTCGACGGTGGTCACGCTGACGTCGGTTGCGGGTACATCGCTGGCGTAGCGCTTGTCACCGGAACCGGTCACCAGCACGGTCACCGTGCTGGTCTGATCCCCATCAGCAATCCCATCCTCGACAGCGCTGAGGGTGACGGTCTGGGCGATGTTCCAGTTGCTGGGAGTGAAGGTCAGCGTGTTGGTATTGAGGGTGACTTCCCCAGTATCGACAGAGACCAGGGCGAGTGTCACGTTAGCGTAGGGCTCGAGTACCAGCTGGATCGTCAGGGTATCCCCGGCGCCACTCTCTGTTACTGAAGAGTTCCCTCCACTCTCACTGAGCCGGTAGCCAGCGCGAAAGTCGTTGGTCGCCGTAGTGTTGCCGGCACCATCGCTGCTCGTTCCTCCACCACCATAGTTGGCATCGGCCTTGGGGAAATCAACATCATAGACAATTGTGCCTTCTTCCGGAATTACGTCGCAACCGATCAGGGCCAGGCCCAGGCCAAAGAGAAGTAGAAGGGCAGGTAGTCGTGAGAAGAACATAGGGATTCACAAAGTGTGGATTTGTACTCTTGATTGTCATCTCAGGTCCAATCCATTGCTTCGCTGAAATCCGTTTATTCAA
>JACLAC010005916.1_pt1 | contig 10223 bp, 9 predicted proteins | sample 8027881 | NCBI WGS metagenome assembly JACLAC01 (sample SAMN15725517, study PRJNA655200) | protist metagenome | isolation source: fluorescence activated cell sorting (FACS) single amplified genomes of... | place: Spain: Blaines Bay Microbial Observatory, Mediterranean Sea | collected 2016-01-19 | reverse complement strand
TGTTTCTTCCTCTCCTTCTGTTTCTTCCTCTCCTTCTGTTTCCTCCTCTCCTTCTGTTTCCTTGATTGCTTCTTCAGGAGCTAGAGAATCAGCATTCTGTGTAGTTTGTTCAGCAGAATCCACTGAAGAGCTCGAAGCTTCAGGTTCTTCTTTTTTTGATTTTTCTTTTTGATCTTTGTCAGGATCGATGGGAGCTGCAATTGCTGAAAATATAAGAAAGAGCATAAAAGGCCACTGTAAAGCTGTACATTGATTCTTTAGTCTCTTCATAGAGAAGAGCAATAATCGCTGCGAAAAAGCTAATTTGAAGATAAGAAGAGAAAGAAGGTCGAACAGAGTAAATGGAGGCACTTATGTCGCTTGTTTCAAGAAGGCGATTTGTTCAGGGATGTGCGATCCTTGCTCTACATCCAATCAGAACATCTTTGGCTGTCAGTAAAAAGATTAATTTGTTTAACCAAAATGGAAACAAGCTCCTCAATTCTGCACTGTCAGACCCTCAGTTTTGGGCAGGTGCAGATGTGGTTCGGTATGAAGGAGAGATCTATGATGAAAGTCGTTTAAAGTCTCTTTCCGATGGCTATTTGACCATGATCTCTGGTGAAGGAGGAGAGAACTTTACTTTAGAGCACGTTATTCATACCGTGTTAACGCACCAACCTCATTTGCCTCAATATATGGCAGGATCCAAGATCTGTAAGAAACTAAGAACCGGTGTAGATCCTCGAACGGGAGTAGCTTTTACAGACCTTTATTTTGTTGGTGACTTCGATTTCTTTTATGGCGAATATTTTCAACGTATGTATCGATTTGATTTACCCGATGGTCGAACAGCCTGTGCTTTTGAGTGCTTAAAAGAGGAGCACTTAACACCAGAGCTATGGAAGAGCTACAACAAGGCACGTGATGAAGCGTTAAAGAATTTTGAGCGTCGCTGGTACTTTAATGATCTTTTACCTATTATAGAGATTTTTGGAATGTATCTGGTCGAGCCAGGTGAGAAGCTAGACACCCGAGTTACGCTGGTTGCAAAGCTTAAGTTTGGTGGAGATAGCTGGTTAGCGAGTGTTGGGACTAAAATTCCTTTTGTCCTTCGGCTGGGAATGGAGAGCGGCTTCGAGGCCTGTGTGGCGATTGCTCGAGGCATTAAGCAAGGGAAGTACGCCATTCCGAAGTAGTGCTTCTGGAGTCCTATTTTGATGGTCATATTTTGACCGATAGATCTGTTCTGGACAGTTCTGATCCGGATTTTTTGTCTCTAATGCTCTAAAATAAAGAGACATTAAATGCAGTAGGTCGTATCATTATGTTTGAAATAAAAAGTTCAGAAAGAGTATTTAGTCGAGCGTTAAGCAGATCTGAATTAATAAATAAAAGTCATCAGGTGGCTCGTGAACAAGGAATTTTATCGATTACGGGAGCTTCTTTTGCTAGCTGGATAGAGGTTCACCTTCAGGTTTATGTTCCTTTGGAGCAGAGAGCAGAAGGCAACAGTGTCGATTTATATGCGACTAACGAGTGGATTCCGGTGAAACATGATGCGGTTTTATCCGTAGAGGCTTCTGCTTATCGGCTTGAGCTTAAAGAAATTATCGCAGTGACTCAGCTGGGTAATGCAGCACCAGAGATCCTCTTTCGATCACGGTTTAAGCTCTCTATTTTAAGTGGTGTGGAGCAGCCGGACCTATTTCAAAGCAAGCAGCTTCAAAAGCAGCAGCTACACGACCTATGGCTCCTCTGTGAGGGGCTTAGAGAGCGTAGTGTGGCTCTCTTACCTGTTGTTGTCATCGACAATCAATTCTTTGAGCTCAGCTGCTTTGATTATGATCTTAATATCTGGAGAGAGTCGTTTACTGATGAGTACTCAGGACTCTATAGCCATGTATCATAAATCCTAAAATAAGAGACTCAAGTATGCTCTTTAAGCATAGAAAAAATTTAGAATTATAAAGGAGAAAAGATGATAAAAAGATACCAAAGAATTGCTCATCTTTCTATTGAAGAGCAAGAGATGTTGTCTGATCTTGTTGAGCAAACTCCAGGAATGACCCTTTATGGTCATCGAGCGAGAACAGCGGTAATGCTTCCTCTGCCTTTGGCTCAAGAGGTAGCTCGTTTAGCGGAGGCCAGATCTATTTCTATTGGTCAGGCGATCGTAGATCTGCTTTCAGACCATGTGCCAAGAGGGGGTGAGCTTAAAAAATAATGGTGATCCTATACGAGAGCTTAAGGTGTCAAAACTATGCTTCGTTGCTGGTACCTTCATCTTCATTGGGTAAGAGCTCAGCTAGGCTAAGCTCTACGGTACTGAGCTTGTCTGCCAGAGCTCTAAACTTGGGAGCTACAACGTCTAATAGCTCTCCAGAACCACCTTCGGCAAGAATCAAAGAGGCAAAGAAAAGAAGCTCATCATCGTCTTCGTTCTCGTCATTATTTTCGCTGCCACTTTCTTCTCTACCCTCTATTTTTTCAAGCTCTGTTGATATTCGCTCTGTGAGATTTTGACTGTCAAAACGTATAATCTCAGCTATCTCTGTTTGAATTTGTACGCTTTCTCGCCAAAAAGGACGAAGATCTTCTAGCTGAGCTAAAACATTTGCGATGTCACCCCACCGCTTTAATATGTCAGGAAGCTCGGAGAGATTTGACTTGAGCTGCTTGTGGTAGGGAATTGCAAAGGTTCTCTGAAAATCCATAGAGGAGCAGATGACAGAGAGGGCCGTCATAAGCTCGCCTAAGATGAAGCCATAAAGATAGAGGTATCGCTCAAGCTCCTCTTCTCCCCACTGCTCTAAAAGACCCTGGTGAAGCTGGTTGGCCCACTCTGGATACTCTTCTGGTAGGGTAGGTGTGGTTTCTGCCGTTACTCCGAATTGCTCCGAGATAACATTGGCGGCCTGAATGATTTCTGCAAAGGTAGGTCCGATCTCTTTAAGATGCTCCATCCAGGCATCAGCTTGCTCTCTAATGGTATCATTGGGATGACCGCTAAGATCAAAGGCAAGAACCGCTTGATTAAAATAAATTCCTGCACTGGTGATGTGGCTTCCAACGAGGAAGGATTCTTGAAGTGTGGGCACAGCTCTCTCCTTGATTCTTCTGTGAAAGATATCGTCTTCGACTTTAAAAAGAAAGGACTTTCCCCTTACGGTTTTTTTTCAAAAATAGAGGTGGCCTTTTAGACATCAATTTAATTGATACTGGCCGAGCTTTTTCTTAAAGTAAAAAAAAAAAAAATTGTATGTAAGATTATTTTTTAAATGATCGTTGGGTGGGCGCATTTACTAATTAGGAGCCCACTATGAACCCGTATCGATTTATTCTTCTGACAAGCATGACCTCTTTGCTTTTTTCCTGTGTCTCTCGTCATGAAACCGTCTCTTCAGATATTCCAGAGGAGTATTTAGAGGGAAAGAAAGATGAAGAGAAGACACCTGTTAGCTCAACAAGTTCAGCTGAAAATATGAACAGTAAGGTGGTTAACACAAAGGAGGCTAATGTTGTTACATCTGCTGAAAGTGTACAAAAATCGATTGCTGTGTCTGAACATTTTTCAACAGAATTAGAATTCTCGGAAGAGGCTCTAGACGTTAGAGCTGTTCAGCCAGAGCTGATGTTGAGTCCAGAATCTGATAGCCTTTCATCTCTTCAGCCGAGTAAAGTAGGACAGATAGAAGATTCCTTCTCTCAAGGTCGAAGGGCAAAGGTTTCTTCTAAGTCAGCATCAAGAGCTCATCATGATAGATCTGCATCTTATGTACCGAGCAAGAAGGAGAAGATGCTCCCAAAGGCTTGGGAAGAGCCAAAATCAGCTTCAGTCTCGGATGTACAAACATCAGAATCTTATACTGACTATGGGGTAAATCCATTTGTAGAGCAGTCAAAAGATGCTCTGTCTACCTTTTCAATTGATGTTGATACAGCTTCTTACACAATTGCACGACGTAAGCTTAATGAAGGGAAGCTTCCTCCCACCGCATCTGTTAGAGTTGAAGAGTATATTAATTTCTTTGACTATAATTACGATGCATCAGAGGCCTCTCCTTTTACAGTGAACATGGAAGGAATGCTGAGCCCCTTTAATGAAAATCACCATATCTTAAGGATCGGTGTTCAGGGGATGGAGTATACCAACAATACGAGGCCTCCCTTACACTTGACATTCTTGGTTGATGTCTCAGGATCAATGAGCTCTTCGGATAAGCTTCCGATGGCTCAGCGTTCCATGCATTTGATGGTCGATACACTTAGACCAGATGATACGGTTTCACTGACAACATATGCTGGTGCTGTTCGAGCTGTTTTAGAGCCGACTTCTGGGCGCAATAAGAAGGAAATCCATCAAGCAATTGATCAGCTTTCATCCGGAGGCTCTACAGCAATGTCTTCCGGACTGGATTTGGCATATAAGATGGCTTGGAGCTCGTTTGAAGAGGGAGCAGAAAACAGGGTTGTTGTTCTTTCTGATGGAGATGCCAATGTTGGTCGAACAAGCTGGCCTGAGATGCTTCAGCAAATAAAGGGGTATGCAGATCGAGGAGTTACGCTTTCCACAATTGGTTTCGGTATGGGGAACTATAAGGATACAAGAATGGAGCAGCTGGCAAACAAAGGAGATGGGAACAACTTTTATATTGATACGGACAAGCAAGCTAACCGAGTGTTTGTTGAAGACTTTGGCTCTACTATGATTTCGATTGCTAGAGATGTCAAGATTCAGGTTGAATTCGACGATGCTGTAGAGTCATACCGTCTTATTGGGTATGAAAATCGAGATATCGCTGATAAAGACTTTCGAAATGATCGTGTTGATGCAGGTGAGGTTGGTGCAGGACACAATGTTACAGCACTGTATGAGCTGGTATTAGACAAGAGAGCTCGTTCCTCTGAGCAGCTTGCGACCGTACGTTTGCGCTACGAGGCTCCGGGAGCTGATAAGTCTGCAACAGAGCGTTCTTGGGACGTGTCTGTCGCAGATGTAGAAAAGAACAGCTCCCCATCTAAAGAGCTGCGACTGGCTTATACTGCAGGAACATTTGCGGAGATATTGCGTCAGAGTCCTTATACATCAGAGATTGTATTATCGGACCTGATTAGCTACGGTCAAGAGGCTGTTCGTCGCTCAGAGAAAGACGATACTGAGCTATTGAAGTTGATGAAGAAGGCACATTCTTTGGGGGCAGGGATGTCTGTTGCAACTCGTTAAATCAGCATCAAGTGGGAAAGAGAAGAGAGCTGCTTTGCAGCTCTCTTTACTTTTTAGATACAAAAGGCATCGTAAGAAAAATGGGAGATTGTAGCTCAACAGGATATCCTAAAAAAGTGACGCGACTTGATCTTGAGAGCTGTAATGTTGTATCTGCTGCTTTTTGCCTGCAAGACTGAACCCAAAGAAGAGCATCTTTTGAAGCGAGTAGCTAAATTAGAGCTTCAGCTTTCGGCAATGAAGCGTCAAATACAGCATCAAGAAGAAGAAGAAGAGCGGGCGATGACTTTTTCGGAGCTTGTGGACAAAACAAATAGTTTATATGACCGAATAGAGAAGGCAGAGCTTGCCATTGTGACTCTACAGCAAGAAGGTACGACAAATGCTGAGTATGTTCGGTTTGATCCAAGAGCAACCAAGCTGGCAGGAACAACTGTTCAGGAGGCACTAACCGAGCTTGAAGGCCGGCTTGATGAGCTAGAGGATGAGGTCTTAGATGATCTTGGAGAGCCAGGTCCTGGTTTGTTCCAGATCAAAAAAGGAGGGGGCTCAAGTAGTCAAGGAGGTCCCGGTGGTCCCGGGGGGCCCGGCGGTCCCGGAGGTCCTGGCGGTCCCGGAGGTTCTGGCGGTCCCGGAGGTAATCAGGGTGGAAATCAAGGCGGCAATCAAGGTGGCAACCAAGGCGGAAATCAAGGCGGGAATCAAGGTGGCAACCAAGGTGGCAACCAAGGCGGTCGTTAGAAGCTCTAGGACATTGCGTTGAAGATGAATCGAGTGATCTCAAAAGGTTGTGGCGTATGATTGGTGCTTTTTTTCTGTCTGTTCTTGTTTCCTGTAAAGCAGAAGAGGAAAGCTACGAGAGCTATTTTGGTCCTCAACAGATCGATAACGGTGTTGAAACAGAAGGAGAGGAGCCTGAAGAGCAGCCGGCGGATCCACCCGAAGAGCTGGCTCTATATCCGGAGCTTCTGATGGAGGAGGGAGAAGGATATGATGAGTGGCAAGAGGGGGCTCTTCAGCTGGGCTGGAAATATTTATTGGCAGTACACACCTGTGATGTTTCTGTAGAGTGTGGCAACCCCATGAATCACATGGTGCGTATTGTTGGATCGCAAGATAGCTATGAGTGGGAAGTGTTGGATAATTTCCCTCCTGTCGAGGGCTCTGTTCCAGATATTTTGTTTCGGAATGGCACCCTCTACCTTTATGCGATGCACTATCTTTATCGATACAATGTCACGGCTGGAGCATGGGAGAATCCAACAGTTGTTTCGGTCGTTGATGTTGAGGGTGAGCAAGATCGACATGTTGACCCCAACCCTCATCTCTCTGCTGATGGTCGGATAATACTGCTCTATCTCAGTAATGATCAAAATGGAGATCCGGCGAGCTGTCCTGATTTCCCTTGCTCCAAATCATTTAGAATGGCAGTAGAAAAAGAGGGGAGTAATGGTGCTGAATTTGAGCTCGCAGAGGAGCTGGTTTCGGTGGAGCTAAGCAACGAGCAGAGAATAGCTGCAGATCCAGATCTTTTTATAGGCCCAGATGGATATTACCTATACTTGTCTCGAGGTCAGGCTATTGAAGTACATCGAAGTTCTTCGTTGTGGGGGCCCTATGAAGCAGTTGATGAGCTTCCTGATCATCGAATAACAAGAAATGGAGGTGGTGTACCTGCAGGGCATTATGATTGGAGCACATCAAGCTTTTGGACTTTTTCCACCAAGCATCTGGATTCAACAGCTTTTACAGACGTCTGGGTATCACGGCATGAAGAGCTTCAGCATCAAGATGAGACTGAGTTCGAATCATTAGGATTGTTGGATTTGGTAGAATCTGGGAACCTTGTTTCAGCTCCAGGCCTCTTGGTTTTGGAAGAATAAATGAGCTGTTACGGGGGAGTATATGTTGACTAAGGCACTTACAGAGCAAATTATCAGGCAAGCTGTGGGGCTTGGTCTGATTTTGGGAGGCGTTGAAGGGCTACGTTTTGCTTATTCAACTCGGCTCGAGCTGCTCAACTCAGAGCTCGCGCAGGTACTCTGCGCCTCGCTTGTGATAGGTCTCTTACTGGGAGCTTTGTGTGGCGTCTTGGGTGCAGGGGTGAGCTCTTTGTGGCGTAATATTGATTATGAAAGTGATCGCATTGCAATGGGTACCACAGCAGCGGGTGCTTTTTTAATCTTATGGGAGGTTGCTCCAATGACCTTGGAGCATGTTGAGCAGGACCGTACGATTCTTGGTGTTGTTTATCTTCTTTTCATGATGCTGTTTACGGCATTGATTTGGTACAATGCTCTGTACTGGCAGAGAAGAGCTGCTCTTGGTCGAGGAGCAAGGATAGGTTGGCGTTGGATCTCTATTGGTGGTGCAGGGATCATGTTTTTATGGTCGATGCTGATTTATCAGGGAAGGAGCTATGGAAACGATAAGGTTTTACAAAGTGATCCGGATGTTGTGCTTCTTTCGATTGACGGGCTAAGGGCAGATTCTGTTGGTCCGAATACAATGCCTTTTTTATCTCGTTTCTCGGATTCTACAGTTGTCTACTCTGAGGCGATAGCTACCACGCCCATTGTTGGTGCACTTCACAGCGGAATGTTGTTTGGAGAGCTGCGCTATAGCTCCTTGGCGACGAGGCTTAAGCAAGAAGGTTATGCTCGTGTTGCCTTCTTGTCGGATTCTAAGTTTGGAACAGACAGCGCCTTAAAAGATCTGCAGCGAGACTTTGAGATCTTTGATGCTGAGGGGTCTTATTCTCTTCGTGGCTTTTCAGAGCTACCCTTATTTCGATTGTTTCCACAGCTGGTACCGGCCATCGTACCACACCGATCTTCTTCGGAAATTGTTGCTCGGGCATTGGGCTTTTCCAAGCTTTTTTCCGACAGACCAACTTTCTTTTGGATTCAGCTTTCAGAGCTTACGCAGCACTTTTCGGATGTAGAAGAATATAGAGCAGCACTATTGGAGCTCGATGGTGAGCTTGAAACATTGATAATGGGCTTAGAGAAACGCAATCGTCCATCAGTTGTTGCAATCGCTGGTAGCTATGGAATGATGCTGGGAGAGCATGACCGAGTAGGTCCAGCTTTCGGCTTGTATGAAGAGCTCATCCGTGTTCCGCTGATGATTAAGCCCTTGGTGTATGACAATTTAGAGGCAGTGACACACTCTGTGCGCTTATTGGACCTCTACAACACCTTACTCCGTCAGCTAAAGCTGCCTCATAATGGTAAGCGACAATCTGCAGATCTCATTAGGACCTTAAGCCGTGGATTTTCAGGAGCTAACGCACTGCTTGTTGGAGAGGATTCAACCTTAAATGAGCGCTCTTGGATGCTGGGGTATCGGGGTGTAGCTCAGGGGAGTGGAACCATTTACAAGCTGAGCTTAAACCCTGTGCGTAAAAAGACGATGTTGGTTGTTCCGCATGAAGATAGGAGAGAGCGAGAGAATGTTTCTGAGGAGCAGCAGAAAATTTATATGCAAATGCTTTCTGTTTTGAAGAAGGCCTCTACAAAGTTACCGGAGCCTGTGGACTTGAGCTGGGTGCCTCACTATGAGATTTCACCGGCTTCAGCGGAGTAAGAGGGATTGAAATAAGATCTAGAATAAACAGAGAAAAGAGAATAGAAGAATAGAATTAATAGAAACAGAGGCAGCTTATATGAGCGAATTCTCATTAAGAACGAGATAATTGTGTTTGTTTTAAGCTTTATGAATTTTTGAGGAAGGAATAGAAGTGATCGATCAAGAGCTTCTCAATCATCGAAATCAGCAGTGGCAAGCTCGGTTGTTAAAAGACGACAAGCTCGCAAAGCGCTGGGATGATTTGTTATTTTCTCTATTCAGCGCAGATGAGAGAACCATTAAGCCCATGCTTAAGAAAGTAAAGCGGCTAGACCTTTACGACGGGTTTCTCGTTTTAATTCACTTTGGCGCACGAGGAGAGCTTAAGCTCTCGGCCGAGGTTCCTGAGCATGCACAGTCAATGGTCTCAATGGCTATGCTGATGGCTTCATCAGAGGCTCCTTTGGGGCATCCTTTACAGCAGCTATTGGTGAGCTCAAAGCTCGATAGGCTTTTACTCTGGAGCTTTGAGCAAATTCAGTGGAATTTGGTTCCAGAGTGGGCTCAAGAGCGTCTTTATGCGGCAGCTTTATCGATGGCTCCTATCGAAGGTGGTCGTTATCAGATCGGGGGTGCGGCCGGCGATGAGCTGCCAAGATACTCTCTTTATGTCGACTCATTTGAGATCTTGATGTATCCCGTGCTTCAGCTGACCTATGAGGCCACCATGCATCGCAATCCTTCTGTCTATGTAGGTGCTAGCCGTCCTGTTGATAGCGTGAGCTGGTATGAAGCCGTTCGGTTTTGTAATAATTTGAGCCGTAATCATGGCCTCCAGCCTGCCTATAAGATCCCTTTTGGAGAGGACCCAGAGATCACCTGGAACAAGAAAGCTAGTGGCTTTCGTTTGTTAACTGAAGCTGAGTGGGAAATAGCAGCAAGGGGAGGTGAGGAATTTCAATATGCGGGAAGCTCTCGGCTTGCTGATGTTGCATGGTTTCGTGGTCTTGGAGCTCCAGAGAGTCATTGTGTTGCTCGGCGCCGTCCCAACGGCTACGGGCTCTATGATATGAGCGGTAATGTTTTCGAGTGGTGCTGGGACTGGTTTGGAAGCTACCCAAAAATGGGTGTGAAGAATTATGCTGGTCCAGCAGAGGGCTGGAGAAGAGTCCGTCGAGGAGGCTCATGGAAGAGCTTGGAGGAAGGATGTACGGTTTCTTTCAGAAGTGAGCGCTTCTCTCACTACACTTCTGACAACCTCGGTTTTCGCATCTGTCGTTCCTTGAGCTAAATACCTCTTTTACCCCGAGCTCTACTCTTCTACTGAGGCGGGTTTTGGAAGAGGAATAGCTAGCTGACCAGCTCCTTGTTGGTAGCTTCCTTTGGAGCCCAGAAGGCGGCGAAAATCATCGACCTCTCCTTGGGTTCGTTGGGTTTCGATATAGAC
>JACLAC010002758.1_pt1 | contig 10224 bp, 2 predicted proteins | sample 8027881 | NCBI WGS metagenome assembly JACLAC01 (sample SAMN15725517, study PRJNA655200) | protist metagenome | isolation source: fluorescence activated cell sorting (FACS) single amplified genomes of... | place: Spain: Blaines Bay Microbial Observatory, Mediterranean Sea | collected 2016-01-19 | reverse complement strand
ATTGGAAGGTTTAGGACCAACTAATGGTGGTTCGACGATCGATACTTTAGATACAAAGTGGGCATCAAATTTAACTTGGAATCAAGATTATCTTGCTGTGAGTTCTGAATGGGATACACCAATTGAAGCAATTCAACAAGTCCGTGATGTTTTAAATTGGTCAATATATTTTACTACTTCAGGTTCACCAACACGTCAAAAAAACAGAGAAAAACATCGAAAAATACCAATGCCAAATCTTACAAAAGCAATTGAAACATTAACATCTGCTGGGATTAAAATGAATGAAATTAATTGGGAATATATTTGTGAAGATGATAGTGGTGGTACAGGATATTCACCAGAATTATTTGCCAAAGCAAGAAAAAGTGGATATTCGAATGGACATTCAAAGTTAAAACCATCAACTGCATTAGAAGGATGGAATCGATATTTATCTGAAGCAAAAAATTTCACGGAAAAATTTGTTAATGAAAGTGCAACTTTATTTGCTAGAAGTGGATTTACTTCATCCGCGCATAGTATGCTTGATTATGCTGACTATATATTAGTAGAACGTGCTAACGATGATACTGGTTCATTACCACCATCAATTGCATTTCTCCGAGGTGCGGTGGAACAATACTCTAATAATAATAATAAAAGTAATAATAATAAAAATAAAAATAATAATAGCAAAGGTTGGGGGATTGATTTATCTTTATGGTGGGGTGTTATTAATGGTTGTGTTAATCCATATCCTGCTTCATATCATAGACGTATATTATGGAATACGTATTTTGCCGGAGCATCCATATTGACCGTAGAAGGATGTGGTTACATAGATACAATCACAAAACAACCAAATCCTATTTCTGATGAAATAGATTCATTTGGCAAGTTTATCAAAACAAAAGTTCCGCCAGCAACTCGTGGTATTCATGATAGTCCAATAGCAGTAGTCCTTTCAGAGGATAATGGTTGGAACGAACGGCCATCGTGGGGTCGAGGTGGTCAAGGCACCACCATATGGAATTATGCCAATATAGCGTGGTACAATCAACTTGGTAGTGGAGCAGTCGATGGTTTTTTTGGAATGATATATCCTGGAGTAGATGGTATAGTAGGATTTCGGGCATTTCCTTTTGGAAATTTTGAAAATAATAGAAATCCACCACCATCACCATTTGCTAGATCTTCAATTCAAGAACCATATGCACCAAATGAAGATGATGTTTGGACTGCCTCATCATCTTTACCATTTGGAAAATTCCATGATAGAAATGAATCGCAAGCATGGTTTAATAATAACCATAACAATGATCCAGCTGAATTCCGTCCAATGGCAGACACAGCGTTTGGAGATATATTTGATGTTTTTGTAACAGGAGCAAATAAAAAAATAAATATGATCAATACGAAATATAAGGTACTCATCTGGTTGTCGGGCAATGGTTATATAAATAACGAAACAAAAAACATGCTTGAAGACTTTGCACGTGATGGTGGGATTGTAATTGTTCCAATTGGAAGTCTTGCAATAATTGATGATATTTCATCTTTCTCTGGAGTGTCTGTATCAGGTATTGTTCGTGTAGGAAGAGCATACCAGTTTTTAAAAGATAATAACATGGTGTCAACAACAACAATTGATGATGGAGTTGAAATGTATAATTATGCTGATGTGGAAAAAGTTGCAAGTGATAGTAAAATTATTGTTCAATCTATACCAGAAAAACATCCTATAATAGTTAAACGTAATGTTGGAAAAGGTTCTATATATACATGTCTTATTCCTTGGTTTGAGGTAGGAAGTGGTGGTCTTTCCACGATTAGTAAAGAGCTGTTCAAAGGTATTATAAAACCGTTTCAACCTATTTCGATTGAAGAAAAACTTAATGCATATGGGTTATATTGGACTTCTAGTACGGCATACGATGTTGAAAGTAAGAAGGATATTCGGTATATATCTATTTCAAATAATGCAGAGATAGAATGGCAAGGAAATATGATTTCCAATATGTCATCTATGTCAAAATGTAAGAATATGAAGAGTAACAATGATATTACGTGTGAGGATTTGCGAAAGCAAGAGAAGCTACAAATATGTAAATATAATGCAAAAGATGATATTGTTACATTTTCTATTTCTGTTCAAAAACATGACGTCACAGTTGTTAGTATATCGTGCCAGTAAATATGTTATAGAAAGAAAAAATGTAATTATTTTATTAAATATAATGATACGGATTGCAGCTTGTTGTATATTCTTTTGAAGAGTACGAGAGTAGGAATTATCACTTTGATGGAGTAAATTAAAAAATTAAATAAATTATGCGTAAATTGAATTATAAAATGATATGATATGTATCATACGAAGTATGATGTACGTAATAATTATTTGATGTTTTTAAAATCTCTAAAGTTATATAATAATTTTACTTCCCGTGGTAAATACTACGCTCAAGATACTCAATCTCAGGAATAACATTGTTAATCCGCCGCTCACAATCTAAGAAGGATTTACTCCTCTGTACTATATTAATAAAGCTCTCATGCGCCGCCGCAAGCTAATACTCTATAAGCACAAGTAGGTCTGAATCCAGCATTAACACTCTCGATGAAAGTGATGTGAACAGTCCATGGGTTTTCCAAAAGTTTGATTATATATATGCATCAGTATGCATATATATATAATATATATAGAAATAACCCACATATCTAAATAATTACTTTTTTGTAATACTTCTCTTCTTTGTGTAAAGAAAGCGTGTACCACACACACACCCCTGTCTTGAAAAAAAAAATATCCCCCCGTTTAAAAAATTTACCCTCCTCTACAACAACATTTAGGAGCAACATATTTCTTAAACAACCGCTCAAAAATCGTGAATAACGGTGCTAAAATACATAGTATAAGTGCCGTGTAAAATGACATATGCAAAGGTGTTATAGACGGGGATACTTTTGTAGTTGTAGATGTTTCATCGGTCACCGATTTCGCTTGTTCAGCTTGTGGTGTACTTGCAGCAGCTGCGCTAGGACTGCTACTACTATCACTATCACTATCACTATTTGCAGATGGTTTAGATGGAGAAGGAGTTGTTGATTTTGCATGTCGTCTGCATCTGGCAAGTTCAATGCCAGTAGAATCATGATCACATTTACTTATCGCAAGACCGACACGAGCTCCATCAATATCATAAACAATGTTATGATCAACCATTACATTTGCACCAAATGTGAAATCGGCATCTCTATTGATACCTACACAACTTATCCGATTGTTTTCATATTCAAAAAAATATGCACGTGGTGGTATGCATAAACTAGCTCCACCAGGGAACTCAAAAGATATGTCTGGAAACGTATCTTTTTTCGCATCGTCTAATTTCTTATAACAACCTATAGACGTTGTTCGATCTATTGACATTGTGCCTGATGGATTTCTAGAGCCAACGTGTTTACAATTACCAGAAATACGACAAAATTCATCGAATCCTGCCTTGATTTTATTAAAAATTTCAAGAGGAACAAAAGTATACGATGTACCTGCATCAAAAAATGGTTTTGTATATGTACCAGGCATACTTATTTCCTTCTCACCGACTATCATTTTATCAACTGCTACTGCATAAAAAATACTTCGATAGTGTATCGGGGTCCATGCAATTGGTTCCGCATGTCGACTTGCTTCATACCCACCAACTGAAATTGTGCCATCTTTTCTTCCCAGACATAGGGCAAATTGGTATTTTTCCAACGAATGTTGTTCTTGTAATTTTTTAATCAAAGTGTTGCCATGGGCTATACCAATAATACCATCCGCTTTTTGATCTTTAAAATTTGGAGCGTATGAACTGCAACAACCAAATTCTATACTGGCACTTTCACTTTCAGGGCAAGTCGTGCCAATGCATATTTTATCAGTTAGAGTCGTGCCTGTATTACAACTACCTTCTCCATAACATTGACTGTATTGTTTGGATGTTGCAACTGCCGACGGACTTTTCAGTCTATCAAAATGATTATGTTGACTACCACAATTATTACATCCTTTGCAAGGAACTGCTATTGTGGAACTTCCTGTATCAACAATTACAGAAAATTTTTGACGATCAGTACCAGTGCCTATATTAATATCTGTATAATAAACATCATCCGGTTCTCGCCATAATGTTTGATAATCTTTAAACCCTTTCAAGTTTCTTTTATACCTATTATTCAAACGTCTTACACGTCTATTTTGTTGTCTATTATTTTCCCCACTATCATTTTCTTTTTTTGATAATTTTAAAGATATAAATTTATTATTATTATTATTATTATTATTTGTATTAATCTTGGAAATGGACGTAGTTGCCAATATCAATGACAAACTTGTTGCCAATATGACAATAAATACGTGGAAATGATGCATGTTATATAATATACATCTTGATATCTCTACTATCTTTTCTTCTTCTTCTTGTTATTCATCACATGGATTAGGAGATATATTCATATATTATTATTGATAATAATATATATATGTATATTGCAACTACCGTGGTATTGTACTTGTACCAGGTACATTATTGGAGGAAAAAATAATATATCCGGATCCACTATGGATTTGTATTATAATTTTATATTGCTGAAACGATTATGTTGATAGGAAAAATGGTACACTAGTGGAGCCTAAGTTTTAAAAGGTATTTTTTTATTTTTTTCAATGTTTTTTCGTTTGTTGTTTCTCATTCATATAATGAAATGAAAAATCCATCATCAAAACAAGGAAGTATTCTAAAATTTTTAGGTTGAAAATGTTGAAAATGATGAAAATATATATATGCATATATTTTCGTATTTTTATATTACGCCCCCTCTCTTTTATTTTAATACTAAAAGTTCGTGCCGAAGTTCGCAATATATCCGAATTTATTGTCGCATCTTTTTCAAAAATGTAAGATCTATTACACAAACGTATTATTTATAAATGCCTTTTCTCTTTTACGAATTCTCTTGTGAACTCTTTTTGAGATGTGTAATACACACACACATTTTTTTATTTTTTATTTCCATCATCATGATTTCCCATTTTTGCTTTTCTAATAGCTAAAGCTCTTTGGCGATTTAATTCTATTTTCTGTGCCATTTCTTTTGTTATTACTCTTTTTTTTACAACTTTTTGTTTTTTCAGCAACGGCGCTTCAAGAAGTAATTGCACATCGTTTTCTCTACCACCTGCTTCTTCTTGTCTTTTTTGTTTCTTTTTTACATTGTTGTTATTTTTATCATTATTATTATTAGTAGTAGTAGTAGTACTAGCAAATATTTGCATATTATTATTATGATTCTTCATCACACTCGAGGATGTATTATGAGGTGGTGCAACATATTTCTTTTGTTTCACATTCATGGACGCAACGATATTATCATTATTATAATCGCTAATATTTTCATTCCTCGCCCCACTCGACGATGAAGCTAATGCCATTGACAATTTAGTTTGCAAATCCTTTACTTTATTTTTATAATTTTGCACTTGTTGTTTCAAACTACTACATTCTTGATTTTTTAGTTCCAAGTTTATAGCAAGTTTTCTACGATCTCGAATTTCTTCTGCTAATTTTTTTTTCGTTTCTATCAAGGATAATTTCAATTTCTTCGTTTCTGCTGCTTCTGATACTACCACATTCTGAGTATATACAGGACGAATTTGCGATGGAATAGCTTTGACATTACAAACTGGGCATTTTTTTGCAGATTTAATCCATTTTCGAATACAACTTTCCCCGAAAAGATGTCCACAACTTAGTGATACAATTCGATGGTCTCCCATGTTATCCACTGGGCATATGCATATCGGGCAATTCGTTTCTGCCATTTTATAACAAATATATAATGTAAAATATCGATGTGAAGGATGATAATTACAATCAATATAAATTGAATAATTGTTGTTCCTCTCTCTCTTTAACAAAAAAAAAGTCAATCTGCAATTTCATATTTATGTTTTTAAATATATTGACGTTTCAGAGTCAGACTCTTTCTCGTTATTTTTTAGGCGCATCGCATGCCATCTGCACATCTGCATCCTCCCGGCTAGAAAAAATGATGAATATGTTATAGTACCTATACTATTAGAACTACAATATACAGTACAGACAGGCAGACAGTACAGGCGTACAGGCGGGGGCAGGTATAGGATTTTTTTAGAAAAATTTTTTCAAATCACGAATTATTTTTTTTAAAATTCAAAAAAAAAAAATTATTTATTATTATTGCACTGTATTATTTGGCTTGATGATGATAATTAATACTGTAAATGATGTTGAACAAATACACTTCTTTTCTTTTTATTTACCTGAACCAGCAAACAAACAAAATAAAACAAAATCTACAACTCTTTTTGTTTTCTTTTATTTGTATTTAATATAATGTTTACGGAAAGGAAAAGTAAATTTACAACGACACGCGCTGCGGCACGGTTAAAATTGTTGCAACGCGCAGCAAGTGAACGGTTTGATTCAAATGGGGTACCAAAAAATATCGATAAATTAGTGTTAGTACCAGGTCCAGATGGTAAATATAATAAATTGTCACAAAATGCTATTGTCTATCTATTAAATGGTGAATATGGGCGTGAATTGGATAATTCTACCATCGAATCGGAACCACTTGAAGATACAATTCTTTGTATTGGAGAATCCAGTGTGGATTTTTATCACAATGCTGACTTACCAACGAAAGAATCTCGTATTACTGCGAAATGGCCAAATAAAACACAATATCGACCAAATGAAGAAATTGTAGACGATGCGGAAGAGTGTGAGTTGTTTAAAATCAAATCATTCATACAAATGGTTAGGGGCGAGGAGACTTTAGGATTCCCAGCTAAAAAGTTTGGCGAAACATCTGCTAACTCAATTGTTGAAAGCTGGCCACTTGCTCAAGCATATGGTTTAGATGAATTTAAAACAGGTGGTTTCTTAACTATGAAACATAATGTTATTGATGTTTCATCCGGTTTAGATTCTTTATTTTCATATATTGATGCCCACGCAATGGATCGTATATTATCAGAAAGTGTGGATCGCTTAAATTTCCATTGGGATAGTTGCATGGCTATGTTGGATCGTGTGAAATTGCCATCAAGGCGAAGACGCTTAAGCGAAGCTGATGTTGGGGAGCCATTAAGTACTTTTTTCGAATTTGGACAATTGCGATTGCAATCCCAAGGTGGGGATAAATCTATCACGGGACGAGAAAGACAACCAATTGTTTTATTTGGCAAACGTACAAATAATGTTTCACAAAATCCACCAAATACAGGCGAAGAGCAATTTTTTGGTTTCGATGAAAAGAGTACAATACAAAAATCTGGTATAAGTGGACGCCCTGCACTTCATATGATTGTGGAAGGTGTTGATCCAGCAACTGGCGTCTCAGTTGCTCGCTCATATTTCTTGAATAATGGTATTGAACCAATGGAAATTGTTGATCCAGATGCACTTGTCGATAGAGCATATGAGGAAGAGGAAGAAGGAGAAAAAGAAAGTGATGAGGAGAAAATGCAGTTAAATAAATTGTTAGCTACGGAGCGTAGTGATGCTCATTTATTAGCGAGGCTGTACAATGCTTTAGTATCAGGTTTGAAAGCCAGTTTTGTATTTAATAACGATAGCGCCGTTACTGCAAAGCAAGCAAGAGAGAATTTCTTATCAGTTGCATCTGCTACTTTATCTAAATTCTTACCGAAAAAATTTGATTTTAACAATGACCTGCAAATTTCTGTAAATGAATTCGATGCAGCTGGAAGACCATTTAACAGCAAAGATGCAAGTAATGCTTTTGATACAAGATCTCTTGTATATATACGCGCACAATTGATGAACATTCCAAGTACAAATGGCACATCTACACTTGGCAGTTTAATCGTTGGAGATACGATTACTTGTGCAAAGCAAGGTGCTGGTGATGTGTTTGTAGTTACACAAAGAGTTCCATATGTTCAATCATGGTTTAGCTCTGCGGAAGATATATTGGCAGAAAAAAATGTTTCTAAAATGCTTGTAGATTTTCATGCAAGAGAAAGTGTGACTAGCATTGGGGATTCTATTTCCGATGGTACAATTGGCCGTGTATCTGTCCTTCTAGGTGGTTCCTTCGACTCTGAGAATTTAGTTGGTCCGTTGAAAAATTGTGACGTGCAATTTTTCCAACATGGTGTATCAATTAAGCACAAAGGATATGGTACAGTTGTATATTCATGGGCAAAAGATGTTTCATCTGTGAAAATCTTGCACCAACAGCCTAGTAGCGATGAGAAAGTTTCCTTGATGGTTTTAGGCGTGAAAAATGATGCCAGAAAATTTGGATTTGCTAATTTAATGGATGAAAATAAATTTGAGCGTGAAATAGCAATTGTACTGCCAGAATATGATGAAGTACGTGAAGCTGCACTTAGTGCTATGGGTATATGGCAAGAGCAACAAAGCAAAGATGAAAATGTCGATGTTGGAGTTGTTTTTGCTACGCAAGCTGGTGTTGCAAAACATATTGGTGTTTTGGAAAATGCGTATAATACATTTGACGCAGACTGGGGCAAGGTGTGTAGAAAATTTGTTTCAAATTGCTTAAAGGTAGATATGAACAATATGCCAACAATGGAAATGGAGAAAAAAACGAGTCCATCGAAACCTAAAAAAGCGGTAGTTGAATCAAAGGACAGTACCAGTAATCAAAAGCAAGTACCAGTAACGATATTAACTGGTGTACCAGCATCTGGTAAACGTGAATTAGGTGAAGCAATTTGTAAATACAGTGGCGAAACTGTATTTTGGAAATTTTATTTAGCCAAAGATGATTCTGAAACGATACAAGACGTCGATACATGGTTGAATGAAAATGTTCGTGATTTCGACACATCTGCAATTGAAAAAGGCAAGAAAGGGCGTGTCTTGATTGTAACTCCATCTTTAGCTACTACTAAAGATATTGTGAATAGTATTGCAAAGTTTAACAATGAAATTGGATTCAATAAACTTTTCGTCGGTGCGAGTGTTGCATGTGTTAATGTTGGAAATACATATCATGACAAAACCCAGTCGCAATTTATTCCTGGCTTAATTGAAATGTGTGCTGCGGGATGGACCACACATATTGCCATGATGGGTTGCGGTGCAGTGAAAAATGTAGTAGTAGAAGATTTACGATCTTATTTAAGAGATGTAAATCAAAAGGCGGAATTTTTACGTATTGCTGGTGGTGGCATGAAAGTCAACGCAGAACAATTTGCATTTGATGTTGTTTTAGATTCAAATGAAATTTCATCTTTATTGTCTGTAGAAGCATTCCATTCAGATGTATTAGTCGAAGAACGCCGTGTCACCCCGCAAGCTGATGTTGATGAAAGTAACACACAGATCCGTGGCTTTACTGTATATCCATCTTTCTTTAAAAATCGTTTTACAAAATTTTTACAGAAAATTACAGCACCAACATCACAGCTATCAAAGGCAAATACTGGCATTAGTGATGAAAATATTACCGATGAAAATAATAACAACGGAAGTAGTAGTGGTGGTGGAAATTTTTTCCGTCAAATGCAATTGGCAGCGAAAAAGAAAGTATTGGGAAGCAATAGTGGCGGCGCGATTGATGACGGAATGAACCGTGGTGCAGATAGATCCATATTTACACCTAAGAATTTCAAATGCTACTCTGTCTCTGGTAATGTTAAATTTCTTGAAATGCCTGGCAAACGCTTTCAATTTGGTGCTGTGAATGGGAAAGCATGGTTTAAAGCATTTTCTACGGAGGAAAAATTCAAAGGCAATAAATTTGTATTCCATGGTGAAAATGTAAATGGAATGGTAAAAACATTGAAAAAAGGGCTTATGTCATGTGTATACCAAGTACCACGCAATATTAGTTTACGTACACGTCAAATGGTAACAAATGAAGAACTTCAAACTATTAAGTCACAACATATCCATGATCCTGTAGTTGACGGTTACTATTTTGATGGAACCTTTTATACTGATCCAACTGGTGATAAAAGGGAATATCCACCAAATATGGAAGACTTTGTTGAAGAGTTTTTAGTTCAAGAAAATGAAAGGATCAAGAAAATAAATCTTACATACGACAAAAGAAGGAAAGACATGAAACGTGTTTTATCTGGTATGGCAGATGAAAATGTGGATGATTTAATACTTGCAAGTAAAGAAGAAATTGAATCAGTTAATAATATGGTAG
>JACLAC010013942.1_pt1 | contig 10225 bp, 8 predicted proteins | sample 8027881 | NCBI WGS metagenome assembly JACLAC01 (sample SAMN15725517, study PRJNA655200) | protist metagenome | isolation source: fluorescence activated cell sorting (FACS) single amplified genomes of... | place: Spain: Blaines Bay Microbial Observatory, Mediterranean Sea | collected 2016-01-19 | reverse complement strand
TTTCCATTATCAGCTTTTATTAAATAACATATATCATCTTTTCTTATAATTTGACATGGTGAACCGTCAGATATTTTAATAGCTGTTGGTGAAGATGAAAATGATGGTATATTATTCTTATTCTTCGGCAAAGGTGTTGAAAGGGATACAATTGACGTCATTTCACACACCACTCAATTTAAATAATTATTTTTAAATATATATATGATTTGCTATACTAAACAAAGTTCTAGTTTTGAACAGAAACAAGTATATACCCATTTGTACATTATAAAACGCTTCATGTAAATATATATTATTATTTTTTGGATTGGATTATTTATTATTCTCGGGGTCGCGTAGTCGGCGGGGGTAGGGGGTAGGAAATATGAAACTTTCACTCTACGAGTATTGTTGTATGTAACAAGTTACAAATATATTTTAGGAATAATTTTATAATCCCCGGTTACATCACCCCTACGCGCTTCTTCACATTTTATTTTTTTAATAATAATTATTATTTGTTGTGTTGTGTTTGATCTCAAAACAATTATTGGTTTTTTTTAATACCCATCTCTTCCGTCTATACAATGGATGGAGAATTTTTATATATTTATTATTGATGTTTGTTTTTCCAATAATTGTTTATCATTGTTAATGTGATGCGTGGTATATGATGTCTTGTTTATTAATAATTTACAATATCCACATTACATGTTTTTTCATAAAATCATCATATTATATTATATATGGAAATATTTACAAAAAAAAATAAAAAACATGTCATGTGCGTTGATGTGGTGAAAACGATTTTTAGCTTTCATTTGAATAAAATTCATTTTTCTCCAACTAAATAGCCAAGCATATGTTTAAAATTTACGTTTAAACATAGATTTCTTCTTCTTTTTCTTTTCATAATATTTTTGATGCTTTTTCTCAGCATCCGTCCAGGATGTCAAAGGCTCGACAAACGTAGTACATTGTGGACCTAACTTATAAACTTCTTTTTCTGCTATTTCTAATTGTTCTTCATCGCATACAAAAATAGATGAAGAGTATTGTGTTTTTTGCTCTTTTAATGGATCATGCATATCAAAAAATATAGACAATAATTTCCTATATGTTACCTTGGTTGGATCATATTCAATTAAAATGGCTTCAGTATGCCCATCCCCTCTACATACAGATTTATAACTAGGTTTATTATTACTTTGTCCACCAGTATAACCAACTCTAGTATCAACAACCCCATTTACTTTATCAAAACGTAATTGGGGTTTCCAAAATCACCCAGCACCAAATACCGCAAAATGTGTATTCTCTTGCATCTTTTATCTTTAAAATTAACGTTGTTATTATTTCACAATTTATACGAATATATATGTTTGTGTATGTATGTTCTTTCCTTGTGGAAATATCACAATATATAGTATAGTGTATATTTAAATTATTTAAAAAAGATTATTTATTTATTCTTGTTTGTTGTTGAGGGGGTGGAGTTTTTCTTATTTTTCATTAGATGGATCGAGTAGTATCATTTATATATAATATATAATTTTATCAAAAATGAATACTCGATGCGGTAATACGATATAGTGCACCAGGTAACGTTATTATTTACATTTGTAGGTGTGGATGATGAGTTAGAGTGCCAAAAAAGGAAAAGCGTTACTTCACCACACCACATTGCCACAGTCTTTTCGGTTTTGGTGCCTTTTATTATAATAGTTGTTATTATAGTAGTTGATATATAGCACTATATATATTATTATTAGTATTATTATATATGTACTCCAGTACTACTAATATTTAATTAAATCACATTATAAAAGACTTTATTATACAAATGACATATACTGTATATATATTATACAAAGCAACATAGTAACACAACGCAATCGATCATAAAAATAAAATTTATGAGCATACCATTTCCTAAAATAGACCAAGCACGAGTTGCATTGGCTGCTGCGAAACAGCAAAATCGTAATCGTAGAAATGATATTAAAAATATACAAAGTAAATCAAAAGTCCATCGTGCACCAGCATTTACAAAATTTTTAGTTGGTAGAATATATTCTGATACAAGTATGTCTAAAGCGAAACGTTTAAAAATTTTAGAAATTAGAAATCGTAGAAAGCAAATAGCCAAAGCAGAAAAAGATATGCTTAAATTAAAAAAAGAAATTAAAGAGGTGAAAGAGTTAGAGAAGAAAGTTGCTGCTGTTCAAGCTAGTAAAAAACGCAAAAGAAGGCGACGTGTGAAAAAAAGTATTGTAATTATACAAAAAACATATCGTGGGCACTTAGCTAAAAGACTAGTTCATGAAATAAAAGCACAACGAGCAGCAATAGTTGTGCAAACAATATTCAGGGGAGTATCGAAACGAAAAAAATACATGCAAAATATAGATAAACATAGAAAACATACAGCAGCATTGGACGTCATATTTGATGACAGCCATGCATTAGAAGAAATTAGAGTAGCCCAAGAGGAAAGAGCAGCAATGGTAATACAAAATTATATGCGTATTAAACTACAAAAGATGAAAGAATTATTAAAACGTAAAATAGAGGCTGCAAGAATGATCCAGGCTATTGTACGTGGTAGAAAATCTCGACAACGAGTCGATAAAATCGTAGCAGCAATTGCGCGAGATAGATTAGCTAGTGAACTTTTTATAACACAATTACGACCATCTTTACGCCGTATAGGAGAAATGGGATTTTCTCAAATAGATGATCAAAATAAAAGAGCATATGCAGTGTCACTTCATTCATCCGCAAAATTTAGAAAAGGTCCATCTAGTAAACTATTAGCGAATAAAATGTCCCACAATGCAAAAAAAATATTAAAAGCGGCAAAACGCACTCAACAATTAAATACAACAAGACACTACAGCCAAATGGAACAAAGAAAAAGATATGAAGATAAAGCTGTCTCCTCCAGTATTTTATCATCAAATACAACAACAACCATCATACCTTCACCAGCAGTAAAATCTAATAGTAATATATCAAGTAGTACACCCACACCGCCACGATTAAAACTACAAGAAACACGACATGTTAAACAACAACAGCAACAACCACCTTCTTCACCTATTATTCCAAATAAAAATATGTATCAAAAGACCAAGGAACTACGAAAGAATAAAACATCTTCCATACCAACAACAGGTACATATACTACTAATGATAATACATTTATTACTACAAACCATGACGATAATAATAACAATATGAATGTTGTAAACGATATTTTAGCATTTAATGATAGCATAGTGAGTAAAGGCAGCGAGCTTGACCTAAATGATGAATCTCAATCATATGCTGATGATTTTGAATCTGAATTTGATGATTTATTAAGTAGCATAGAAAATGTAAATGCAATTGACACAACAGATAAAGACAATACTGTGATAAATAACAACAACAATATGAAAAATAAAGAAGCCAATGAAACTAAAAATAACAATAATGATGATGATAATGATGAGGATAATTATTCAGATAATTTTGATGATGATGTTTCGTTTGGTTCTGAGTTTGATGATGATTTGGTTGCATTGAATAATACAAAGAATACAACTAATAGTAATGATAAAAAAGACGAACATAACAAAAAAGTTAACGATATTGGTACTGAAACTCGACAACAAAGTGCGTATGGAAGAGCTGTCTATAAAAAAAATGATGGAAGTCCCGAAGGTTATCGTGTGCCTATAAGACCATCTAATACTTATACAATGGAAAGAAGTGGAACTAGGCAAAGGAGACCTGGAAGAATTATACAAAACAGTAAATAAATAATAATAGCGCCCTCTTTGTGCTTGATGCTGGGAGAAGAGAGTACACACCTCACATCCACTGCATTATTTTGAATATAATGCATATATATAATGCATATATATATATATTATATGAAAAATTATTAAAAATAAAAAATACGTGTACGAAGCGCGCTTCGTATAGCAATTTTTTGCACTCCATCATGTTATGATACATATCTCATAATGCATATGCATAATGAAAATATATGAGAGATGGTTTTAATAAATTTAAAAGAGTTAAAATATTAATAATTTTACTTCTCATGCTAAGTAATATGTGCGCAATACTCAATCTCAAGAATAATATTCTATCCTACACTATATAGTAAAGGCTCTAATGCACCTCTGCAAACTACGAGTAATACTCTACAAGAGCGCATATGATATCTCGTATAATATTTTTATTACTGCCTCAGTTATTGTATTCTTTTGAAAAGTACATATCATAGGAATTATCCATCCCTTGAGTATTTAAAATTAAAAAATCAATTATATGCATATTATATATTTCTAAATAATATTTTTTATATGCATACATAATTTTTTAAGAAATACCGCGTACGTGTACATTATTACGAAGTATCATGCAAGGAAAAGATCGCGAATATAATCATCCACTATGACACTTGCTAATAATTTGACTGTCGGTCCTAAAGCACATGCATGTGGTAATTCATGAGTATCAACACGTACCATTTGATTTACATCAACATCATCACTATATTTACTATTTACTACAGCTTTACGTACAGATTGTAAATGTTTTGAAATAGGTTGTGTCCATCCATCTTTTGGGCCATAATAAAAAAAGATTTTCTTCACATGTTTTTCTATTGTTTTAGCATCTAAACCTTTCATTAATCTCATTTCAGTATCTCCCATATACATGGCATTTCGTACTACATAAGGATGAAAAAGCTGTTTTACAACAATACTTGCATCTTCATAATCCATGGACATTTTATCGTCGTTTTGCTGCATGTAATGTACAAAATTAATTAAACATTTTTGAAAACAAGTATTTCTTAAGCAATTCAACACAATAGCAGAACTTTCACGAATCCATTTGTTACCAATCAATGGTCCTAATTTTTGTCCATTTGGTGATGCACCAATATGCATTACAGTTGGAAATAAACACAAAGATGCTTTAATAAATTCGTTCTCCATCTCATGCAATTGTCTCATTATATCAATGCATATCCATCCTCCGATAGAATGGCCACATAAAACGATTGTTGCGTTATTGTTTTTATTATAATAATTATCTAGCAATTTAGGAAAAATTTGTTTCCTCAATAAAAAGATTTTATGTTCTGTTTGCTCTATGAATGAAAAACTTGTAAAGACATTATCTGTCGCTGTATGGCCTGTATGACCTAAACAGTATGCTTCCAAAATCTCAGAATCTGTTGTCATATCTAATAATTCACATATTAAGCGCTGGTAAAAATGTGGCGCACCTGGATTGCCTGGAATGACAATGAAAATGGTTTGAGTCTTTCTCTTTTTGCTTTTTTTGGCGTAGTTGATATTATTAGTATTATTAGCGGTATTAAAATGTCTTGATATATGCAATACACAGGTTTTATTTTTCTCAGATTCATCAATTGGCCAATATAATTCCTCAACAATCTTATTCATTGAAATATCTTTTTTTTTTTTTTTTCTATCTCTAATAATATGTTATATATTTTTAAACAAGACGATATTAAAATATTATTACATAAATTATTGATGATACGGCAGTAACGAGTTGTAAATATTAAAGGAGGTATTATAATTAGTTGTCATAAATTATATTATTTTGTCGCTATCTACATGTCGTCAGGCATGCATGCATATAATATATATGCTTGCATTATCTTTTATACTATCATACCTGGTATATGTGGTGCTATGATGATGTGCTTTCCAGGCTTTAATTCAAATTTCAACAAACAAGAAAAAAAGTATATTTAATACCTGGTAAAATGGTATAAAATAATAAGTTAAAGTATTACTATACCAAAAAATGATATATGTCAAAATAAATAGTATAGATAAAGAGGCTTATTGTATATCTGTATATATATATATAACAACCATGGGTGGTGGAGTATCAATAGATCGTTGTGTTGATGAATTCAATGCAGCCATCGTCAATAGAGAAACAGATGAAAATTGTAAACAAAAAGAAAAACAATTGTCCAATGAAGAGAAAATTGAATTGAAAAAGTTAGCTGCGTTAGTATTTAATGAAAATAATAAGAATCCTGAAGATGTCTCACAAACGTTGGTAAAATTGAAACAAGATTTATTTTCCGAGGAAAATAGCCAAGATTTACATGTAAAACAATTAAAAGAAGAATTTTTGAAGTATTTGACTATTCAAGTAATGCAACATATAACAAAACAAGCAGTAGAAGATGTATTTAAAGATTTATTAAGTGGTGACATTGATATTGAAGCAATAGAAGAGTCTGATATCAAAAAATAAAATTTTACTTGGTATTGATACGTATTAAAATACGACTCGTACAAAAGTAAAACAAAAAAAACATACGAAGTATTTTAATATATATATATATATATACTCGTATTATACTCGTATATATATTATAAAAAAATGAGAACATGCTTCGTACGAATATACGGGAACTCTACACGATATACACAGATGTTTTTTTACATGTTGCGTGCGTACATTTATCCTAAACACCTACACTAACGGCTGCATTACAATATGGACATGAACCAAATAACATATTAAATGATCTTCGTGTTGATGGTACAGATTGCAACCATTCGCTGACACATAATTGATGAAATGCTTGACCACATGCATTGCATATAAAATCTGGCAAATGAATCGTCTTTGCTGTCTCGACATCGTTATCATTCCCATTGCCATCACCACCACCTGCCGTTCTACGATATGAATAACAAACACCACATTCAACACGAAAGTCAACATTTTCTGAAATTTTTGGATCGGGAAATTGCATCTTTAATAAATTTTGTAAGTTTTCACGTGGTGTCGCTTTGTAATTCCATTGATCGATATTTGTATGTAATCGCTTTCTCAAAGGTTCTACAATAGAATCTTTTCCCATAAAATCACATTCACATATACGTTTTGGATTTGATGGATCTATTTTCACATGCATCGAACAACTTTCTTGAACTGCAATACGCCTGATATTTGAACTGCGACTTGGATTCTGGGGCTCCAATACCCATAAATTATCATCAAAATCATCCATTACATCCCAAAACGTTTGAAAACGATTCAATTCTTTTTCAATATTATCAATTAAATCACGAAGACTTGAATTATCGTTACCAACGATGATGACTTTTCCATTCACGGTTTTATTTGATGTTGATTTATCATGTTCATTCATCATACTCCCATCGTTATTATTCTTTAAAAGCGAAGGTATATTTACTTGTAAAATAGTTTTTAATGCAATGGTTCCATCATGACGCAAGGTGCTGTTTAATACAACATCAAATGTATGTTTACGCCCTGCACGATCTAATGTTTGTAATTCTAATCGTTGCATTGAATCATGAACGCCAATTAAATATTCCCAACCAACTGCATTTAATTCTTCAATGATGCGATTGTAAAATGGCGCGGACGGGTAAGAAATTTGATTATTTGTGGAATTAATTTTCGATAGACCACTTGTATTATTATTATTATTATCCATGTTCTTTTTTAATTCAACTTGATGTAAATATACATTTAAATCAATTTTACAATCATAAATCGTTGAGCTTTGAAAAATTGTTTTTTTAAAACCTTGTATATATTCATCGTTATCATTATCAATCGTTGTATCACCAGCACTACGTTTTAAAGTATTTAAAAAATCTAATGATAAAATGATATTCGTCGTTGTCGAATTTGTTATAAAATTAGCATGTTCCCAACCATTCTTTTTTACAGATGTATTCATCATAAGAATATCATCCTCGTCATCTTGCGTACCAGCTATTGCAGAATTTCTACTTTCTAATAGTACACCATCAATGACAAAGGAATATTCAATACCATACAAAGTTGCAAATCCATTTAATTTTGTAAATGTTTTATTCGCAGGAATCAACAACACAGGCGAAGTATTGCTACTACGACTATTATTATGGATATTGTCATGGTTCATACTTTGATATATTATACAATTATTGCTTATTACTAGCTTCTTTTTCTTTTCTTTTTAATTCTCTTATTTTCTCCCACTTCTTATCAAATGCTTTTGATTTCGCGAAATTTTGTGAACGTTTATTATGTTTTTCTTTTTTAAAACACCAATCTAATGCAGCCTTATGATCATTACATGCACCGAAATATTTTGTAAATGGATTGTCTTCGTGACAAGAAATTAATTGTTTGACTACTTTTTGGCACTCTGGGTGTGGTCTACCTAATGGTGGGTGCATTCCTAAAGATATGTATATCGCTCTGTAATATGAATAATGATGATAAAATGATATATATATATATGTTTGTAACTATATGTAAACCTTTTTATACCAACTACTTATTTCAAACACACTAACACGACTATAACTAAGAAGGATATATATAGTTTTCATTATTATAAATTAAAATTGTTGTAATAAAATTATTATTATTTTTTTTTGTTCGAAGAAAAAATTCATAATAAAATTCAAAAAAAACAAACAAAAAAAAACAAAAAAACCTTAACCTCAAATCGGATTATTATAGTTAAGAATAGGGTAATATTATATCATTATAGCAATAACATACACACAGGCCTATAATATTCACTCTCTGATGAAATGAAGGAGGTTGGACGATTATTAATTTTGTGTATTTGCAACGATGATAACACTATTCAGCATTAGTCTCATGCAAATAGGCTGGATTAAATAGAAAAGCCATTCCGTATAACAATACACAAAGAAATATTTGTAATGGATGATTGTAGAATATTTGAATATAATAAATCATTAAAATTTAATTTTTGAAATTTTTATGCAAAAATCTTATACAAGACACCTACAAAAGCTACCCAAATAAATGCTTTAGACCAAGTTGGCCAAATGAATGGTGGTGGTGTTCCACACTTCAAGGCCTCAATGAGTGGTGCGATCTCATCCGCATAGTAACGATACTTGAACCGCAAAGAAATCCACCATACGAAGGAAGGGATTTTTTCCTGAATCATAAATTTTTCACGAAATTTTCTCTCTCCCATACAATAGATAAAAGCACCAAGATCAGATTTTGCTGATTTAGCAAGAACTTCTTGCACTTTGACTGCCATTTCCTCAGGCGTAAAATAAGCAAGACTCAGCGGAAGACCCACCTATATATGAAGCGTTGGACATATGAATATATGATACGGGTTAGAGAAGATTTCTATTAATATGGAGATATACCGATTTTTACTTACCTCTTCTTCTTCCAAAAGATGGGGAAGCATAAATTTTTCATATCGATTCCATATCCGTCTAAGGGTTGATACCAATTCGTTTCGACTAATGGGCAATTTTCTGTTGCTAACATCCTCGTCAATTTCATTTATTATTTCAACAAGGCCAGCATGATCAGTCTCTAACTTTTCAGGATATTTAATACGTGTGCGAAAATACGGATTAAAAATCTCATCTTCCGTTTCATGATGAGACGTGACGTGCTCTTTGTGTGCTGTCCACCATTTTTTGATTGCATCGAGCTCCCATTCCTTAAGATCTTTTGACCCAAGTTTAATAGAGTTTATTTCAATTTTGTCAAGAGCGCCTTTAAAATCTTTTATTTCCATACGAAGGGCATTATGCGAGTGTACCCAACCATCTTCTGCCATTGGATGTCCATATAATTTCGCTTTATCTGGTGGAAAATTAATCGCATCCACGGCCCATTTTGGATTGGTTGGATTAAATTTTTTTTTTAAATCTTCTGTTGCTGATGTCATGTTGTTGTTGCTGTTCTTGTTATTCATATATATATGTATATATGGTTGTTAAGTTTCTTTACTCTTTACCAGGTATATGTGTTTGCAACCTGGCAACCAAAGATTCAAAGTTTTTTTTAATTTAGGTACAAAAAAATAAAAACCTTAACCTTAAATCGGATTATTATAGTTAAGAATAGGGTAATATTATATCAATAACATACACACAGGCCTATAATATTCACTCTCTGATGAAATTAAAATTTGAGGAGAGGTTGGACGATTATTAATTTTGTGTATTTGCAACGATGATAACACTATATTCAGTAGCTTATAAACCACCACCACCACAGTTCCTTAATTATTATAGTAACTTTTTTATATATATATTGTTAAATACAACACACATCAATGCGGCAATCCTTACGGGAAAAATAAAAATAGAACAACTGTGTGATAAATAATGACGACAAAGGAACACGAGGAGGTAAGCAAAGAAGT
>JACLAC010002211.1_pt1 | contig 10225 bp, 11 predicted proteins | sample 8027881 | NCBI WGS metagenome assembly JACLAC01 (sample SAMN15725517, study PRJNA655200) | protist metagenome | isolation source: fluorescence activated cell sorting (FACS) single amplified genomes of... | place: Spain: Blaines Bay Microbial Observatory, Mediterranean Sea | collected 2016-01-19 | reverse complement strand
GTCAAAGGGTGGATGAATGATCTAGGGGTCGAAGATGTATCAGTATTCTCTAGCCACTCAATGAGGAAAACCAAAGCATCTCATCTTTACTCCATCACTAACAATGTAGAAGCAGTTCGTAGACTTCTTGGGCATCAATCAGTTACTGCTACTTCTTCCTATCTAGGAGTCAATGATGAAGATGCCACCGAACTTGCCAAATTGCATTCCATCTAATTCTTGATAAATTTCCCCACCGATTGTAATCTCAGCCTCGTCGAACAGAATTATACCATTTAGTAAATTCAACGAGGAGGTACGAGATGTCAGATTTTGCAATCCAAGATTTGCTTCCTGTGAGATCAGATTACGAGAAGACAGGCTCGGCACTATTTTATGAGATTGAGAAAAAACCTTGGAACTCAAACCTAACAGTCAAAGACACTGTTGCCTGTCTCGTCAGAAATTCGGTTCTCGGCTATTCATCATTACTTGAGAATTGCAGGATTGTCGCTGCCTCAAAGGAGCAGTTCAGAGGTAAAAATGTTTCAAAACCGATTGAAGAAATAGATGGTGAATGGAAAGAAAGGTACACGGATGATTGGAACCGGTTGAAGAAAATCTTGATTGAGGATCTCAGTTATACTGAGAAATCCATTGAACAGATGACCAAGATTTGGGAGAGCTCTAGGGAATTAAATGGTGGTCTGAAGTATGTCTTTGAAAATTCGTTGCTGGTTGACTTGCCCGATACTATTTCTGCCCTTTATGAAATCTCAACGCTCAAATCAGATGTTCCTGCTAATAAAGAGAAATTGGCTGAGATCGTGGGGAAAATAAGAAAGGATAAAACGATTTCAATCAATGAGATCAGAAAAATCAAAGCCAGAAAAACAAAAGAGAAAGAGGTTGATACAAAGAAAAATCCCGATGCAAGTATAATTAGACTCCCACCTGACATAAGTAAATTAGAGGTTTTAAAAAGCAAATGGTCAGAGTTGAATAAGCACGTCCAAGCTATCAATGATCTGAATTTGGGGATTGAGATTTCTTTTGATGAAACTCCTGAAAAACTTATAGAAAAGATCAAAAAGGCTGATTGGGAAAAAGAGAACAGATCAGAAATAAATAAAACACTGAATAAATTCAGAAACTACACAAAAAAGTACGCCAAAATAAAAAATCCTTCTGACATTCTCCATGCAATGGGTAACAGCGTTCAGATTCCAAGTCCAATAAACTTTTTTGATGAAGAACCTGATCAACGTGCCAAAGAGATGGCGGAGTTTGAAGCAAACATAAAAAACGAAAGTAAAGAGCGACAGAAGGCATGGAAGGAGTGGAAAGCAAAAAGTAAAAGTCTTGGTAAACGCAGAGAAGAGGCGAAAGAATGCTGGGAATCTGTGAAAAAACTTAAACTAGAGGATAAGTGTCAAAAAATTATTGATGAATGGGAGGAAGAGGTGCGGTTAAGAAATGAGCTTGATCAAAAGAGGAATTCGGAAATGACTGAAGAAACTAAGGCAACATTTGAATCAAATGCTACTAATCCGGAACGACCTCAAAGTGAGTGGGAGAAGGCTACAATGGAGACATCAATTAAGATACCGCCCTCAAAGGAAGCAGAAACTGCGTGAGTTCAGTTCAGAACTGGCAGACTCTTTATCGACCTCAATCATTTAGTCCAACAGAGTTTGTTCTACCTGACAAAGACAGACAAATCTTTGAGGAATACTGCTCCGGAAGAATCTCTGAACACCTTCTTCTTTCTGGAACACCTGGCACTGGAAAAACGACTGCGGCAACACTTCTCCTTGAGAAAGCACAGGAGACTTTTGAAATTGATTGTCCTCAGAATTCAACAGCAAAACACTGGAAAGAAGGTTCGCTGAATTGGATGAAACTTGTTTCTCCTACCTTAGAATCGGTCAACCTGACTGATGCAGAGAGAGAAAAAAAACCAATCAAACGATGTGTTTTACTAGAGGAATTTGAAGCCGTCTCTTCACAGAAGTTGTTTAAAACCCTGCTTGATAAGGCAACAAAGTCTGGAAACATTTGCATTCTGACTACAAATGAATTGGGAGGAATTGACAAAGCTGTCCAGAGCCGATGCATGCTGTTTGAGTTTGGTTATCAATCAACAGCTTGGATGAACTTTGAAGACGAGAAAATTCCTGGCGCAAGAGGTCAGATTGAAGCCAATGTTCGGGATTTGATCTTTTCTGTTCTACAGAAAGAAGCACCAAAATCTGAAGAGCTAATTAAAACCCAAGAGGCTTTCCTCTTTTTCTCAACTATCATCAAGGAGAAGTATCCCTCAGTAAGAAACATACTAGAGGAAATTAGGAAGTATGTAATCAACGGTGAGCTAAAGAAAATGTAACCAACGATAGGATGATTATGAAAAAAGTACTTCTATTTTTGATACTGATTTCTGTAACTATGAAAGTTGTTGCTGAAGAAAGTACACAAATTTCAGTTGGCGCTGGTAGTTCTCAAGGAGCTATTCGAAATGAAACTACAGAGGAGGAACTTGAACTAGAAGGGGGTATTATTCAGTTTGAGCTTCAGCAAACCTTCAGTAGTAATTTCATTCTAGCAGGAAGATACACCCAATTTGAAATTGAACGTTCTGATCAGAATGATACTAAGACTCTAACACTAACAACTAGATTAAATTTCCAAGGAATTGGACTGAGTGGAGGGTATGAATTTTCATTCGGCTCCTTTTTATTTCAACCTAAGTTCACCCTATACAGTGGAACCTCAAAGGTCGAGTTCGTACTAAATTCATTAGTTCTTCAGAATTCTGGGCCAGGAAACGGTGCTAGTTTAGATCTCCCGTTACTTTACCAAACAGGAAAACTCGTATTCGGTGCAACCTATCAGAGTATGTACGTAGGGAGTCAGTTCGAAGAAAGTGATGTAGTGTTAGTTGCTGATTCAGCATTTCTTTTGACCCTTGGTGCAAGATTTTGAAGAATCTTATTTTTGTTCACAATAGTGGATTTGAATCATTAGATTAGAAAAAAGGTAAACACTATAAGAGTTCTTTAGAACTTCATTATTCCTTCCTCCTGCTGGAACCTATCTAGAACTCCATCTTCATTCATCAATTTATTTACTTCTTCAGAACTATGGAGTTCTCGCCCTTCAACGAAGTTGAAGGGCGCACTCCATTTGGTGCGCAGCACCAAATGGTCTAGGTTCCTTCTGGATTCAATAACTTACTTGATAATTCTATCTTGAATCCAGTTTCTTGATTGACGCTATCTTGAATCTTAATCCTATCTTTTAGCTCTATTGATTCCTTAACGATAATTGCATCATGTTTAGGAACCACTAGATTCTTTCCTACATTCCTACAGATACTTCTCAAGATTCCTGCTTCCTCCTGCTGGTACAAATAAGCCACTCTTTGACTTGGTTTGAGCTCTGATAATTCATTCTTGGAATCTCTAGATAATTCCTTGAACAGATTCTTCATCTCCATCCAGAATTCCTTGACTTCAGAATGAGCTAGAAATTCTTGAGACTTTCTAAAGTCTCCACCAAATGTCTTGGTCAGAGTAGGAACCTCGATGTCACCATTCTCATTGAAGTAGCTCTTGGTGTTGCTCCTCATACCGAATCCAATTGCAGTGAATGCAGTCTTCACAGTGCTCACATCAATCTCCAGAGAACGAGCAACTTCTCCTCTTATCCAAGTCTTCAATCTAATGAATCTTTCAATAGCCGGGAAACTGGAGACTCTGAATCTTCTTCTGTGAATCTCTGTCAGAATTACCAGAGAAGCTGTATTGACATCTAATTCATAGCAACCATTTAGAACTCTCTTCAGTATTTCTTTTGGCATAGATTGAAGCGAAGAAAGTCCAGTTCCAAACAATCTTCCAAAATCAGATTCAATAAAATTCTGCTCCATCCATCCATCATTCTGGAATGCAGAGTCTAGCCTCAGGTGCAGATTCCAATCTCTATAAAGTTGCTCTGAAACTTCTAGAACTTCATCACACACATCCTTCATGACTTTGGTACTAATCCTTACTCTGGAAGGAATAGGCACACCTTGGAAGATGTAAGGATTCTCCCAATCAATTTTCAGTTCATGATTGTTGTTTAACACAACTAGATGTCGCTCCTTCAGATACTTGACTGCAATGTCTATCTTTCGTTCTGGAACAGTTACAGCCTTGGTTTTTCCTTTGTTTGTACCTATCGGAATTCTGTAGTGATGGTCTATTTTGAATCCATTCTTTTCCAGAGTTTCTTGGAACTGCTTGTAGCCTTTTACTGTTGCAACCTTGATTTGAAAATCTCTGCTCAACTTGACTACATTCCAGATTGGATAATCTGAATGAGCCTCAAATCTGTTGACTGTATTGACAATCAACTGAGTCATTCCATCAGTGATTCTCTGCTCTCTTTTCTTGGTGTTGAGTTTCTTGATTTGGTCAAAATCCAAATCATCTCTAATGAGCTGACGGAATTCATCATTCCGTAAAATGGTGGGAATTTTTTCCATTGATTTTTCCTCTTCATAAATACCTGTAGATGTATTTATAAGGAGAGGAAAATGGACAAAATCAGAGAAGGAAAAATGAGTGACAGAGCTGCAAGACTCATCTCGCTTGCAGTAAAAAGGAAAGTCATCAACAAAGGAAAAGAAGCCAGAAATGCAAAGGACATAGAATCCAAAATTAACTTACTCTCTCAGCAGGTTTCTGCACTTGCCGCTTTAACTCTGACCGGAATTTCTGTTGGAGGTGATGGACTATTATCCAAGGCTGGAATTGTGAGTGGTCTTTTTACTGAAGAGATTGAAGAAGAACTTTTGCACCTCTCCCCCAAATCTGAAACCACGAGCTCAATCTATACGGATTCTAAGGAACCTAAGAAAAACACTGATGAAGATTTAATGAAACTTTATGTGAATACTCTCAATCAGTTAAATTGTTAAAATTCAAAAAATTATTGTATTGGTTTCATCATCTTAAAAATAGAAAGTGGACTCCACAAACCTAATCCACTTTGGTTTCTAGAATACTTGCTAATGTTTGTTGCACTTAAAGTAACCTCAAATTCTTGAACAAGTGTAGGGCTATAATCTGTTGATGACATAGTACCAGTTTGCTTTACCGTACCAAGTGCTGGATGATACCAAGCGATTGATGACCCATTAAAATTTGAGAAAACATTTGTATTAATTGATGTCTGATTTAGAGTCGTTCTTATCTTATAAGATTCAAAATTGCCAATTGAAGTTGAAACAGTTTCAGTTCCTATTAGTGTATAAGTTGCTGTAACGTTGGCAATAGTTGTAGGACTTACACATGTAAAAAATGAATAAGAACTACATGCATCAAGCGTATAAGTGCGGCTGTATGAACCGTCATTAACAATTTTTTGCGCTTCGTTTGGAACACCGTTTAACTGATTAACAGCATAAAATAAATCATCATTACCTTGTTCCATTACCATATAGTCAATACCCCCAGACTTTACATAATAATCAGATGATGTGCCTTGAGTGATAGTTCCAGTAGAATTATTTGTTTGCTTAGATGTCGTAGTACTAATAATTATTTGAGAAGATGAGTATTGTGTGTATCCGCCATTTGCAAGTGACTGTTCATAATCGTAAGCGTAACTTGCCCTAGAAGAACCCTGTTGAGCTTCAATTGTTCCCGTCATTTTCGCATAATCACCTGCTGTCATGTTCCGAACGGTTCCACCCTCAGCAAGACTATACGATTTTGTTGTACTACCTCCTCCTCCTCCTCCTTCATCACTCGGACTGCACCCAGCAAGAACAACAAGAAGCAAGAAAGCTAAAATCTGATTAGTTACTTTTTTCATTTGATTGTTCTCAACAGAAGATTTCAGAAGTTCTTGGTAATTTACTTCATTTTATAAATTCCAGATTCAACCTTTAGCAAGGCTAAATAAAATAGACAAGCAGACAAATTGTCTGACAATTCCTATTTCCAATCACATAAATAGTGATACCTGTGATGATGAATTACCACGCAGTTATCCTCTTCCTTTCCTCTTCAGCTGCGTGGTAAGTCTTCTTAATCCTCAAAGTTTTTCCATGGACGGAAATTTCCGTCCAGTTCTGTCCACATGATTTTATTCATTTTTTCTACTCAATAAATAACTTTGATTGGAGCAAACCAATCTCATCACAGAGTAAAAAAATGAATAAAAATTTATACAAAAAACCAGTTGGCAAAAAAGACATCGTTTTCTATGTAGCCACATTTGGAGGAAAGAAAGATGTTTCCTTAGTAGTCGTAACCAAGGAACCAATCTACTGGAGAGTGCGAGAAGGATTACAAGAGCTTGCTGATAGCGGAGACTTGCAACCAGTATTTGAAGGAGGTGTTCACATAAGAAGAGTTCATCGAATTCATGAAGATACCGGAAACATCAGTTCTGTAGCCACATCAATCAAACAGAGATTCAAAGCAATCTCTATTTATGATTTGAAATCAATGCAACAAAACAAGGAGCAAATTAACTTGGAAAAATTTTTTACTACAATTAGCCAGGAGGAAACTGGATTGAAAAAGATAATACCTTTCAAAGAAATTAAGTTTGAAGAGTATTTTCTAAAAGCAATGCGGAACGAATTCCCTGAGCTGGTCAAGAGTGTGAGTAAAGAATACAAACAAAGAAGTGAACATTTTGAAATAATGTAGCCTGCGTACAATAGAGAGAAATGGTTTTAAAAATCTTTCTCTCTGTTTTAATTCCTCAGCCTTATTCCATCTTATACTTCCAATCATTTCCATTCAAATTCAAACTTATTTGTCAAGGCTAAACTACAGATTTTGCTTGACTTTATACTGTTAATTTAGTATACTATTTAAATGTTTTATACAAGAATGTATACAACATTTTAACCTTTTTTTATAAGGAAATAAGATGAGAGTAAGAAAAAAATTAGGAGGATTTATCAAGTTGGAAATCAAGAAAAAAAGTTTTCTGGATTTTCATGATACAATCAAACGTTTGGAGTTGAGAAATCAGAGTAATGAATTAATTCAGGGAGTTGATGCAGTAGAGAATACTCACATAGTCACTCTGTGGAAAGAGTTTCTAATAATGAATAAATTACTTAATCTTTCTGATTTAGAAAAATCTTTTGCAAAAAAAGAATTCACAATTAATCCATTAGTTTTTCATTCTACTTTAGAAGAATTCTTTTCCGGAGAGAAATCTGTAGATTCTACAGAGACGATAGAATTTACAAATTAGAAAGGAAATCTAATAAGACTTTGAGGGGAACAGAGATGTTCCTTTCAAAGCCTCACTAGACTTCTTCAAACTCTCGCATTGATTTCTCTGATAACAAATCCAACTCTCTCTCTATCCTGCAGGCTTTCTCCGTTTGCATCAAATAGAATGCTCTCCAGAACATCAGCTCGCCCTTTGACTTTTTCCCAAGTCTTCTTGATGTATCCCATACTCCTTGGATTTGCGTTCCATTTTCTCATCCAGAACATGAATGAATTCTTGGGAACATCTCTTCTCAGAGAGAGATAATCTTCAAAGCTAATGGATGGTTCCCTATCAATTTGTCCAATGGTTGACTTCTTTTCCAGTACCTTTGGTACTTGGTTAGATAGTGACTTTTTTTGAGACACTAAGAAAAGAACACGAAATTGAACAAAGCCACCGTCTTTCTTTTGGGGAGGTTTTGTCTGTCGACGAATGAGTCCGAAGTCTTCCAGTTCTTTCAATCTTCTTTGAACAGTTGCTCGAGAGCATTCCCACAACTTGAGAAGATAATTGTCTGTTAATCGAAGTCGAGGAGATTTGCGAATGAAGAAGACTTTGACAATGCTTTCTGCATCTATCCGAAGTCTTTTGGGAAGAGTAGCCAGGAGGGTCTGGTAGTGAGACTTTGATTGTCTCCAGTGAGATTTTTTCATTTCTGCATCCATGAATAGCAGTCAAAAAGACTTGCTTCAGGCAGAAGAATTGCTAATCTCACTTTTATAGATAGGTGTGAGTCTTCTTCCACCAGAAGGCCACATCACCGCCGAAGGGACGGCAATCCCTTCGGTGGTGCTCTATTCCTTCCTAGAATAGATTCCCCAAGTTACTACTCTTCCTCGTTACACCAGTCAAGTTCTAGCGCCCCGATTCTGAATTTCGATTGGTAACGATCAGGATCAAGCAATTTTTGTTGGTGCCTGTCTTGCAGCTAAGACAGTACTCAGAACAAGAAGTTCTGTCTTTCTAAGACAACAAGACAGGGAGTCTAGTACAATGCACCATTCTCTAAATTCCGCTCGCCAGACCCTCCATGTTGGTAAAGTTCGACTCTATAACTACCTTGATGAATTAGGTATTGAGCCCATTTTGAAGGGTAATTCCAAACTGATTACTGATCAGCAACTGGAAGAGATCCGCATAGCTATTCAAGAAAAGACATTGTCTCAGGAAAATGTTGAGAACAATCTCCAGAACAGGATTCCCAGAACAAAGACTGTCTCTGAGAACATACAAGATAGTACTGAGACAAGGCCTCAGAACAACCAGAACAATGACACCATTTACTCAGACTTGAGAGATGAGATTACTCATTTGAGAAAATTACTGGAATCAGAGCAGCGAGAAAGACAGGAAAAAGATAAGCAGTTTCAAGAAAAGGACAAAAGACATGATGAGGTTTTGAGAGAATTCAATCATTCAACAGAACGCTTCCAGGCGATGCTGCTACAGCTTCAAACGAAAAACAATGAATTGAATCAGAAACTCTTAGAGGCTCCCAAAGAGGGAAAAGAAATGAACATTCGCAAAGAGTCATTTGAGAATGTGGAAACAGAAGTTGCTATCAACTCCGAGAGTGTACTACCTGTTCCAGAACAACTAGTACAACCTCAGAACAATTTTTTGACTCCAGCTATCTGGGTTGCTGCTGCAGTGGCATTGACAATTTTTGCAGTTGAATTCGGAGGATTTTCAGTAAGAGATTTAGTACAGGATCTGCTGGTATCAAACTGAAGTTTTTTTCTCTCAGTGTGAATTAATGTTGTAAAAAACGAATTATTATCATTTTTGTTCTACTAGATAAAAATCACTCTCTGCAAGATTGTATTTCTTGGCAGCTTCTTTTCTGGCACCTTCAATGTCTTCCTCCTCTGCATCACCAATAAACCAGCAATACCCTCCGTATAACCAAAAAGTGAACAAACAAAAATTACCATCAAAATTATTGATGTAACGTACCTCACCCACTGAGCTAAAATCCTTTGAAGTTACTGACATTTCATCGAATTTCACTGCACGATAAGATTTCTCATTCATTTTTATTGAGATGTTCAACCTCTCAAACAATGCAGAACTGTCAGTATCATCTGCACGATAGAAGGAAACTTCGGCAGAAGTACCAGCCGCAATGATTCTGTCAGGAACTGCCCTTCCCGTATCTATTTTTCTAGTTTCTCCAGAGACTACACGATAACTGCGATCTAGAAATTGCATACTGCTTTTTTCGTATTCAACAAAAATGTCATTGCTTGTGTTGTTTCTAATCAAAAAATGATTTGCCAGTAAAATGTCATTGCTAGCTCTTTCTATCTCAATACCTGAGGGCATTTCATTTTGAGATCGAAGTCGCTTATTTATCTCTTTTAAACCTTCGACCCGTTTCCGTTCTCCTTCTGCCAAACTCTGATAACGAGCAGAAGATTCATTCAATCGGACATCAAAGGTATGAGTACAAGCAGAAACTGCTATAGCAATAAAAATAATCGGGTATAAAAAGGTTTTCATGTTGCTTCCTGAGATTCAGAGAATGTATGCAAAAATTTATAATCGCAAACATGAATTAGGTGATACAAAAATACAATAAAATTTTTCAACCAATAAATGTTGTAAAAGACAGAATTACACCATTATCCCATTTTTCCCCGTAAATACTGGGAATTCTACTTGACATCAGATAGGATTAAAGATAAAATGTTGTAAAATTAAATTTTAAATTATTTTCACAACATCTATTCTCTTAGGGGCATGAAATGGGGAAAAAACCACTTAATGAAAAACAAATCCGAACTCTTAGAAAATTAACTGCCGGAAAACCTCTCCACTCGCTTCTGCTGAATCTCTCTGTGGATTTAATGCTCCGAGCTAGTGATTTATTAAAACTGAAAGTTTCTGATGTGATGCACGCAGACAGAACAGTAAAGGATTCCATCCAAGTGAAACAGAAGAAGACTGGGAAAAA
>JACLAC010002596.1_pt1 | contig 10226 bp, 4 predicted proteins | sample 8027881 | NCBI WGS metagenome assembly JACLAC01 (sample SAMN15725517, study PRJNA655200) | protist metagenome | isolation source: fluorescence activated cell sorting (FACS) single amplified genomes of... | place: Spain: Blaines Bay Microbial Observatory, Mediterranean Sea | collected 2016-01-19 | reverse complement strand
GACTTGCACATCGCCGAGCTCAGGGCCATGGTGAAGAAGAGAGAGCGCGCGCTTGTCGTTAGCAAGAATGCCCAAGCAACCGATGCCGCAAACACCAGCGGGCTCCTGAATCTGTCAACCGACAGCATTCGTTCCGTCGGGTCCACCAAGAGCTCCGCGAGCACCTCGATGCGAAACAGAAAGGAACAGACAAAGCTGGGGAAACAGTTGAAGGAGACCCAGCGGCAGATGAAAGAGTTTCGCCGACGCGAAACGCGCGCCGTGGAAATTCATGGGGCCCTCCGGGCAACCATTGACAAAATGAGAAAAGGGAAGGACGACTTAGGGGACCAAGTGGACGAGCTGACGGCGACGGTCAGGAATCTTAAACGAAGCCTGGAGGCGGAGAGGAAATACAACAAAGAGTTGATCCGGACGAACATGGGGGAGAGCGAAAACCTAAAGCTGCAGGCGAACAACACGGGGGCAAGCAACAGGATTCTGCGGCAGGAAGTGTCCCGTTTGAAAGCGTCGCTTGATATCACACGGAGCGCGGTGAAGTCGAAGAACCATGAGCTGGAACGTTTGCGAAAAGAGGTGGAAAAGTACAAGCACGAGAACGGGAACCTGTACGTGCAGGTGAAGACTGCCACAATGAAGCGCCGGCTCGACGATTTGAAGAAGGGGGGCTCGGAGGACGACGACGACAGTGACGACTACGGAACGTTGGGAGACAGTGGCCCCGTCGCAAAGCCGGCCGCGAGCCGCTTTGCGGACAGCAGCGATAGCAGCGACGAGGAGGAGGACGATAAACCGACCTTCCGCACCATTGCCCCCATCGTAGAGACCGGCGTGCTCGAGGCAGCGAAAGCCGACATTGCCATGTCAACAGCTCGATTCAACCGAGTTAAATCGATGTACGAGCGAATGCAAGGGAAAGGGAAAAACAAAAGCGGGAACAATGGTATTAGTCGGGAGGAGGGAATCACGAATTTGAGCCCTGCCATGGGCACCGAAGTCATGTTATGAGGGTGAAGTGATTAGAATTGTTATTTTGCACTACTAAATTTTAATAAATATAGCTTTTGGATACTTGGAGTAAGTCGGTTGGTCAGGTCAACTTTAACCACACAGAAGTTTTGTAGATATTATATAGTCTGTCTGTTGTTTTCTCTTGTACTACCTATGGTACCCGTATTATACCTGGTACAGGTACCTGGTACCTGTACCTATTCAAGAATTCCTTCCTATAGCTTGTAACCTGTAAAACACAGAAGGCAATTTAAAATATCCAACAACGATCTGACTGATTGAAGAAACTGACTGCAAATAAAATCATACCAAGGTACAACAGCATCAAATCCCTTCTCTACTATCTAGTCTACTACCACTTCTTCGTAATTTAATAACGTAGTAGTAACCAACCAATTACTATGAGAGATGACGATGATGGTTGGACGATCGCAGCTAAAACACTAGTTTCATTGCTTTCAACAGAACATCTGAATGACACCAACTCAAACATGCTTCAGTTCAAAATAAATAATGTGAACGTATTTGTAGAAGGAACGTTTGTATTTGGTAAACTAATCGGGAACGGCCTTGCTCAATGCCCGTTGCCAAACCCCTTTCTGTGGTGCTTCGACGCCGGCCCGTGCACTCTTTCTGCAGTACTGTCGGCTGGAACGGTGTTGGGCTCTATGCGCTCGCGTTGGGTGTGGCCGCCGGTCACTTTTACATCGCTGCGGAGTACACGTTTTACTATCAAATCATGCACGTAGATGGCGTGTGGTTCTTTTTTCTATGTGCAATTTTGTTCGTTGTAATGGTCTTATACCACTTGGTCGTGTGGAAGAAGGTCGCCAACGCCGTGACGGCCAGGCGGCCAGGGTCCTTCGTGCGGAGGGGCATGTGCCAGAGGATGGAGGCGTTCAGGGCAACTTTTGGGATCAATGGCAAACGTTTCCTCTTAAAATTGTATATTTCGGAAATACTCAAGACAGGGATGCAAGTGTACAACCTACTGACTTTGTACACGTGCGCGTTGCCCCCAGCTCTCCTTTTCGTTATGTGCCTACTCTTGTGCGTTGAGCACCTTCACAGACTGTACTTTGTTTGGAAGCCCCTCACTGCCAGCCGGAGGGACACAAAAGTCTTTGTCAATATGTGTGTTGATTTGCTCTGTGCCACCCTTCCTTTAAGTTTCATGTGGCTCTGGTTTCGGGTGCCAGTGCCAATTAATGAGATGCTTGCCGTGGTTGCCTTGCCTACCATGTTCATTTTAATACGGCTGAACGAACTCATGGCCGAAAACGTTCATCGCCGCGCGTCCGAGAAGATCGTTCAGTGGCAGAGCGCAAAGTCCATCAAATCAGGCCGCCGACGCTCGACTATGTACGAAAAGACCATTGTGGAAACGGCTGTGCGGCAACAAGGTATGACAATTAACAGACACATACGATGCGCAGTAACTGTGGGGACAGTGATGACAGGGCTGTTCTTTCTCGGAATGGCAGTTCTCAGCATGGCCGTAATTTCATTGGCCGACTGCAACCAATTCCTTTGGGATGCATGCATGGTGAAGGTTCCTCTGTGTCGATTCAGCTTTTCGTGCAACTGTGCCGTGCTGCTCATAAAACGGCACAACCGGACGTCCTTGCCCCCCGCAATTGAATCGATGACGGCGATGAGGAAGTTGCAAATCAACAACGGGCCACTTAAAACCTTGCCAGAGCTGGGGAGTTTCATGCCCGTGTTGGCGCACGTCAACCTGGATTTCAACAAGTTGAGGGCGCTGCCTGCGTCCTTCGGCGAGGCAAAGCACCTGGTAATGTTGTACGCGGCCTTCAACGAGATCGCTTTCGTGCCCGGCGCCATACTCCAGCACGACGCAATGACAAATCTAGACTTGAGCACGAACCGTATCACACGGCTGCCAAAGATCAGATTGACGCAGTTGCTTTCCTTTATCGTAGCCAACAACTCTATCTCCACGTTGCCGGAAAGTCTGTTCGATCACGCGTACATCGAGAACTTGGTCGTGGACGGGAACCGCTTGAAATCGCTCCCTTCAAACGTTGGCAATTCGGGAAAGACATTAACTTTCTTTGCTGCATCGCGGAATAATTTGACGTCTCTGCCGTTTTCCTTTCAACGATTGGGGAAACTGAAAGTCTTGGACTTGAGGAACAATTCTTTGGCGTACTTGCCAGAATGGTTTGATGAGCTGACGTCGTTGAATCACTTGACGGTCGGTGGAAACCCCCTGTGCTCCAATGGATGGGGTGGCTCTGGAAACGTTCAAAAACTTATGACCAAGAAAGGGGAAGGGTGCGAAAAGCAGTGCTCCGATATGTGTCTTGACTTAACTCTGTACGAATCAGGAGTTTGTGGATACGATTGTACCGCACAAGAATGTGATTTTGAGGATAAACGGTGTGCTGAATAATTTACGCGCAACATAGAGTATCGTTTTTTTTAAGTTTTCGTTTTACCTGCTTAACGGAAATAGTCCACACCGGCTTTCCTTTCACTCAATATTTTTCATTTAAGAATTCAGTTTCTCATTTTAATAGAGATGTAAATATTGAAAAAAACACTAATTATATAGTATGTTTTAAGACTCTCAAGATTATCTCAATTGTAAGGTCGATTCGTGACTATGACTAATAAAAATCATAAAAATCAAAATCGGTCGAGACCATCATTATCATTCCTATGATATGTTATCATACGTTCCTGAACCCAATCATAATCCTCATAATCACGTATCTCCACCTCGGGCTGTGTTCCGTAATTTATAGGTTCGCTTGACTGAGAGCTAGACTGAGGCTCGAGTTTCTCTACGTCTTGGCGATCGGTGAATTCCGTAGGGGGGCAGCGACTGTATTTGTTTTTAGGTTGTCCGGATCTGCCGTCCTGTACTGTGATTTCACTATTGCCATGACCGTCGAGAAGGTTGAGCTTCCGTCTGTGTTCGTATTTAATTGGTGTATCGGTTACCCCCAATTGCCGTGCTAAACTCGATAATGCTTTTCCTATCGCTTTTAAATTGCTTTCTGCTTGTTCATTTATTAGGCCGCTGCAATTGTTGTGTGTCTGTAACTGGTATTCTCCCGACTGGTGTCTTTGTAGCACTCCTAAATACCAGTGGGTGGACTCCACATTAATCGGTATCAGAATCTTGTCGAATGTGTCTCTGCTAGACAGGTGGATCCTTTTCCTGATGATCCTCAGGAGCCTTTCTGCCGGGAGGTGAGACACTAAGACGTTTGCCAAATATGCGTCTGGTCCGGTTGCGAAGTTGAGCGACTTTACTGCCAGTTGAATCGCATCCCCAGCTAGATATCTGTCTGGGAGTATGGTCAAGATAGCGTTCATTACAGTCGAGTTTTGGGGTTCATCGAAGTTTTCTAAACGAAACCATTTTTCCACTGCCGTCGTGCGGATGTGTGCGGTTAGTGACTGGGCCCATGACGTCCCTGCAGGTAGTCCTTCCACTATCATCTTGATGAGCCACGCTCTTATTCGGATGCTGTGTGTCTCGATTTGGGAGGGAGACATGGGGAGTTGCGTTCCGGACCTGCAGTAACCCATGATGTAGAAGATCGTGTGGATCCCGCAGTTGTTATGGGACACTTTCCGTTGGTTCCCCTTGTTCTCGATGGTTTCCAGCGGGCGCGGGCTTCTCGGACCTTTCCGTTGGTTCCCCTTGTTCTCGATGGTTTCCAGCGGGCGCGGGCTTCTCGAGGCCATTAGTCTCTGGAGGTATTGTTCGTTTTCCCGTATGTTTCGAAGTCTCTGCAGCTCGTACTCACTCATGTGGACATTGGGTTCGTCCCCTGGGCTTTCTTCCAAGTGGGCTTCTGCTGGTGCCCGTTTGGTCGGTGTTGTTGTCGAGTTTTCTCCCTCTCCGCCTGAATATGTGTATGTTGACTTGTCAATTTGGATGTTCGGGCGTTGGGGGGGTGACTTGAGGGTGTTGCGTGGGGAGGCTACTAGGTCTTGTGCTAGGCGGGCCCTGTGTGCGAAACCTGCCTCGATTCCTGCTACTACTGCTTCGCTGACGTTCTTCTGAATTACCCTGATGTACCAATCGATCCATTTTTGACGAGCACTGAGGTAGCTTAGGCAGTGGGGGGTTTCTGGGAATCGTATCGCTGCTAGTCTGACGAGTACTTTGTGCGCGTCCTTGCTCAGAACTCCGTATATGTTGACTCCAAAGGGCGTTACCTTTGGCTCTCCTCCTCGAGTATGGTTGAGCCTCTTCATCAACTGGAGGGTACGGTGGTGCCGGTGGGTGGGGTTCTGGGCTTTCTCCGCAAAGTCCCAAAAGGCTTTCTGGTAGCCATTCCTTTTTATTCGCTCGTTTGTTTCTAAGCTGCTTTCGTCTTTGTGGGAGAAGTGAACATCGAAGAATTCGTATTTGAACTCGTTTTCGGCGCAGTGGGCAATGAACTTTTGGAACTGCCGGTCTCGGTTTGGTAAGCTGTTCATGTGTAGGGGGCGTGGCTTCGATCTGCTTGTAATCGGGAACTCCTCGCTTGGTAGAATTCCGTTTGTAACTAGCAGCAGATCAGGTTGCGTGAATTTCCCAAAGGTGTCGTCGTCGTCGACTATGTCTCCTGTGTATGTCATCCCCGTGTTCCCCGTGATCGTCGACGGTATTGACGTGTGCAGGTTGTTGTACACGGTTGGTCGCTTGTCTTCGGTAAGGACCACTTGGGCCGTGGCTTTTGTCCTTTGATGTGAGTATGCGTCTCTGATGCATTCTAAGAGGACGTCTTCTAGTACTTTGTGTGGGCGGCAGTGGTGCCCAGAGAGCTTGCACGAGGCGAAGTGGGTGAAGTCTCCGAGCACGTTGTTGCAGACCTTTCCTCGGTTGGCTGGGTTCCGCGATTGGATTTGGCATGTGGCTACTGCATGCTTTCGCCCTGCTTTGTCCAAGATTGCGAGGGAACCTGTGGTGCGAAGTGTCATCTGTATGTTGAATGCTGCGTTTTCCAGGAGGGTGTTCTTTAGTAGGATGCTTGACCAGAGATGTAAATATTGATATCAATATACACTTCAAAACACATGTATTTATTTGATATTTTACAAACGACAGTTGCTGTTTCTACTCCTAGCACCTAACAACCTTCTCCTTCTCGCTCTGGGGTTTTCCACGGTGCACACCGTCCCCGTCACTTCCACAATTTTGGAAAAGTGAAGTCCTCCGCGGTCCTTCAATTCCTTCAGCTTGCAGCGGTTCGTCTTTTCGCACTTCTCGAAATCCTTCGATCCTTTGCAACATGAATCACCGTATTCGTCCTGGTACACCTTAACTGTCAATTCGTTCGACGGCAGATAATTCTCTGTATTGCACTTTGGCATCTCGCTCTTCAAGTACCCGCCCTCGTTCGTGTTCAACTTGATCACGGCTGCCCAACCCTTTTTGGAACCATGCCCGTTCATTTCGACATGCTGGATGGAAATGTCTTCCGCGCCAAACAGTTTGGAAGGGCATTTCTGCGCGTCCTTTACTTCGTACCTGAGCGAGTGTTTTAGGTGCAACATACCTTTATCGGTGTGTTTTAAATCAGGTTCCAAGTAGTACAATGCCACGTTCTTGATCGTGGGGTTCGTCGTATCGATGTGGTTGATACCTCTGCAAAACGTCCTTTTCATCCCTGGCAGCTCGCTAACCTTGAACTTGCTCCCTTTTAAACATTGTTGATTGGGCGGGTTCGTCCCTCTCATCTGTTTCTGTAGCATTGTATTTTGCAAAGGCGTTTTGCGAGTGAAAGGCATGGCGTTCCATTGGCGTCGGCGCATTGCCTTTCCCAGCCGTGCCGTTCCCCCTTCTTCCAAAAACGAATCGGCCGGGCTCCATAAACCCTCCAATGCATTGTAAAAGTGCACGAGGACGTGACTGTACGGGAAAAACAATTGGCACAACTGCCGCTCTCCGTGGGTCCCCGGCTCTTTTACGATGCGTGGTCCACACAACGATACTTCCTTGAAAAACGCATTAATTCTGCTTTTCAAACCATCTGCCTCCTCGTCTTTCATTTGGTCTTTCAGCGCTTCCAACACCTCCATCATGCCGCTGTGGAGGTACCCGTCCTTTTTCAAAGTATCGCTCACTTCGGCGTACAGGTTGTGCCAGCTGTAGCGCCCGCCTTGAGACAACGCGAAAGGAATTATGTCTTCCCTCTTAGTTTTCCCCGTCGGGTCCTCACAGGCGCCCAATATTGACCCCCGCCGCTCTTTGCAGCAGATGTTTGGAAAGAATGACGCGGCGTTCTGCTTAATGCCTTTAATTTGGAGCAAACCGTCCAAGTCCATTCTGAAGTTGCAAAACGCTTTCAACATCTCGTCCCGGTTTGTATCGATGCAGGTCGTATCTTCGACGTCTTCGATTTCGTTCGTCACGTCGACGGCCGGGAAGACGACGACCCTATCCTCTTTTTCGTTGCGGCAAAAGTCGTGTTCGCTTTGGCCGTCGCGTCCGCTTCGTTTTGTCATTAGTTTATCGTGTTTCATTCGAATATTTTCTCGTTGCCACAGCCGCGCATTCTTAAATGACAGATCGTTTTGTTCCTCCTTGATTCGCATTATTTCTGCTTCGATGAACGGGAAGATGCACCTGTCCCTTTCCCAGGACGGCTTGCTTCCCCCGGAACATTGTTCACATTTTCCATCGCCGCCTACCGATATTTCGCCGGGGCGACATAATGTGCAAATGCCGACATTTTCCTCACTAGCAACTGGGCAATGGCGGTTTCGGGATATTTCCTTTACCGCCCCTACGCACACATAGCCCCCAATAGAGTTCAGACCGCACGTGCGAGAACCTCCAGCAGTCAATTGTACGTACATTGTGCCATTGTTAGGTGTTTGCAATTGTGTATTAACGTTCGTGCCAACGCATTTGTATTCTCCTTTCGCATTCAAACTGCATATGTGGTCCTGTCTCGCAATCACTTGCTTGTGCGCTGTTCCCTGTGTTTCCCCTCTAAGCTCATCAAGTGCATATTTTACTGGTAGCCCTCCCAGTTCCCCATAGCACTCAATCTTTTCGCCCCTTGTCAATGCGCATACATGTTTTATCCCCACACTTACTTGTATGTAGTTTTGCCCTGTCGGCTCGATCTTGCTTACGCCTTCGCTTCCGAAGCATTCTATTGCGCCTCTGTCAGTTAATGCACATACGAAAGAGGGGCCCGAACTCACGTGTACGAATTTTCCCTTTGTTGCATTTTTTGACCAGAGTTCTTTCTTGCCGTGGTCCCCAAATTTTCCAAAGCACTCGAGCAACCCATTCTTCTCCAAGGTGCACGTGTTTATAAACCCGCAGCTCACTTGGGCATAAATTTTGTCTTTTTGTGATGTTTTGGGTGCCTGAGTATCCGTGTTAAGGCCTCTGCATTCGTATCGCCCTGTTGATGTGACAGCGCACGTATGAAAACCACCCGCGCTCACTTGAACGTATCTGGATCCATCCAAGGGCCTTACCAACCCTTTAGGAGCCTGCCCATGATTGTTCAGCCCAACGCATTGTAGTTCGCCCCTTGTCGACAATGCGCACGTATGTTGATCCCCTGCACTGACAAAAGCAAGTATTTGCGTAGGAACAGATGTCCCAAAGGCTCGTTTAGAGGTGGGCCGATTGTTCAAAGGTGCCTGACCTTTATTATTTCGCCCGACACATTCATATTGCCCATTCGACGTCAACCCGCACGTATGAAATCGGCTCGTGCTCACTTCCACATACTTGGCTGCGTCATCTTTTGGCGATTGCAATTCCTTGGGAGCTTGTAGTTCTGCATTGTTTCCAATGCAGACATATCCTCCGTTCGACGTCAGAGCGCATGTGTGACTTTGTCCTGCGCTAATCTGCACATATTTTGACCCGTCCTTTGGCATTTGCATGTCACTTGGGAGATTGTCGTTTCCCCAACATTTGAACCACCCATTAGAGGACAAAGCGCATGTATAATCCTCGCCGCAGCTTACCTGGACGTATTGGGAGCCGTCACGGGGAAGCTGCGAATCTCGAGGTGCATATGTTGGTACTGTACGTTTTTGGTTTTTAAGCGCACATTCGAAACGGCCGTCTGACGTTAACGCGCACGCGTGAAGGTAACCCAGACTCACTTGGGTGTACTTATAATTTCCCTTTGCCTTTGGTATCGACCATTTCGTTTGGCCCGTGCAAGAATAAGCGCCATTCTCTGTTAATGCACAGACGTCAGAAGGGCCTGCGCTAATCTGCATATACCGTTTTGACCCATCGGCATATGTATACCTGTCTACAGGTTGAGGAACCTCGCCTTCATTAAACTCGCCTATGCATTCGACCCGACCATTCCAAGTCAATCCACAAGTGTGGGTGTCGCCGGCACTTACTTGTACAAACGTGGAACCGTCTCGTGGCTTCTGCTCTGTGTGTTTTTTTGTTGTTTTGTCAGGTCCAACGCATTCGTATCCCCCAGATGACACCAAGGCGCACGTGTGCTCCGCTCCCACACTTATCGATTCAACATACCGTTCGGGGCATGCAACTTTTGGGTGACCTGTTTCCCCGGCGTCAACATGGCAAAATGGTTTCCAAAAGTCTTTGAACGACAGGTCTCTGGAGAACACGGGGGCAACAGGCCCCGCCAAAAAAAGAACTAACGCAAGCAACGCACACCGCATCTGTAGGATAAAGGATATAAAACACCAAGACGGGAATCTTCTTGGGAACGTTCGCACGGAAAACGTCAGCAACTTGTTTTTGTTCCTTTTATTAGTTTCCAGCACGGTTTCATCGCAACGCCTTTGGTTAGTATAACGTGCAGACAATTTTTTGGTTCGTCGGCGTTCGACATGGGGCACAACACACAACACAAGTGTAAATAGAAGGAGAAGGATTATTATTATTAAAAAAAGAAAAAGAAGGAAGAAGAGGAAGAGGAGGAGGATGGATGGATGGATGGATGGATGGAGGTTGGTTCCTTTTCCTATTAACACCTGCTATTTCGTAGTAGTTAATTTAAATAGTCAGCTCTAACCTCTAACTAGTCTAATCAGTATAATAAATACACTAATCAGTATGGCCTGAGGTCGCTGTACTGTATGCCACCCCCCAACAACCAACAAGAACCAACAAAACAACCAACAAGAACCAACAAAACAAACACCCAACAACAACCAACAAAACAAACAACCCCCCCTTTTTTTTATTATTATTATTATTTGTTCTCTCTTTTTAAAATTCATTC